>Ga0070681_10000748_pt1 | contig 26981 bp, 22 predicted proteins | sample KBSC83BmetaG_FD_65650 | JGI IMG/M metagenome (GOLD analysis project Ga0070681, IMG submission 65650) | Corn rhizosphere microbial communities from Kellogg Biological Station, Michigan, USA - KBS C8-3B metaG | ecosystem: Host-associated > Plants > Roots > Rhizosphere | place: USA: Michigan...
TATTCTCCACGCTCCTTCTAAAATGTCTCGTCCCTCCATTTCCCGACCTAATTTGAAAAAGAGCCGCCCCTTAGTGGTAAGAGCTTCTGCCAACAATGCCTCTTCATCGTCCATCTCCAGAGAGATGATGGCGCGTTCAATAGCAGATTCGGCTAGATCAAGGCGATCAGTTTCCATGTATAACTTACCCAAACAGTCATCTACTTGGGCCTTCCTGACTTTGTCGTCAAGTCGATCAAACAGTTCATGAGCGTGCAAGAGATGGGCTTCAGCCTCATCATAACGGCCAAGATCAAGGAGAAAATATCCGTGATTATTTTCTACAACGGCGGTATACCTGAGATGTCCAATCGCCTCAAATTCGTAATACGCTTGCGCGAAATGGGTTTGGATTACTTGTGAGTATTCAGAACGGTTCTCTCCAACCGTTGCATCTTTCAGAACTGCCGCAAGCTCTTGATGAAAGCGTCCCGTTACTAATGGTCCACATTGATCGATAATAGCACTTGCTGCTGAGAGCCTAGACAGTGAATCGGCAACATGTCCCGCATGTCGTTCAACAACAGCCAACCTAACCAAAGCGAGGCTTCTTAGATCATAATCGTTAACTTGTAGATCTTGAATTACCCTCTGCAGCGTTTTTGACGCAAGATCAAACATACCTTGTCTGTAGTAGGATAACGCAAGTTCGATTTTGGCTTCCGCCGCTCCCCGCTTAGAACACAGGTGTTCAAACATTCCAATGGCTCCGCTCAATAAGGCTTCAGCATGTTTTTGTCCTTTTTGAATTCGGCCTGTACTGGAAAGGCAACTAGCCAGAGATCCGGTTGTGAACAGCAAGTCCGCTGCTGAATGAGACGTCAAACCGTCGAGTTTGGGCCATTCTCCAGGAGTCCAGTACCTTCTCAGCATTAGACAGCCGGCGTCGTAGTTTCCCACTTCAATCTGTTCTCGAACTACGGTGCATAGAATTTGACTCTCCTCATTGGGAGTCAATGTTCTCGAATAGAGCTGTGGTGCTTGGATATCGTGAAGAATCTCCAGTGGCGACCGCCCTGTCTCAAAACTACCTCGAAAGAGTTCCATTGAAAATCGGTAAGCAGCGTACCATTGGTAAGCTGCCGGGTAATCAGTTCTTAGTTCGTTGGCGCGCCGAAGTTCACGTTCAGCTCCCTTCCAGTCCCATTCGAAGCGAAGTCTTACACGCGAGTCCGATTCTCTGCCTGTCTGAGAAACTTGATGATTAATTTCTGCCGAAATTGGCAAGAAGCCATTCTCACTGGGCAAATAGTTAGTAGCAAGGCGCAAATAACAATCAACAATTGCTGTATAAGCCAAGGCGTAATTCGGATCGACTTCGATCGCACGCCTGAAGTGTTTAATCGCCTTTTCAATCCCTTTTTTGGTGTACGTGCTCCAGTGGTATCGACCTTCTAAATATGATTGATACGCTTCCGCGTTTTCAGTATAACGAGCTGTAATTTGTCGTTCTTCCTCACCACTTAGTTTTAATTGTAAAGCTGAGAAAGTCTCTCTAGCAATCCTGTCTTGAATTTCCAGAAGATCGTTTTGCTCCGAATCATAATTGTTACCCCACAACTGCCAGCCAGTCACCACGTCTACCAATTCAACATCAATAATCAGTCGCGTGACCCCTGAAGTAATCTTTCCCACCAACACTGTATCAGTGCCAAGCGCCTTTCCAGCCTTTTGGGGTTCCACGTCTTTCGAGTTGTAACGGAACACCGCGCTGCGGGACATTACGCGGAGTTGGGAGATGCGGGAGAGGTTGTTGATGAGGTTGCTCGTGATGCCGTCAGCCAGGTATTCGAGTTCGGGGTCGCCGGTGTTGTTGATGAATGGAAGAACCGCTACAACCGGTGACGACGTAGCCACTCCCGTCGCCGCAGGCACACCCACACCCGCACCCCCAGCCTGCGGCACAGTCCGGACCACCGCGAGGAACCGATAACCACGCTTCGCGACAGTCTCGATGTACTTTGGCCCAGTGCGGTCGTCACCCAAAGCCCGCCGTAATGTGAAGATGTTTTGCGACAGATTTGCTTCTTCGACAAACGTGTCCGGCCAAACTTCTTTCAGCAGCTCATCCTTCTCGACCAACTGCCCCGCATGCTTCACGAGCACGATCAGTATCTCGGTGGCTTTCGGTGTGAGCGGAATGCCTTCACCATCACGAGTGAGGGTACGCTTCCCCGGATCGAGTTGATATGGTCCGAATTCGTAGCACAGATTATTGTTGTTCATAATTTTCGATGCATTTCTCAACGCGCGCCTGGAGCGCGGGTTGTTGAGTTCCGCCTAACATCCGCTTCAACTTCTCTGAAATCCGCCTCTTCTCATCTGAGTCCACCCCGTCATTCAGCCAATGCTGCTTCGCCCATCCGTAAGCTCTAGAACGCTTACAGCACGGTCGATTGCCTCCTCCGCGAGCGCAAACTGTTTGCTTTCGAGATAGAGGCGCGGGAGGGCTCTCATTTGTTTGAGCACCGGGAACACTTGTCTGATAATGAGGTCAAACAGCCGCTTGGATATCGCTAAATGCTGTTCCGCTTCTTCCAACAACGCGAGGCTCAGCAGCTCATCTTTTTCAACCAACTGTCCCGCGTGCTTCACGAGCATGAGGAGGATCTCCGTCGCTTTGGGTGCGAGTGAGATCACTTCGCCGTCGCGTGTGAGGATGCGCTTACTCGGATCGAGTTCGTACGGTCCGAAGCCGTAGCGCAGGTCGTTGTGAGTCATGGTTCGTCCTGCTTTGAGTTCTCAAAAAACTCTTTCTGATAAAGAGTCAAATAAGACGCCGATCTCAAAAAGAATTCTTCAGATTCTTTTACTGACCCGACGAATGGCGGTTGGTTGTTATGAGGCATAAGTCCCTTGAGAACGAGTTAAGAACTCTTTGAGATTGTTCTAAGGATTTCTGCTTTGCAGAGTGAGTATAGTGGCGGCGTCGTCAAACGCCGCTGCTATTCAAATGCGTTGCGAATTTTATGAGCAACTTTGATGAATGGCAAGATTTCGAGAGCTTCTCGAATAGGCGTTGATCCGGGCCAGTTGAGAGAGGGGGCAAAATCAACTGGTTAGGACAGGTGGGTGTCCTGTTCCGGATTTGGGAACCTCACCCCAACGACCTCTCTGATCCTTGCGCCTCATGGCGGCTTCGCCCAGCAAGGCTGGCTCTGCGGCGCAAGGGCAGTGGAGACTTTTCGCCTCCGCAATGCCGCCGCTCGCGACCTGCTTGATCCACGCACGCGTTCCTCGCATTATTAGCGTTATGTCGGAACGCAACTCGATACTGAAAGAACGCGTGCGTGTGTTCTGGCAAAACAATCCCTGCGGGACGAAGTTTGCCGACGCACCGCCGGGGTCGCGCAGGTTCTACGAACTGGTCGAAGAACATCGCTATCGAAAAGAGTGGCACATTCCCGCAGCCGCCGGATTCGATCAGACGAAAGACCTGGCCGTGTTGGAAGTGGGTTGCGGACTCGGGACTGACGGCGCGCAATTCGCCAAAGCCGGCGCTAATTACACCGGCATCGATTTGACTGACGCCGCGGTCGATCTGGCAAAGCGTCGCTTCGAACTGTTTCAACTTCCGGGTACTTTTCGCGTCGCCGACGCCGAGCATCTCGATTTCGCCGACAACTCATTTGATTTCGTCTACTCGCACGGCGTGCTCCATCACACGCCCGACACGACCGCAGCCGTGCGCGAATTGCATCGCGTTTTGCGTCCCGGCGGCAAAGCTGTCGTGATGCTCTATCATCGCGACTCTTACAACTACCGCATTAACATCTCAATGTTGCGCCGCGCAGGCGTACAACTGCTGCGTTTGAAGTCAGGCGTCAAACTGGTCCACCTCATCACCGGCGAATCGGAATCGAATCTCGAGGAGCACGCACGCCAGCGGCAAGCACACTCGGGCGCCGGCGAGTTTTTGAGCAGAAACACTGACGGCGCCGGCAACCCCCTGGCACGCGTCTATTCGCGCAGCGAAGCACGCGAGCTCTTCAAAGACTTCGCACACGTCGAACTCCGCACTTACTTCCTCAACAAGCGCTGGCTTCCAGTACTCGGCACCGTGCTGCCGCGCTCGCTCGAAACGAAACTGGCCGCCAAATGGGGCTGGCACTTGTGGATTTATGCTACAAAAGGGTGAATGAAAAACCTTCTCATTACTGGCGGCGCCGGCTTCATCGGTTCGCATCTCGTTGATCGATTGCTTGCAACAAACGTCGAACGCATCACGGTCGTCGACGACTTCAACGACTTCTACAAGCCTTCAATCAAACGCGACAACATCCGCGAACACCTGAAGGATCTGCGTTACAGCATTCATGAAGCCGACATTCGCGATCTAGCCGCGCTCGCAGATGTTTTCAACAAAAGCAACTTCGATTGCGTGGTCCATCTCGCCGCTCGGGCCGGTGTGCGGCCATCGCTCTCCGAACCGCAGCTTTACACAGAAACAAACATCAACGGCACGGTGAACCTGCTCGAGCTCGCCCGCCAGCACGACATCAAGCAATTTGTCTTCGGCTCATCATCTTCGGTCTACGGCATCAACGCGAAAGTACCGTTCAGCGAAGACGATCCGATACGCCAACCCATCTCGCCGTACGCCGCCACGAAAGGCGCCGGTGAACTGCTCTGCCACACGTATTCTCATCTCTATGGTCTGCGCTGCATATGCCTTCGCTTTTTTACCGTCTATGGACCACGCCAACGTCCCGATCTCGCCATTCACAAATTCGCGAAACTGATCAGTCAGCACCAACCAATCCCGGTTTTCGGCGACGGCAGCACACGCCGCGATTACACGTACATCGATGACATCATTGACGGCGTCACAGCGGCGATCGACTACGATAAGAGCAACTACGAGGTGATCAACCTCGGCGAATCGCGCACGGTCGAGCTTCGCGAACTGATTTCGCTCCTCGAGAAAGAACTGGACACACACGCCATCATCGAACGCCAGCCGCCGCAACCAGGCGACGTTCCGCAGACCTTTGCTGACGTATCCAAAGCGCGCGCTTTGCTGAATTACCAGCCAAAAACGCAGATCGAAGAGGGTCTGCGCCGCTTTGTGGAGTGGTTTAGGATGAGCGGTTCGTGAATCTGTTTTACAATGCCCCTGTGCGCGCCCGCCGGAGCGCACCTCCGAAGTCGTCCCGGCGCCACCATAGATGAAGATTCTCGACGAACAAGAACAGGAACAACTCAAAGAGCATCGGCCCCAGGCAATTACCGACGCGCCCGAGATCTCGATCTTTCTACCCGTCTACAACGAAGAACCCAACCTGCTACCGCTGCACGCCAAGCTGGACGAAGCACTCAAAGCGCTCGGTCGTTCCGCCGAAATCGTTTACGTTGACGACGGTTCGACCGACGGCAGTTTGACAATCCTGCGCGACATCGCGCAACTCGATCCGCGCGTGCGCGTGGTCGCGCTGCGACGAAACTATGGTCAAACGGCAGCGATGGCGGCCGGGATCGACGCAGCGAAAGGGGACGTGCTGATCCCGATGGATGCCGATCTCCAGAACGATCCGGCGGACATCACGCGACTGCTGAGCAAGCTCGACGAGGGCTACGACGTCGTCTCAGGTTGGCGCAAAAATCGGAAAGACAAGATGATCACGCGCAAGATACCGTCGATGATCGCGAATCGTCTGATCTCGTGGATCGGCGGCGTGCCGCTGCATGACTACGGTTGTTCGCTGAAGGCTTACCGGCGCGAGTCGTTGCAGGACGTGCGTCTTTACGGCGAGATGCATCGCTTCATCCCGATATACGCCGCATGGGCGGGCGCCCGCGTGACTGAGATTCCGGTCGAGCATCACGCACGTACAATGGGCAAATCGAAATACGGATTGTCACGAACGATCAAGGTGGTTTTCGATCTGATGACCATCAAGTTCATGGCGTCATATCAAACGAAACCGATTTACGTGTTTGGTTCGTTTGGAATGCTGGCGTTTGCGATCTCGGTTCTCAGCGGATTGTATGCGCTTTTTCTCAAAGTCATTCACAAAGCCGACTTCGTGCAAACGCCGTTGCCGATTCTGTGCATCGTAATGTTCGCGGTCGGCGTTCAATTTCTGTTGATGGGGCTGCTCGCGGAAATGCTCGTGCGCACCTATCACGAATCACAAGCCAAGGCGATCTACTCGGTGCGCGAGCGCCTCGGCTTTCCAACAAACGATCGAAGCTAAGTAGTATCATGTGCGGTATCACCGGTTGGGCCACCCTCGATTCTCACACACCTCCTCCTGAAGGCGGAAAAGAGTTGTTACACGCCATGTGCGAACGCATGGTCCATCGCGGTCCTGATTCCGAGGGACTGTTCGTCACGAGCGGTGTGGCACTGGGAATGCGCCGCCTTGCCATCATCGACCTGGTAACAGGCGAACAACCAGTATTCAACGAAGACAAGTCCGTCGCAGTCGTTCTCAACGGCGAGATCTACAACTATCGCGAGCTGCGCTCGGATCTCGAAAGGCGTGGTCACTCGTTTCGCAGCGCGTCGGATACGGAAGTGTTGCCGCACCTGTATGAAGAGTACGGCGACGGCATGATCAGCGAGCTCAACGGCATGTTTGCGTTTGCTCTGTGGGACAGCCGCAGGCGCCGTTTGCTCATCGCGCGCGATCGTTTCGGCGAGAAGCCACTCTACTGGGGCATCTTCGACAACACGCTGCTGTTTGCGTCAGAGCCGAAGGTGTTGTTGGCCCATCCGTCAGTGAAGCCGGCGCTCAATCTTCAGGCGCTGCGCCAGTACTTATCTTTTGACTACGTGCCGGCGCCGCTCTCGATTTACGAGGGCATCAACAAACTTCCGGCTGCGCACAAACTCACGCTCGAGGATGGCCGAGTATATGTCGAGCGGTACTGGCGACTAAGTTACAAGACCGCTGAACCAGTGCCGACAGAGAACGAGGCCGCAGAACATTTGCGAGATTTGATGGCGGACGCGGTTCGAATGCGTTTGGTTTCCGACGTGCCACTCGGCGTTCTGTTGTCGGGTGGCGTCGATTCATCGAGCGTTGCTGCACTCGCAGTCGCCGCATCGTCAGAACCGGTGAAGACATTTTCGATCTCGTTTGCCGAAGCTTCTTTTGACGAGTCAGCGTATGCGCGGAGCGTCGCGAAGTTTCTCGGCACGGATCATCACGAGGAGCGTTTGAGTGCAAACCTGGCGGCGAACCTCGTCAGCGAGATCGGCGCGTGGATGGACGAACCGTTCAGCGATCCATCTCTCGTGCCGACGTACCTTCTATCGCGGTTCACGCGAAAGCACGTGACGGTCGCGCTAGGTGGTGACGGCGGTGACGAACTGTTCGCGGGGTATCCGATGTACGGCGGCTTGCGTTGGGCAGAGTTCTACAAACGCGTGCCCGCCGGGTTGCGGGCGAGCATTATTGAACCACTGGTCAAACTGCTACCCGTAAAAACTAAAAACCTCTCGTTTGATTACAAAGCCGCTCGCTTTATCACTGGCGCAAAGTACGATCCCGTCGCTCGACATCACGTTTGGTTTGGCTCCTTCACGCCGGAAGAACACTTCGAGTTGCTGTCTCCCGATGCGCTCGCGGCGAGCGATGGCGATATTTACGCGCATGCGCGCGAGATCGCGGCAGAGTGCGACAACGACGATCTGGTGACGCAGATGCAGAGTGTGGATACGCGTTTGTATCTCGCGGAAGATATCCTGACAAAAGTGGATCGCGCGAGCATGGCCGTGTCGCTTGAAGTGCGTGCGCCGTTTCTCGACCCACGCGTGGCGCAGTTTGCAGCGTCACTGCCTTGTAATTACAAGCTGCACGGTCACAAGACGAAGTACATTCTAAAGAAGGCAGTGAAAGAGATGTTGCCGCCGTTCGTGACGCGACGCGGCAAGAAGGGTTTTGGTGTGCCGGTCGCGGAGTGGTTAAAGGTTAAGTTGCGGCCCGTGGCGCGCGATTTGTTGTCGCCTGAACGCGTGCGTCGAGCCGGCGTTTTCAATGCTGATTATGTTGCGCGTTTACAGGATGAGCATGAACGCGGCGTCGCCAATCATCGCAAACTGCTCTGGACGCTTTTGATGTTTGAGCTGTGGCACGAGAGCTTTGTCGAGACGCCGCGACGAATCGAGACTTCTGTCGGAAGCAGGGAAGGTTGATCTGTTTCAGACTGCATACGACGAACTCCTCTCCTGGTGCCGCACGCGTGACTTTGCCGGACACGATCCTTTCGATGGACTGAACAGCCGTTTGTTTCAAGCTACACCGCTCGCGCAATCTCGCAACGCTCGTTTCGTTTGGACTCAACTCATCAAGCGATCTCCGATGGATGTTCGTGGCGCGATCGCCGTGCCAGCCGAGCGCAACGCGAAGGGGATTGCTCTGTTTGCACTCGCGCAGCTTGCGAATTACCGAAGAGTAAAGACAGAAGAGTCGCGGCGGCAGGCGAGAGAGATGTTGGCGGCGTTGTTGGAGATGAGAATCGAGGGATACAGCGGGGCCGCTTGGGGGTACAACTTCGATTGGCAGAGTAGGAATTTTTTGGCGCCGAGAGAGATGCCGACGATCGTAGCGACGGCGTTTGCGGCGCGAGCGCTGGTCGAAGGTGCACAGGATTTACAGGATTTTCAAGATTTACATGATGCGGTGCGTAGTGTGAGTGCGTTCATACGGAAGGATCTGCCGCGAACGGTTAAGAACAAGAATGAAGTTTGTTTTAGTTACGCGCCGCATAGCAACACACGTGTTTTCAATGCGAGCTTACTCGCGGCGGAAGTGCTAGCAAGCGTAGGCAAGTTAACCGGCGATACTGAATTGTTAGAACTGGCTGAGCGTGCGACGCGTTACGTCGTCAACAACCAGCGAGCGGATGGTTCCTGGTTTTACGGCGCTGATCCGAAGCAGTCGTGGATCGACAATTTCCACACCGCGTACATCCTCTTTTCGCTGCAACGCATCATCAACTCGACATCATTCGGTGCGGAATTTCAAACGGCACTCGAGCGCGGTTACGAGTTTTGGAAGAACAGCTTCTTTCTTGCGGACGGTTGGCCGAAATACTACGATGACAACCCTTATCCCGCGGATGCGCACGCAGCGGCGAGCGCGATCGTTACTTTCCTCGAGTGTCGCAGGCTCGACAATGATGCGTTGAAGATGGCCCAAAAAGTAGCGTCCTGGACGATTCAGCACCTGCGCGACAAGCGCGGTTTCTTTTATTATCAACGACGACGTTTCTATACGATTCGCAAACCCTACATGCGCTGGACCGAAGCCTGGATGCTTTATGCGCTGTCGCGTTTGCTCGAAGAACAGCAATGCCAATCGCAGCAGACGTAACGCTCGGACGCGACGTGCGCATCTTCCAGCCCGATCTGGTTAACCTTTACGGTTGCTCGATTGGAACAGCAACGAAGATCGGCGCGTTTGTCGAGATCCAGAAGAACGCCAGTATCGGCGCGCGCTGCAAGATCTCGTCGCATAGTTTCGTGTGTGAAGGCGTGACGATCGAAGACGAGTGCTTCATCGGTCACGGCGTGATGTTTACAAACGACATTTATCCGAGCGCCGTCAATCTCGATGGCACGCCGCAAACGGAAAGCGATTGGCAGGTGGTCCACAGTACCGTCAAGCGACGCGCAAGTATCGGAAGCAATGCGACGATCCTTGCCGGCATCACGATCGGTGAAGGAGCGTTGATTGGTGCGGGCGCCGTCGTTACGAAAGACGTGCCTGATTATGCAATTGTCGCCGGTGTGCCGGCTCGCGTGATTGGAGATATTCGCAAGAGATGATCAGAGTTGGTGTGATCGGTTATGGCTACTGGGGCCCGAACCTGGTGCGCAATTTCATGGCGGCGCCTGGATCGGCAGTCACACGCGTTTGCGATTTGCGCCAGGAGCGCCTCTCGTCGTTAGGAAAACTGTACCCAGCGATGAAGACGTGTAGTGATTCGAACGCCCTCATCAACGATTCGCAGATCGATGCGGTGATTATCGCGACGCCCGTTTCGTCGCACTTTGACCTCGCGATGGCGGCACTTAAAGCCGGCAAGCACGTGCTCGTGGAAAAACCGCTGGCAGCAAAATCGGACCAGGCACGCGAACTCGTCGACGAAGCAGCCGCGCGCAATCTCGTGCTGCTCGTGGACCACACGTTTGTTTACACGGACGCCGTGCGCAAAATTCGCGAGCTGATCTCTTCAGGCGAACTGGGCGACATCTACTACTACGATGCGGTGCGCGTGAACCTCGGCCTCTTTCAACACGATGTGAACGTCATCTGGGATCTTGCGATTCACGATCTCTCGATCATGGATTGTGTGTTGCCGTCGAAGCCGGTCGCGATTTCAGCCACCGGAATCAGTCACGTGCCCGGACAGCCTGAAAACGTCGCTTACATCACACTCTTCTTTACCAGCGCGCAGATCGCTCACGTCCATGTGAACTGGCTGACGCCCGTGAAGGTGCGACACACGTTGATCGGCGGCAGCGAGAAGATGATCCTGTACGACGATCTCGAGCCGAGTGAAAAGCTAAAGGTCTACGACAAAGGCATCAACGTTACACCCGGTCGCCCGGAAGACGTTTACAAGATGCTGGTCAGTTATCGCTCGGGCGACATGTGGGCGCCGCGGCTCGACAACACCGAAGCGCTTCAGACCGAAGCGCATCATTTCATCGACTGCATCGAAAACGGCAAGCAGCCCGAGACGGATGGACCAGCCGGGCTGCGCCTCGTGAACATGATCGAAGCAGCCGAAACGTCTCTGCGTGATCGCGGCAGGTTGGTCGAGATCCAGTGGTGAGCTGCGATGCGTCTGTGGATCGATCTTGCAAACTCTCCTCACGTTCCATTCTTCAAAGCACTGGCCGAACGCTTCAAAGCGCAGGGTAACGAGATCGAGACTACCGCGCGCGAGTTTGCCGAGACGATTCCGTTGGCCCAGGCCGCGGGATTTGCGCCGCAGGTCGTGGGAGTTCACGCCGGACGCGACGTGTCAAAGAAGGCCGGCAGTTTGTTGAGTCGCGCGTGGGCGCTCGGGAAGTGGGCGCGCGGGCGTGGATTCGATCTCGCGATCAGTCACAACTCTTATTCACAGATACTGGCGGCGCGCGGGTTGCGAATCAAGACCGTGACGTTGATGGATTATGAACACCAGCCGGCGAATCATCTCGCGTTTCGGTTTGCTTCGCGCATCATCGTGCCGGCGAGTTTTCCTGCGCGCCGCTTGCGCGCCTGTGGGGCGCGAGTGGGGAAGGTACGGCGTTATCACGGAACGAAGGAAGACGTTTACCTCGCCGACTTCCAACCTGATCCGTCGTTTGCCGCGCAGTTGTGTGAGCTTGGCGTTAAACCGGATAATGTGCTGGTCCTGATGCGGCCCCCGGCGCACGACGCGTTGTACCACCGTTTCCAGAACACGTTGTTTGACGAGGCGCTCGAGATGCTGGCGGCGAAAGTAAACGCGCAGGTGATACTGTTGCCGCGCAATGAAGCGCAGCGCGCGGCGTATGCGAATAAGGGTGTGATAATTCCCGCGAGGCCGTTGGACGGAGCGAATTTGATTGCAGCCAGCGACCTGGTGATCAGCGCGGGTGGCACGATCAATCGCGAGGCGGCGGCGCTGGGTGTGCCGGCGGCGAGTGTTTACGCGGGCAAGTGGGCGGCGGTGGATGAGGGATTGGTGAACGAAGGCAGACTGCGAAGGATCACAAACGTGAATGCCCTTGCGATCGAGAAGAAGCGTGCTGCAACTCCGAAGGCGTCGCGTGAAGTTATCGATGAGGTCGTGCGGCTCATATTCGAGTGACAAAGACCGTTGCCACAAAGAAGCACATAAATCATAAAATCAGTTTTGTGACTTTTGTGCCTTTTTGTGGCTGAGAATGATTTGCAAGCAGAACGAACGCGACAATCAGTGATCGATCCCAGTCTAGTGCGCGTGCCCGGGCGCGCGCCCAGGTGGGTCGTGCCTGCCGTAAAGATCTCGCTCGTGATCGCGGATGCACTGATTGCGGTGCTCGCGTTCATGCTTGCGTTCTACGTTCGCGAAGGCATTTCGGTCTGGAGCGATCGCTTTGCACCTTACGCGGCGCTGCTGGTGTTTGTAGTCGCCATCAGGTTGTTAAGCTTTCGTTACTGCAATCTGTATCGCGTTCGCGGCGAGTTCTCGTTTGTCGACGACAGCATTCGCATCTTTAAAGCCACTGCAATCGGTTCATTGCTGATCGTCGCCGTGGCGTTTCTGTATCGCGGCGGTTTTCAGTTTCGCGCCTTCTCGTACGCGCGCGGCGTTTTCATCGCCGACTTCTTCTTCGTACTGATCGGCGCCGGCGCCTTGCGATTCGTGATGCGATCGGTGCAGACGTTCGCGCGCAGCCGCCAGATCAATCTGATACCGACACTCGTTGTCGGTCGCGGTCAGGAAGCCTCTTTGTTCATACGTGAAATGCGCGAGCGTCCGTCACTCGGTTATCGCGTGATCGGCGTCGTCGACACAAACGCCATCGATCCGCAAGCGTCTTATGAAGACGTTCCCGTGGTGGGCAGGCTCGAATCGTTGCCCGAAGTGATTCGCGACTCGGGCGCAAACGAAGTCATCATCGCCGACCCGCAAGTGAACGGCGATGCGCTGTTTGAAGTGATGATGCGTTGCGGCCGTCGGCGCGGCGTTGAATTTCGGATCGCGCCCAGTCTTTTCAACTGTCTGCCACGCAAAACGGAGATCGATCAAATCGGCGCGCTGCCGATGATTCGCCTGTTTCGTGAACCGCTATCCAGCAGTGCGCGCATCCTGAAGCGCACTTTCGATCTGATCTTCGCCGCACTCGCGATCCTGCTGCTGCTTCCGCTTTGGCTCTTGATTGCATTACTCATCAAGCTCGACTCACGGGGTCGCGTGTTTTATACGCAGGAACGCGTCGGCATGGATGGGCGTCTCTTTCTGCTCTACAAATTTCGCACGATGCAGGCGAACGCGGATGCCGAGCTTCATCGCGAGTACCAGCGTGCGTTCATCGCGGGTCGTGCGGAAGCAAACCTCGGGAATGAAACCAAGCCAACGTACAAGCTGCTCGCGGATCCGCGCATCACGCGCATCGGAAAGATCCTGCGTCGCACGAGTCTCGACGAAGTGCCACAGTTATTGAACGTCATGTCAGGCGATATGAGCCTTGTTGGACCACGCCCGCCGATTCCGTACGAAGTTGAAGCGTATGAACTGTGGCATCGCAAACGTCTCGACATGAAGCCGGGTTTGACCGGCTTGTGGCAGGTGTCTGGCCGAAACCGCTTGCCGTTTGAAGAGATGGTGCGGCTCGATCTGTTCTACATCGAAAACTGGTCGCTGTTGCTCGATCTCAAGATCATCCTGCGCACCGGGTTCGTAATGATCGCCGGCGAGGGCCACTAATTACCCGCGACGGCGGCGGCAAGCCCTCTTCCTGACTTGTTCTAGCTGCGACTCTGAGTTCCCTCTTGTTGATTCTTGCTGGGGCTGTAGAGTTCCTCCAAGAAACTCAGTTAGAACAGGTCAGGAAGAGGGGCTTGCCCCCGCTGCCGAGGGTTTTATTGCGCCAGGCCTGCCAAAGCGACTTCGAGCAACAGAATCTTTTTGATTCCTTTGTAGAGTGGGTCGATTTCACAGTTCTCGGTCAGCGCGTGTGAGTCGTTGCAGGGGCCGGCGCCGGTCGAGATCGAGTTGATGCCCTGCAAGAGCGCGGCGCTCGAGTTGTTGGAACCGGCGTTTCCGATCGGCGGCTCGAAACCCATCGCGCGATGCACCGCTTCCGCGATCTTGACCAAATTCGACTCGCGATTTCCCGGCAGCACGGCCGCAGGCGACGTCGAGATCACATCAGTCTTGACTGTCATTCCGGCGCGCTTCGCTTCTTCATCGAGAATCGTGGCGATCTTCTTCTCGAGATCTGCGATCACGTCGTTGCTCGTCGAGCGCAGGTCAACCGTGAACCACGCGTCCGAAGCCTTCGCGTTAACAACTTCCGAACCACCCAGCATCCCGATGTTCAGATTTGATGACGGACTCGTCGGCACCTTCAATTCGTAAATGCGCTCGATAGCGTGGGCCAGCGGCAGCGTTGCCGAGTACGGCGGAGTGCGCGAGCGCGTATGACCGCCTGGTCCAATGAAATGGTGGCGGTACCAGTTGATGCCGATGCCGGCGTAAGTAAAACCTTCGTAGCCACCGTCGAGCGCGATGTAGTAATCAACCTTGTCTTTGTTATCTTTCGTATACTGCTTCGCGCCGGACATGCCGGCTTCTTCGTCAGTCGTGAAGACGAAAACGAGATCACCCTTCGTCTTGATCTTCGCTGCATCGAGGGCGCGAATAGTTGCGAGCAGCGCTTCGATGTTGCGTGTGTCGTCGCCGATTCCGGGAGCGTAGACGCGCCCGTCGCGAACGGTTGCTTTGATTTTCAGGCCGGGTTGAAAGACTGTGTCCATGTGCGCATCGAAGACCGTCACCAGACCACCGCCACTGCCTTTGCGAGTGGCGATCAGATTACCGGCTGTGTCGTAACGGATGTCGAGGTTGTGTTTGCGCAACAGGCTCTCGATAAATTTTGCGCGTTCCTGTTCATGTTTTGAGGGCGCGTTGATTTCGGTGATTGCGATCCATTCGCGCAGGATCTCGTCGCGAGTTTTGTCGATGTGATCGAAAGCGGACTGGACACGCGCGTCCGTTTGCATAGCCTTTACGTAATCAGTGGGAGAGTCTGATTGCGAGAAGGCAATGGGAGACAGGATTAAGAAGATTGACAGGATGAACAGGATGAAGCGCATGGAATTCCCCAGCGGATGGAATAGAAGACCGTTCGCATTCTAATATGGTCCGTATGCAGATTTCGACCGCGCTCGAGAGAGCTGTTATTGGCTGCCTCTTTCTCATCGCCTTATTTGCACCTCATTCGATTGCGGTGACGCAGACTGCGTGGTTATTGGGAATGGTGTTCTGGCTCGCGCGCTGCGCGGTCGATCCACGTCCGGTGCTGTTTCGCTCCCCAGTCGATTACGCGATGCTCGGGTTCTTCGTGCTGAGCGGGATATCGGCGCTGTTCTCTTATGCGCCTTTCGTGTCGATCGGAAAGATGCGCGCGGCGAGTTTGTTCACGATCGTTTACCTGGTGGCCCAGAACGTGCTCTCGTTGCGGTTGGTCCGATTGCTGGCGCTGACGTTGATCGGATCGTGCATGATCAACGTCTTTCTTACTGCGGGACAACTGGCGGTCGGGAAAGGCGTGAAGGTGCAAGGCGTCGCGTCTGCCAGTCCTTTGGCGAAGGCAGTCTTTCGCACGAGGACCGTGAACACACCAACACCGATTATAAACGGCGACACGATCTGGGAGGTTGACTCAAAGCGCGTAGACAGCCCCGAAGAACTGGCGGCGGCGCTTGCGGCTGGGCCATCACCGGCGAAAGTCAAAATCTACCGCGTTGAATGGACGCCTGAGCTCGAAGTGCCGCGGGCACAGTTGCTACCCGGATTTAACGCCCTGGACCAACTAGGCATCAGCGGCTGGTCACGCGGACGTGATTGGCGCGCGACCGGCTTCTACAATCACTGGGTCACTTACTCCGAAGCGCTGCAACTGATCGCCTCGCTCGCACTTGGGATCTTTCTCGCACTCAAGCAAAAACGGAACGTGACGGGCGTGTTGCTGCTCGTTGCAATCGCCGGCTTAATCTTTGCGCTCGGCATGACTGTTACGCGTGCTTCGTGGATTGGCTTTGCAGTCTCAGCGGTTGTGATGCTGCTGCTGACTGCTTCGCGCCGCGCGGTCCTGATCGTGGCTGCGTGTGCCTTGCCGCTGGTGCTGGCGAGCGTGGTGTTGCTACAGCAGAAACGCAGCATTCGTTTCTTCGACAAGTCAGACCAATCGACAAGCTGGCGCGAGACGGTTTGGAAAGAAGGATTCGAGCTGCTCGTTAGTAAGCCGCGACATCTCGTTTTCGGCGTGGGTATGGACTCGATCAAGAGCCACTGGCGCGAGTGGGGTTTGTTTGACAACGGTCGCCAGCCGATCGGCCACATGCATTCCAACCTCTTGCAGATCGCACTCGAACGCGGGTTGCCGGCGTTGATCGTCTGGCTGATCTTGTTAGGTGTTTATGTTCGCATGCTGTGGCGGATTCAGCGTCGCGCCGGAATTGAGGATATCGCGCGCGGCCTGAGCCTGGGCGCGCTTGGCGGCACGATCGGCTTCTTCACGAGCGGGCTGGTCCATTACAACTGGGGCGACTCGGAAGTAGTCACTCTGTTCTATTTCATCATGGGCTTGTGTTTGGTAGTTGAAAGGACCAATCAACGGGGCACGGATTCAAGTGTCCGGGTGTGACGGATGCTGGTAGCGCTCGATGTCGTCGCCGTCATATGAGCCGGTGTGAGAGCAACTCGAACACTCAACGATGTAAGTCGCTTTGATCTTCGCTTCACCACGCGAGAGGTCAGCGAAGAGAATCTCTTTTTTGTGGCAGTGTTCGCATGTGAAGCGAAGATACCACTGTCCGGGGGTAAGGGTGTGCATGCTATTCGGTCCTCGATTTCTGACTTCCTATGGGCGAGAGGAACGGGGCGCTTAGGGTGCGTGATCTTATAAGGCGAGACGGCTCGGGGCGTCAAGAGGAAATGAACAAGGACAAAATAGTCTTTACGACTTTGTACGACTTATTTTCTCTCACGAAACAAACGGATAGAAAGGTGTGTTCCGAAAGATCCAGAACGAGAGAATGACGAAGAATATTCCGTAAATGTACGACGCAGGCAAAACGTTGTGGCGCGGCACGCCGCCGCGCATCACGATCACGCTGTAACGAAGCAGCGCAAACAAAAGGAAAGGTATCGCGATGAGCAGTAGTGGATTGAGCTCGAAGGCCGCCATGAAGTGCCCGTGCAGCATCTGGTGCATGGCCCGCGTGCTGCCGCAGCCAGGACACGTGAACCCCGTTAACGCACGAAACATGCAGGGAGGAAAGAAGCCTGATTTGCCAGGCTCAAAGAGAAAAAGGTAAGCGGCACCAGCTAATAAAACTGACCAAATTGCGATGACAGTCGAGCGCCGGTACATTGCCTATCCGCGTCATCCGCGTTTATCTGCAGCTAAACTTAGAACCAGCCCTTTTTGTTCTGAATGTAAGTTCTGACAAACTCTTCGTCAGACTTAGTCAGGTAAATGATGCCTTCGATGATGCCGATAATACTCGAAGTTCCGCACGTTACAACGCCGATACACAGTTGAATAATTCCCTCGGTGGTGTAGCCGAGGATGAACTTGTGTACTCCGAATGCGCCGAGCAGAATCGCACAAATACCCGCGACAATCTTCTTGTCGGCTCCCATCGCTTTCCAATCAGTCATCGCGCCGGGATTAACAGCCTGCATCGGTTGATAGCCGGCGTTGACGGCAGTGAGCGGCGCCTGGCAAGTGTTGCAGAATTGCGCCGTCTCATCGTTGATGGCGCCGCATTTTGTACAGTATCTGGTCATCGTCGTTCTGAGTCTCCGAACCCTCTGTTAACAAAACTCAAACTGTCCAGGTATTTCAGCTAAGAATTGCTGAGAATACTTAGACCAACCATTCCGGCTCCGAAAAGGAAATAGCAACCCCAAAGGACCACGCCAAGGGCGATGAAGATGATGCTGAAAAGTTTCGCCTTTTTCGATGCGTCCAGCGCTCCTGCCATATCGCCTGAAGTTACTTTGCCATTAACCTGGGCCGCGAAAATGATGCTGATGATTCCCAGCGGGAAACAGCAGAGCGCCGAAATGATCGCTGGTATCAAGTAGTTTGGCACTTTGTCGTGTGTGTCCGACGGGGGCGGGGGAGTAAATTCTTGAGCCATTCAATTTCTCCTGATTCGTTAGTATGTTTGGAAGTTCGCGATCTTCTCGAAGCCTTAGCCTACGAAATTCTGCGGCGGCGGTGGCGGAGGAGCATCAGTTCGCTTTTCAAAAATCGGGACGGCAATGAGCCCGCCAATCACGGCCAGCACCAACAGCACGAGACCGCCGAGCAAACCACTCGCAAGGAACAACAGAAAACCGGTAAACGGAAGATGGATATTCATTCTGGCAAAAGTGTCTTCCAGCTGAGCGCCACTGATGAAATAAGCGATCGGAACGCCGATGATCAGGTAGATGATGGCTCCGATCACTCCAGCAAGCCCGCCCAACGTGGCGCCATCGCCCGGACCAATTTTGGTTGGCGACGACTTCATGTACAGGTAGCTCGCTAAACCACCGCCGCCAATACCCCAGATACAACAGCAGTAGTTAACAAAAGGAATCGCAGAGAGTAATCCTACGATTAAGCCCCCCAACAATGCCGGCTTGAGTTTGTTCATTGGGTTTGCACTCTTTCACACCGAAAGTGGATCTAGCACCTGTCAAATGTGGGTTTTGGAATGGCACGAAGCGCCCTGAATAACTAACAAAGAGGGCCGGGATTGTCAATGAAATTAGCCGCAGGTGTCGTGGATGAACGCAGATTTCCAAATCTGCGTTTATCGCGCGACTTCGATTCGATCACCGGCTTCGAGCTTCGGATCCTGAACCGCTCCTGACTTGATTTGTTTCAGATTGAAGAGGATGGTGACCAACTTGCCGCCGGCGCCTTCGCGTGAGATCTCAACTTTGCTTTCCTGACGGGTTGTGCCGCCTGACGCCAGAATCGCCTGGAGCAGCGTGATTCCGGGTTGAAACTGCTTCTGGCCAGGATAATTCACGCGCCCGCCGATGTAATAAAACTCCTGCGGCCGGGCGGAGACCGTGATGATGTCCCCTGACTGAACGTTCAGGTTGAGCGTGTCGGGATTGCTCAGGTCGTGAGGCGCACCGGGCGTTCCGCCGCGCATGATTACTACGCGCTCGCCGTTATTCTGTAGCTGCGACTCCGCTAAAACAACGTAAAGCGGCACCATTTCTCGTCTCAGAAAACGAGTTCCCGAATGCATAACGAGACCCGTTACTGTGACTGTATGGCTCAGATACTGGCGCACGCTGACTGAAACTTGCGCCTTTTCCTCGACAGCTCTTCGCTTCAGTTCCGCGCCGATGACGTTCTGAATCTCTTCGGGCGTGAGGCCGGCAACTGAAACAGTGCCGCCTGCGACCGGCATGTCAATCACCCCGCTGTCCGTGACCGTGAACAGCGTCGACCGGTTACTGGCGGAATTCAGCAAGCGGATATCGAGGATGTCCCCGATGCCGACGCGATAAATGTCGGTCAGTGGGCGAGCCGGAGTCGACGCGCCGGTCGAATCGTTGACCGAACCCTTGATCGGCAACACGCCTGCCGTTTCCTGTGCGGTTGCTGAAACAAACGTGAAAAGCAGAAGGGAAGCGAAGATCGCGATTGTGATTAGTGTTTTCATAAGCCGGGGCAGATGCTTATAAACATCGTTTACTAGGAAAGAGGCAATCGCGGTGGTTTTCCGTTTTCTACCGCATCTGTGGCACAGTATCCGACGATGTACGAATTTGCAGTAACGCCGGCCGTCACAAATATTCGCCGCCGCGGCGTCGAGATCGCCGATGTCACTCCGAACAGCCTCGGCGCTGAAATGGACCTTGAATCGGGCGACCGGATCATCAAGGTGAATGGCCGCGTCGTCCGCGACTATCTCGACTTCCGTTTTCATACAGCCGGTGAGACCGAGCTTGTGCTCGAGGTCCGCAAGAAAAGCGGCGAGGACTGGGAAGTGGAACTCGAGCGTGGCGAAGGTGAAGATTTCGGACTCGCGTTTGAGCAAATCGTCCCGCGCCAATGCGCCAACGAATGTATCTTCTGTTTCTGCAACGGCAATCCAGCTGATGCCAGGCCTTCGCTGTTTATCAAGGACGAAGACGTTCGTCTGTCTTTCCTCTACGGCAACTACACCACACTGACGTCGATCACTGAAGACGAGATGCGACGGATCGTTGAGCAACGATTGTCGCCGCAGTACGTTTCGGTTCATGCGACGGATCTCGACGTACGCGCGTACATGCTCGGCATCGATAAGGACCGAGCCGACATTTCGGCAAAACTCTCACGACTGCTTGATGCAGGCATTGAAGTACACGCACAGGTGGTGCTGTGTCCCGAGATCAACGACGGCGAAGTGTTGAAGAAGACGATCATGGATCTTGCGGCTGAGTTTCCGCGCATCACGAGTGTCGCGATCGTGCCGCTTGGACTTACTCGTTACAACACCGATGCGCGTCTGACGCGAGTGACGCCCGAGTTCTGTCGCCGCGTGATCGATGAAGTCGGCGTTATTCAAAAGGAACTAAACGCGAAAATCGGAACAAACTTCGCGTTGCTGGGCGATGAGATCTATTTGCGCGCAGGACGTCGCGTTCCCGGCAGATCACACTACGGCGCGTATCCGCAGATCGAAGACGGCGTCGGCATGGTGCGATCTTTTACAAACGAGTTTGCGCGAGTCATGCGCAAGCTCGAACGGACTACCATCAATAAAAAGCACGGCACGATATTTACCGGAACACTCTTCGCGCCGGTGCTGCGAGAGATGATCGAAAAGTTGAATAGTCGTTTCGAAACGAAGCTGATCGTTGAAGCACTCGAGAATAGTTACTTCGGCGGGGATGTTTCCGTTGCCGGTCTGTTAACCGGACAGGATCTTTTGCAGGCGCGCGAACGAATCGCGGGTGAGTTTGTAGTCATACCACGACAGATGCTGAAGAGTGACGAAGCGGTAATGTTGGACGGCATGCACATGACCGAAGTGTCGGGCGCATTGGGCCGGCCGGTTCACGCCCTCAATCTGAAAGAGCTGGCAAGTCTGCTGCTGAGCAAAAACTGACCGATGCCCGAAAGCAGAAAGATTCTCGATGTCGGTTGTGGTCAGAACAAGTTTCCCGGTGCGATCGGCATCGATGCGAATCGCCTGAGTCACGCAGATGTCATTCACGATCTCGGAACGTTTCCATATCCGTTCGCCGACAACGAATTCGACGAGATCGTTTGCCGTCACGTTATCGAGCATGTTCCTGACGTGCTTGGTTTCGTGGACGAACTACATCGCATCACGAAACCCGGCGGCATCCTCAAAATACTCACGCCGCATTATTCAAATCCTGATTGGGCTACCGATCCCACGCATCGCAATCACTTCAATAGTTACTCATTCACGTGTTTTGTTCCTTCGCGCACTCCGTTTCCGTTCTACACCACGGCCGAACTCAACCCACTAAGGACGCACGTGAGCCTCGCAAATCTCTGGCGCGCATTGGGAATGGAGTTCATCGTCAATCTCGATCAGCGCTGGCCACGTCTGCGCTTCACGCGCAAGTTTTGGGAATTCTATTTGTCTTCGATCTTCCGCGGCAAAGAGCTCTACTTCGAGCTCGAGGTCAAAAAAGCCTCATAAAACACGATCAGGATACGAGAATTTGAATACAAATCCATAAAACTGTAAGCTATGCGCGCCGTTGCCCAAATGAAATGAGCGCAAACTGTGGCTTTTTTTCTCGCTGCTCGTTGGCTCGTTAATTGCCTCGATCCGGGTCGCACAAAAGCTCATTTCGACAGAGCAAGCACTCCTTAGTCTACCAGTCAAAGTTATTTGGTTCGGCTTCTTCTTAGAACGAAGCGTGGGCAGGATATTTCTATGCCCAACGCACGAGCTAAAACCTTTTTGGAGGATTACGTGATGAGAAACGGTTTACAGAAGTACCTGCTCGTACTCCTGGTAATCGCACTCTCAGGGATCTCTGCGTTCGCCCAGGGCGGTTCCACAGGGTCGATCGCAGGCACGGTCGTCGATCCCAAAGGCGCTTTTGTCGCCGGTGCGACTGTAGTAGTGAAAAACACTGCTACGAACCAGGAGTTAACAACCGAAACTAGTGGTGAAGGTACCTTTAACGTTCCTTCCCTGGTAGCCGGAGTTTATACCGCAACGATCACCGCACCGGGCTTCAAGCAAGCGGTGGTGACTGACGTTAAAGTCGACGTCGGCAAGCCTTCAAGTATCAACATCGCGTTGGAGATTGGTGCCGCGAATGAAACTGTAACGATCGTCGGCGGCGGCGAATTGCTACAGACGCAGAGCGCCACGGTCGGTACCACTCTTACCGGTCGTCAAATCACTGACCTGCCAACCGCATCACGCGATGCCTTGGATCTGGTCCTGGCCATGCCCGGGACAACGACGCCGGGAAGGCCGCGAACTTCGTCCATCAATGGATTGCCGAAAGGCTCGCTCAACATCACGCTTGATGGCGTCAACGTTCAGGACAACACGCTAAAGTCGAGCGACGGGTTCTTTACCTATATTCGTCCACGTACGGACGCCATCGCTGAAGTAACGACGTCGACCGCTAATCCGGGCGCCGAAAGTTCCGGAGAAGGAGCGTTTCAGATCAAGTTCGTTACGCAGGGTGGTTCCAACGAGTATCACGGTGGCGGCTATTGGTATTATCGCACCCCCGGATTGAATGCAAACTACTGGTTCAATAACCGCGACCTGGCTCCCGATCCTGCGACAGGCAAGGCGCCCAGAACTCCGATCATTTTAAACCAACCCGGTTTCAAGATTGGTGGTCCAATCTCGATTCCAAAACTATTCAACGGAAAAGACCGAGCGTTCTTCTATGTTAACTACGAAGAGTTTCGCCTTCCTGAAAGCACTCTGCGAACCAGGAACGTTCTGACGCCGGAAGCTCAAAGCGGCGTTTACCGGTTTTTCTCGAGCAACTTCAACACGGCCAACACACCGGTTACTTGCACCGGTTCAGGAACAACGCGGCTTTGCTCGGTGAATGTATTTTCGGTAGCCTCCTCTGCTAATTTGGCTTTTGCGAACGCCGATCCGACAGTCAGTCACTTGCTGAGCGAGATTCGCAGTTCATTGCCCAGTTTCAGGGGTTCAGGCGATCCCAACATCGATCAATCCACCTTCGTCAATAACGGATTTCAATTGCGCCGTTTCCCAACGGTGCGGTTAGATTTCAATGCCGCGAAGAATCATCACATCGAGAATATTTGGAACTATCAATCGTTCGGATCGACCGTCGACTTTCTCAACTCGCGCGATCCGCAGTTTCCGGGATTCCCGAATCACGGTTCGCAAACTTCTATTCGCTTCTCGAACGTAACAGCCTGGCGTTGGACCATCTCGAACAACCTGGTTAACGAAGCCAGATACGGAATCACTGGCGGAACACTCTTGTTCTTCGGAGAGGTTAATGCGGGCCAGTTTGAAAATCAGGGAGGTTATAACCTCAGTCTTCAAAACTTCTCTTCCGGGGGTTTTACTCTCACTAGCGCGACGAACACGACGGCGCCGTCGAGACGTAACGCTCCGGTGCGCGAGTTTAACGACTCCTTAAACTGGATCAAAGGAAACCATTCGTTCAATTTCGGTATGAGCATGACGAGAGTTGGTTTCTGGTCCAACGACTATACGGTCGTGCCATCGGTTGTTATTTCGACAAACACCACGCTCGATCCCGCGCCGGTGAACGCTTTCGGTTTCCTGCCTGCGACACAACAAACCGGTGCGTCGCAGTTGTACGCTCTTCTCGCGGGCCGAATGACGGCGCTTAACGCCAATGCGCGCTTGGACGAGAATACAAACAAGTATTCCTACCTCGGCTCTCAGATCCTGCGCGCCAAGAACCTCGAGTGGGGTCTCTTCACACAGGATAGCTGGCGTCTGCGGCCCAACCTGACGTTGAGCTTAGGCTTGCGCTACGAGCGAAACGAGTCATTTGAGGCTGAAAACGGCAACTTCGCCAGCGTTAGTTTTGCCGGTCTATTTGGCGAATCCGGAGAAGGCAATTTGTTCAAGCCCGGAAACCTAAGCGGATCCCGTTCCCAATTCGAAGCCTTTTCACCGGGCACCAAGGCTTTCGATCCGACGGGTCTGTGGTTGCCGAGTGTCGGATTCTCGTATAGCCCGAATTTCAAGAATAGTGTCCTGCGGTTCCTGGGTGGGGAGTCAGGCCAAACAGTAATTCGAGGCGGCTTCTCGATGGCCTCTGTTCGTGAAGGCATGAATGTGTTCCTCGCGGTTACGGGCGGGAATCCTGGCGGTACGATCACTGCCAACCGAAGCTTAACGCTCGGTAATTTGCCAGTGGGAACGTATCTGCGGCAGGGTCCGTTTGCTCCGCCTTCAACGTGCAGCAGTCCTGGCGTTCCGGTAGGTTGTATTCCGAGCGCCCCGACCTATCCGAACTCTGGTCTAATTACGGATCTCGTTAACGGCTTTGACCCTAACCTCAAGATCGGTTACGTGCGGTCATGGTCGTTTGGCATTCAGCGAGAAATCAACAAGGACAACGTATTCGAGATTCGCTACGTTGGGAATCGTGGCCGCGATTTGTGGCGACAAATCGATCTTAACGAATTGAATATCATTGAGAACGGTGTCGCGGCGGAATGGCAACTGGCCCAGCAGAACCTGCTGGCGAATATTGCCGCGGGTCGCTGTCAGGGTAACTTCCAGGATACGAACCCGCAAGGCGCCAATTTCCTCGCCAACTGCCGGATCAACTTCGCCTATTTTGGTCCAAACACTAACACCTCGCCACTGCCTATCACGCTCGGCTATTTTTCCGGATTAGCGGGCAACACTGTGGCAGGAAATCCGGCGACGGCGAGCAACTACAGCAACTCGAACTTTAGGAGCGCCACTTACTTCAACACCATGAACCCGCTTGATCCAAGACCTCTCACGTTTGGAGCAAATCTGGCGAGCACGGCTTTCGAAAATCGTCGCACTCCACTCGGGCAAGCATGCTTTGGCGTTGCAAATTGCACGGGTCTGGGACTATTCCCTCTCAACATGTTCCTGGTTAACCCGACGAGACGACAGAATCCGACGACCGGCGGTGGTGGTGCGTTCCTGGTCGATAACTCCGGCAACTCCACATATGACGCAGTGCAGATCGAGTTTCGCCGCCGCATGACAAAAGGCTTGCTGCTACAGGCGAACTATGCGTTCGGCAAGTCGCTAGCCAATACTTATGCGAATAGCTCGTCGGTATTCGATCAGCCGAACACCCTTCGTGACAAGGATATCAAGAAGGGCTACACGCCGTTCGATATCACGCAAGCTCTGAAGTTCAACTTCATCTGGGAAGTTCCGGTGGGCCATGGACGAGGGTTTATGAGTGACGCGTCCAAGGTTACGGACTTTATCCTCGGTGGTTGGGGCATTAACGGCAACGTTCGCATGCAGAGCGGTTCTCCGTTCTTCTTCAACGCGCCACTGACGATTGGACCAGGAATCCAGAACACCGGAAACTTCCAACTCGTTGGCATGACGTTGAAGGACTTACAGAAGGCTGTCGGCGTTTATCGCGATCCTGATGGATTCATCTATGTGCTTCCGAAGGACATTCGCGATAACACGATTAAGGCTTTTAACGTGGCAATGACCTCCACCGGCCCGTCCTATACTCAAGGGGCTCCGAGTGGACGATTCATCGCGCCGGCGGGCTACGGCAATTGTGCTCAGACATTTCACGGACAATGTGGCTTTGCGAACCTGGTGTTGAAGGGACCGGCATTCTTCCGTTCGGACCTCAGCGTCGTGAAGAAGTTTCGCTTCACAGAGACAGTTAATCTCGAAATGCGTTTGGAGATGTTGAATGCATTCAACAACATCAACTTCCTCGTGGGCGCCGCAGGTAACGAGGTCAACTCCGTCGGCAACCTGACGTCGTCCGCATTCGGCCGCATGACTGCCGCGTATCAGGATCTTTCAACCACGAACGATCCCGGCGGCCGCGTGGGCCAACTCGTGGTCCGAGTTAATTTTTAAAGCGCAAGTGGTTTTTGCTTCTCAACAGGGGAGGACGGCGCCGCTGTCCTCCTCTTTTAACGACGAGGCTGCATCATGCGATGTGTTCTATTCATACTTACAGCAATCTTGTTTATTGCAGCGCCAGCCAGTGCACAAAAGGACAAGCCGTGGACCGAGTGGACAGAAAAGGAAGCGGCGAAAGTTTTGAACGACTCGGCATGGGGCCAAACGCAAACCGAACTTGCAGAGGCAGCCGAGCTGACTTCGGTTCAGGCAGTAACTCAAACCACGGCGGCGCGCCGAGAAGATCAACGGCTATCCGCCGCAAACTCCGTTGAGTCAGGGGAGAGCAAAGCGCGAGCGTCGATCAATTATCGCGTCAGGTTTCTTTCGGCTAAACCCGTGCGAGCGGCTTTTGTGCGGATGATCGAGTTGCAAGGCGCGACGCCGGAGAGAGTCGCCGAACTGCGTACGTTTGTTGATCGAAGTTTCGCAGATTACATCGTGATATCTCTCGCGATAGACGGTACCGATCGCAAACGTCTTGGACCATCGACTGAGGAGCTCAAAACTGCTGACGAGGCGACGTTGCAAAAGACTGCCTATATCGAGCGCAAGGATGGCGTCCGATTATTTTTGACCAACTTCCGCGCGCCGTCGCAGGATGGCCTTGGCGCGAAGTTCGTGTTCCCGCGGGTAGTCAATGGGAAACCGTTTATCGACGCAGGCACGGGTGAGGTTAAGTTTGTTTTGGAGATTGGAAAGACAATCAAGATCAATCGCAAATTCAAAGTCTCCGAGATGATGTACGACGGCAACCTCGAATATTGATTTAGCTCCCTTGAGATCGGCGATCAGATGCATCGAGAGCCGTATGCTGCTCAGCGACCCATCCATTTTTGCGCCGAACCGCCGAAGGCGCGAAATATAAAAGCCAGGGGCAAGCGCGAAGCGCGTCGCCCCTGGTCCAAGTTGCCCCATTGAGGTTGAGGCCTGAAGGGCCGAAGTAAATTATTTCGCTCTTTCAGAGCTCGTACAAATTCTTGATGATCTGTTCCAGGGGCGACGCGCTTTCGCGCTTGCCCCTGGCTATCATATTTCGCGCCTTCGGCGCTTCGATTCGCGAACACATTTCGCGCCTCGGCGCTTCGATTCGCGAACACATTTCGCGCCTCGGCGCTT
>Ga0070681_10000749_pt1 | contig 26980 bp, 32 predicted proteins | sample KBSC83BmetaG_FD_65650 | JGI IMG/M metagenome (GOLD analysis project Ga0070681, IMG submission 65650) | Corn rhizosphere microbial communities from Kellogg Biological Station, Michigan, USA - KBS C8-3B metaG | ecosystem: Host-associated > Plants > Roots > Rhizosphere | place: USA: Michigan...
ACCGACGGATGCGACTGGCTACCCTTAGGCCGATTCGGGGTGTGGCGCAGCCTGGTAGCGCGCTCCGTTCGGGTCGGAGAGGTCCCCAGTTCGAATCTGGGCACCCCGATGCCAGGGGTCTGACCCTGAGAAGGGTCAGACCCCGCTCTATGCCGTGACGCGCACGCGCCGCCACGTCAGCGGCGCGAACCAGAGGAGCGCCCCGAGGCCACCGCCCACAGCCAGCACGGTCGTCGGAGCGACCGCCGTCGCGACGGCGCCGGCGAGGACGTAGCCGACCGGCGTCAGCCCGATCGAGCCGAAGAAGTCGATGCTCGAGGCGCGCGAGAGCAGGCGCTCGGGGACGAGCTCGCTCATCAGTGTCGTCCAGGCCGAGATCCCGACGCCGATCCAGACCCCGCGCCACGCGGCGGCGACGAGGGCGAGCTGATACCAGGGCGACAGGGCGAGCACGACGATGCCGATGTCGTTGATCCCGAACGCGGCGAAGCAGACGATCATGCGATGGCGCGCCGGGTGCCACCTCGCCCAGACGAGCGACCCGATGACCATGCCGGCGGCCATCGCGCTGAAGATCGCGCCGTACGAGCCGACACCACGGTGGTAGTGCGCCTGGACGACGCGGGGGAGCAGCGCGGTGAACGGCGCCATCGCGATCATCAGGATCACCGTCGCCGCCGCGATTCCCGTCCACATCCACGGCTCGCTCAGCACGTACCGCAGCCCCTCGCCGAGCTCGCGCCGCAGGCCGAGCGACGGGCCGGGCTCGAAGGCGCGCGGGCGCGCCAGCCAGAGTGCTGCCGCGGACGCGAGGAACGAGGCGCCGTCGATCGCCCAGACGAGCGACGGTCCGGACGTGTGGTAGAGCCCCGCCGCGATGCCCGGGCCGACGATCGCGGCACCGTTCCGTGCCACGCCGAGCCACGAGTTGGCGGACGCGAGCATCGGCTGCTCGACGACGAGCGGCACGATGCCCTGGAACGCGGGCTGGAAGAAGCCGTCCGCGAGCCCGAACAGGGTCGCGAGCACGAGGATCGCCGTCAGGCTGACGTGACCGGTCACCTCGAGCGCGAAGAACGTCCCGATCACGCAGGCGCGCGCGAGGTCGGAGCCGATCATCAGCAGCCGCCGCGAGTGCCGGTCGGCGAGGACTCCGCCCCACAGCAGGGTGACGAGCATCGCGAGCGACTCGAGCGCCAGCACGAACCCGAGCGAGCTCGCCTTCCCGGTCAGGTCGGTGACGCGCCAGCCCAGCGCGACGATGAACGCGCCGTCGCCGACGAACGACACCGTCTGGCCGCCCCAGAGGAGGCGGAAGTCGCGGCTCGAGAACGCCACGAACGTGCCCTGCCGCGGAACCGTCACCGTCCGAGGCTAGTACGGGTGTACCGTCGCCCGCGTGCCTGTTCGCGCAATCGTGTTCGACGTCGACTTCACCCTGGCGAGACCGGGACCGGATCTCGGTCCGGAGGGCTACGAGCGCCTCGGCGCGCGCTACGGCTTGACGCTCGACCCGGCGCGCTACGACGACGCGCGGCGGGCGGCGCTCGTCGACCTGAAGCGGCATCCCGAGCTCGACCACGACGAGGAGATCTGGATCCGCTTCACGCAGCGGATCATCGAGGGCATGGGCGGCGCCGGCGACACGTACGCCGCCGCGTGCGAGATGGAAGGCGCGTGGGCGCACGCGCACCACTTCGAGTTGTACGAGGACGCGATCCCGACGCTCGGCGCCCTGCGGGATCGCGGGCTCAAGCTCGGCCTGCTCTCGAACAGCGCGCGCGACCTGGACGCGTTCGTCGGCCACCACGGGCTGGCGGTCGACGCGGTCCTGACCTCGCGCGCCCACGGGAAGACCAAGCCGCACGAGACGATCTTCCGTCGCATGCTCGAGCTGCTCGACGTCGTCGCCGGCGACGCCGTGATGGTCGGCGATACGATCGAGGACGATGTCGAAGGCGCGACCGCGGTCGGCATGCGCGCCGTGCTGGTCGACCGGGAGGGTCGCTACGAGACGCACGCCTCGATCGCCGACCTGCGCGCGCTCCTATCGCTGATCTAGAGTCAGGTCCGTGGCTTGGCTCGCCTGGGTCGTGGTGGCCGCGTTGCTCGCGATCGGCGAGCTTCTGACGCCGGGTCTCTTCTTTCTCGGCCCCGTCGCGCTCGCGGCCGCCGCAGCAGCGCTCGTATCCCTGCTCGGAGGCAACTCCGTGTTCTCGGTACTCGTGTTCCTCGTTGGGTCGGTCGCATCGCTCGCCTTCCTCCGGCCGATCGCGCGGCGGCACGTCCGCATGCCGCAGCTCATGCGCACGGGCACCGACGCGCTCGTCGGCCGCAGGGCAACGGTGACGCGGCAGGTCGACGCTGCAGGCGGGCGCGTGCGCATCGGGGGAGAAGAGTGGTCGGCTCGGTCGTACCTCACGGACGCCGTGTACGCAGAGGGCGCGACTGTCGACGTCGTCAAGATCGAGGGCGCGACCGCTCTGGTCGCCGAATAGGAGGTCTTTCGTGGCTCTGTGGATCGTGCTCGTCGTGCTCGCCGTCTTTGTGCTCATCCTCCTCGCGCGGACGGTCCGCGTCATCCCGCAGGCCCGCGCCGGCGTCGTCGAGCGCCTCGGCCGCTATTCGCGGACGCTGACACCGGGGCTGACGATCGTCATCCCGTTCGTCGACCGCGTCAAGCCTCTTCTCGACCTGCGCGAGCAGGCCGTGACCTTCGAGCCGCAGCCGGTGATCACGCAGGACAACCTCGTCGTGAGCATCGACACCGTCATCTACTTCCAGGTCACCGACGCGAAGTCGGCGACGTACGAGATCGCCAACCCCGTCAATGCGATCGACCTGCTCACCGTCACCACGCTGAGGAACGTGATCGGCGGCATGACACTCGAGGAGACGCTCACGTCGCGGGAGACGATCAACGACCAGTTGCGCGGCATCCTGGACGACGCGACCGGGAAGTGGGGGATCCGGGTTCATCGCGTCGAGCTGAAGTCGGTCGATCCGCCGCCGTCGATCAAGGACACGATGGAGAAGCAGATGCGGGCGGATCGCGAGAAGCGCGCGGCGATCCTGCAGGCGGAGGGCATCAAGCAGGCGGCGATCCTGACGGCGGAAGGCGAGAAGCAGTCGGCGATCCTGAAGGCCGAGGGCCAGAAGCAGTCGGCGATCCTCGCAGCGGAAGGGCAGTCGAAGGCCATCGAGACGGTGTTCAAGGCGATCCACGACGGCAACCCCGACCCGCAGCTCCTTGCCTACCAGTACCTGCAGGTGTTGCCTCAGATCGCACAAGGCGATGCGAACAAGGTCTGGGTGATCCCGAGCGAGCTCACCCAGGCGCTCGGGGGCATGACCGAACGCTTGCTCCCTCGGTCAGGGGAGAAACCGGGTACAACGTGAGAGCGCACGTGCCGATGTCTCGGTAGTTGGAACAGCTGAAGCGGCTCCTCAACATCTCTCTGGTCGGCATTGCGGCGGTTGTCGCCGCACTCGTCGCGCGTCACTTCGCCCTGACGGGGTGGCCGCTGCATCACGCGAACCTCTGGCTCGTCGGAGTGGCCGCCGTCGCCATGCTCGGGGCGTACGCCGCGAAGGCGTGGGGGTGGCAGCGGCTCTTCCGTCACGAGCAGCGGCCGGCGGTGCTGACGCTCGCCGCGGCAGGCGGAGCGGCCTCGGTGGGCGGCCTCGCGCTGCCCGGCCGGTGCGACGAGGTGATCCGGGTCGCGGTCGTCCGGCGCTGCCGCCGTCGCCGCGCGTCGATCGGTGCGGTCGCGCTCTCGCTCTTCCTGCTCGGCCTGCTCGACAGCGCCGCGATGACGCCGCTCGCGTCGGTGGCGCTGGGCGTCTCGCGGATCGACGGCTGGCTTCGCGTCGGTTTCTTCGTCGTCGCGGGCGCAGGGTTCCTCGCTGCCGCGGTGGTGCTCGCGCTGCCGCGTCTCGCGGCGTTCCCGTTCGTCGCGCGGTTCCGCCTCGGCGGGTTCGTCGGCGAGCATGCGACTCCACCGCGCGAGGCAGCGTGGGCCTGGCTCGGCGTCGCGGTCTCGTGGGGGCTGCGCGCGGTCGCGATGTTCGTGCTGCTCGCCGCGCTCGGGTTCGGGACGAACTTCGCGCTCGCCCTCGCGTTCGTCTGCGCGTCGTCGGCTGCGGCGGTGCTGCCGGTGGCTCCTGCCGGCGCTGCGATGCAGGCGGGCGCAGGCGCTGCGATCCTCGTCGCCTCCGGTGTTCACGCCGAGGAGGCGGTGGCGTTCGGCGTCGCCGCTCAGGCGCTCCTGATCGCGGTCGGCGCGATGTTCGTGCTCGCGCTCGGCGCCTGGCACGCGCAGGGCGCGGTCGTCAGCAGGTCTCGGTTCCGGTACAGCTCCGGAGCACGCTGACCTTCGGGGCCCCGGCGACCCAGCGCAGCCGGATCCGCACGGACGCCGCGTCGTTGTCGTAGCGAAGCTCGCGGAGCAACATCGACTCGTTCGCGCGATGAACGAGGTCGTAGATGCCGGCGGGCACGCCGGTCACGTCCACGTTCTGCCCGTGGAAGAACGCGGGATAGCGGTCGGTGTACCCGGGCATCGTCCCCATCAGCACGTGCGTCGCGTCCGGGTGGTACTGCTCGCAGTCACCGAGGAAGTGCGGCTTGCGGTTCGGCCAGTGCCCGGGCGCGGTGCCCCAGTGGTCGGCGAGGCAGAAGCCGCTCTTGCGGTCGCGCACGAGCGTGCGGCCGTCGAGCGTGCGCAGCTCGAACGAGTCGAAGCGCATCAGGTGCCAGTGATGGTGCGGAGGCGAGTTCGTGTAGCGGATCTGCGCTACGTCGCGGTAGGTGCGGCTCTTGCCGTTCGCGAGCACGACGCGCTGCGTGCCGGTCATGCGCTTCGCGCCCGGCGGGCGCACGCCCTCGATGATGCTCGGGCCGAGCCCGATATTGTCGACGAGCGAGGTGAAGCCGAGCAGCCAGCGGCCGGGGCCGCCGGCGATCCGCAGGTCGCTCGGCGGGCGCTGGTCGAAGTCGGGGAGCAGTTCCCGGACGCGCTTCGCCGGCTGCCAGGCCGGCTGCTCACCGCGGCGGAGCGCCTTCCCGTCGACGTAGATGGTGTCGTCGCGGACGTACGCGACGTGCTTGCCGTCGGCCGACCACGCGGGCTCGGTTCCCTCGTCGACGATCCGCCCGCCGGCGACGACCTCGCCGTCGCGCACGACCGCGAGGCGGCCGTCCGGCGCGTACGCGGGGTCGCTGCCCGTGCCGGCGTTGCGCGCGCCGCCGCCGTCCCAGCGCAGCGTGACGATCGTGTCGTCGCGGTCGAGGGCGATCCGCTCGCCGTTCGGCGACCACGCCGGGTGCGCGCCCGGCGCGAGCTTCCGCTCGTCCTCGCCGTCGACACGGGTCGTGTACACCGAGCCGCCGCGCGTGAAGGCGAGCCGCCGCCCGTTCGGCGACCAGGCGGGCTGGTCGGCGCTCGTCACGATGCGCGCCGCATGTGTGCCGTCCGCGTCGGCCGTCCAGAGATCGCCTTTGGTGACGTACGCGATCCGCGCGCCGTCCGGGCTCCACGCGGGTGCGTACCCGACCGGGAGCACACGGTGCGCGCCGACGTGGATCCCGGCGAGCGCGAACATGAGGGCCGCGACCCCGCTCACAACTCCTCGGCCGCCTCCGCGAGCGTCAGCACCGGTCCCACGCATGTGTCCTTGCCCTCGAGCGCCGCGCGCCACTCGTCGAGCGTCCGTGTCCGGAAGAGGTCCGCGAGCTCCGGCAGGTCGGGCTCGAACGCCCGGTCGACGAGGTCTTCCCGGCCAAGCAGCTCGCAGAGGTTGCGCCAGAAGCGCGGCTCGAGCGCCGCGACCGTGAGGTGGCGTCGGTCGGCCGTCTCGTACACCCGGTAGCAGGCGGCGCCGCCGGTGAGCAGGCGCGGCAGCGGGTCGCCGGCGAGGCGGTGCGACGCGAGCGCGTGCGCCTGGTGCGTCATCGAGACGACGATTCGCGCGCCGCGGCCGGTTCGCGCGCGCTCGAAGAGCGCGGCGAGGATCTCGATCACTGCTGTCTGCGCACCGCCCGCGAGATCGGCGATCTGCACCGGCGGGACGGCGGGCGCAGTGTCGTGCAGCACGCCCGCGTACCCGAGGTAGTTCAAGTCGTGGCCGGCGTCGCCTGCGCGCGGGCCGCGCACGCCGAAGCCGGTGATCGAGCAGAGGATCGCGGTGTCGGCGAGCGTGACGCCGAGCCGCTCGAAGACGCCGGGCCGGAACCCTTCGAGCACGACGTCCGCCTCGGCGACCACCGCGGGCGGCGGGTCGGTGCGCGCGTCCCAGCTGACGACTTCCTTGCCGGCGTTCAGCGCCCGGTACCACTGGGGCGGCGTCGAGTCGCCCTCCGGCGGCTCGATCTTGACGACGCGGGCGCCGCGCCGGAGCAGCTCACGGGTCGCGTAGGGACCGGGAAGCTGGCGGCTGAAGTCCACGACCGTCGTGCCGTCGAGCGCAGGCATTGGGGTCGGATTATGCTGCGCGCCCCATGGCCGACCGGCGGCAGGAGCTTCTCGACGCGGCGGTGCGGGTGTTCGCACGCAAGGGATTTCACGCATCGCGCGTCGGCGACATCGCGGAAGAGGCGGGCGTCGCGCACGGGTTGCTCTACCACTACTTCCGCTCGAAGGACGAGGTGCTCGAGACGATCTTCCGCGACACCTGGCAGCTGTTCGTCGCGGAGACGGAGCGGATCGAAGAGGCGGTTGCGCCGCTCCCTGAGCAGCTCCGGCGATTTGCGCGGATCTACCTCGGCTCGTGGCTCGCGACCCCGGAGTTGATCGGCGTGCTCGTGCGCGAGATCGCGCGGTCGCCGCAGGTGGGGGAGACGGTCGGCGAGATCGGCGGTGTGCTCCGCGCGCTCGCACGCATGATCGAGGCGGCGCGCGGTCGCGGCGAGGTGCGCGCGGACTGCGACGCGACGCTCGCCGCGTGGGCGGTCTACGGCGCGCTCGAGGAGATCCTCACCGGCTGGGCGCTCGGCCAGCTGCCGGGGGCGGAGCCGGACGTCGAGCGGGCAATCGCGACGGTGGTGGCGGTCGCTGCGGCAGGATTGGCCGCGTGAACGTCAATCTGCGTGACGCCGAGCTTCCTCAACGGGACGACGAGGGTCATCGCTTTCAGCGGCTGTTCCTCGGCGAGGCGGCGGGCGCGACCCGAACCGGCTTCGCGATCTACGAGCTCCAGCCCGGGGAGAAGGCATGGCCGTATCACTTCGAGCTCTCCGAGGAAGAGTGGCTCTTCGTGATCGAGGGCGAGCTCGTCGTGCGGCGGCCGGACGGCAACGCCACGCTGCGTCGCGGCGACATCGTCTGCTTCCCGGTCGGCCCGGAGGGCGCGCATCAGATGTGGAACGACTCGGCTGCGCCCGTGCGGTTCATGATGGCGTCCGCCGGGACGGAAGGGCGCGCCTATGTCGCCGTCCGCCCCGACAGCAATACCGTGTACATCGAGGGGCCGGGGTTCTTCCAGATCGTGCCGCTCGACGTGTCGATGGAATACTGGGAGCGCGAGCCGTGAATCTCTTCGACATCGAACTGCAGAAGGACGAAGGCGATCCCGACGGGTACCACACCTGGTACCGCCGGCTCGCGCCCGAGCTTGGCGGGAAGCGGATCGCATTCAACGTCTTCGAGATGGAGCCGGGGCAGAGCATCTGCCCGTACCACTACGAGTTCACGGACGAGGAATGGATCGTGGTGCTCACCGGCCGGCCTACGGTGCGGACGCCGGAGGGCGAGCGGGAGCTCGGGCCGTGGGACTGCGTGTTCTGCCCGGCGGGTGAGGCGGGTGCGCACAAGGTGACGAATCACGGCGACGAGCCGGCGCGCATCCTGATCTGGTCGAATCGCTCGACACCCGGGACGACCATCTATCCCGATTCGAACAAGGTGGGGGCGTGGCCTCCCGGGAAGCTGTTCCGGCTGGACGACGCCGTCGACTACTTCGAGGGCGAGGTGTAGTCGCTTCGGTGACACCGCGTCGACGTGGTGAGCTTCCGGCAGGATCTGGCGGCGTGACGAATCTCCGCGACCACGAGCTGATGCCGTACGAGGGCGGTCCCGAAGGCCACCGCTTCGCCGCGCGCAGCCTCGCGCGGGAGATCGGTACGGAGCGAACGGGCTTCGGCCTCTACGAGCTCGAGCCCGGGCAATCGACGTGGCCGTACCACTTCGAGCTCGGTTCCGAGGAATGGCTGTTCGTCGTCGACGGAGAAGTGACGCTGCGAACGCCGGACGGAGAGCGGACGCTTCGCGCCGGCGACATCGTCTGCTTCCCGGAAGGGCCCGGGGGTGCGCACGCCGTGCGCAACGACTCGGACGCGACAGCGCGCTTCGCGATGCCGTCGGTCGACGAGCCGACGAACGCGGCGATCTACCCCGACACGCAGACGTTCTCGCTGCACGGCCCCGGCTTCGATCACCGCGCGAAGCTCGGCGAGCCGACCGAGTACTGGGAAACCTGACGGCACTGGTCTGACCAGATCGCTTGGCTCGTAACCGCGTGTCCAAACGCGACGGCGTCTCCGCTTTCACGGGCGCACGAGAGCACGCTTTTCGCCGCGGCGCGCGGACGCCTTGTCGTCGCGCTCCGGAGCTGGTCTGACCACTTGAGGGCGCTCGTTGCGGCATGTCTGCCTTGGACGTACCGAGGCGAGGTTCGAGCAGGTCGTCCGGCCGCTGATGTGGAAGGCTCGGTGACTACGCGTGGACCGGCGACAGCGCCGGGGCCCACGAGCAGATCGGCGACGCGTCCCCGCCTTTGCCGTTCAGGCGCCGATAGCCGAGAGCGTGCTCCGCCTGCATCATCTTGTGGATCTGCGTCGTGCCCTCGTAGATGATCGGCGCGCGCGCGTTGCGGAAGTACCGCTCGATGCCGTACTCGCCGGAGTAGCCGTACGACCCGAACACCTGGATCGCGAGGTGCGCCGCCTCGAATGCCGACTCCGTCGCATGCCACTTTGCGAGTGACGTCTCGCGCGTGTTCCGCTTCCCCTGGTTCTTCATCCACGCGGCCTGCATGACGAGCAGCTTCGACGTCTCGTACCCGAGCACCATGGTCGCGATCATGTCCTGCACGAACTGGTACTTCCCGATCGCCTGGCCGAACGTCTCGCGCTCGCGCGCGTACTCGACCGACCGCTCGAGGCACGCGCGCACGACGCCGCACGCGCCGGCCGCGACCGTGAACCGACCCTGGTCGAGCGAGTGCATCGCGATCTCGAAACCCTGGCCCTCTTCGCCGATCAGGTTCTCGGCAGGCACCTCGACGTTCTCGAAGAACAGCTCGCCCGTCGAGCCGGCCCAGATGCCGAGCTTGTTCTCGGTATCTGCCGAGGTGAAGCCGCGCATGCCCTTCTCGAGCACGAACGCGCTGATGCCCTTGTGCCCGGCAGCTGGATCGGTCTTCGCGAAGACGAGCGCGTGGTCGGCCACCGTGGCGTACGAGATCCAGTTCTTCTGACCGTTCAGCACGTACGTGTCGCCCTCGCGGCGCGCAGTCGAGCGCATCGACGCGACGTCGGAACCGGCGCCCGGCTCCGTCAGGCCGAAGCACGCGAGCTTCTCGCCCTTCGCCTGCGGGGTCAGCCACCGCTGCTTCTGCTCCTCCGACCCGTACTTGAGGAGTGACAGCGAGTTCAAGCCGACGTGCACCGAGATCAGCGTCCGGAACGCGGCCTCACCGCGCTCGATCTCCTCGCAGGACAGCGCCTCGGCCACGAAGTCCAGCCCGGCGCCGCCGTACTCCTCCGGGATCACGATGCCGAGGATCCCCAGCTCCGCCATCCCCTCGATCAGCTCCATGTCGAGCTTGTGAGCGATGTCGTTCTGGATCGCCACCGGGAGGACGCGTTCGTCCACGAAGGTGCGGACGGTCTCCTGGATCAGGCGCTGTTCGTCGCTGAGCTCGAAGTCCATGTCGGCAACACTAGCGATGTCGCGGCGGCGCATACGGCTGCTGGGCGAGGTGCCGGGGCTCTGTAAGCGACGCGCCCGCCCGACGATTTTGCAAGGATCGGCCGCGTCGCCGTCAGGCGGTGCTCGATCCTGAGAGACGAGAGAAGGGGGAGAACCAGTGCTCCGAAGCTTGCGGAGTCCGCTCGTGGCCGCGTTTGCGGCTCTTGCTGCGATCACTGCAATCGCGGCGGCCGGCGCGTCGGCCGGGTCGCCGAACAGCGCCAACGCACACCTCAAGCACGTGTTCGTGATCATGGAGGAGAACCACTCGCTCGGCGGGGTGATCGGCGACGCGGCGGCACCGACGTTCACCGACCTCGCACACACATACGGCGAGGCGGAGAACTACTACGGCGTCACGCATCCGAGCTTGCCGAACTACATCGCGCTGGTCGGCGGGTCGAACTTCGGTTTGAACGTCGATGACGCGACTGCGCACTTCTCCGAGCCGAATCTCGCCGATCAGCTCGAGTCGCACGGGTACACGTGGGCGTCCTACGAAGAGTCGATGCCGTCGGTCGGCTATCTCGGCGCGACATATCCGTCGCAAGGCGCGCTATACGCGAGCAAGCACAATCCGTTCGCCCATTTCGACGACGTCGTGAACAGTCCGACGCGGCTGCAGAACATCAAGCCGTTCAGCGACTTCGCGACTGATCTGGCGCGCAACAAGGTGGCCGACTTCAATCTGGTCGTGCCGAACCAGTGTCACGACATGCACGGAGGGGTCTACGCGACGATCGACCCGGGCGACGGGAGCCCGTGCCCCTACAGCGGCGCTTCGGGCGATCCCCTCGACGAGCAACTGAAGGCGAAGGCGGATGCGTGGCTCGCCTCGGCGGTCTCGATGATCATGCACTCCAAGGCGTGGACCGGGAACTCGGCCATCTTCGTCGTCGCCGACGAAGCCGACTTCGACGGCACTCAGCTCGGCAACGACCAGTGGGCGGACACCAGTGGATGCTGCGACTCGCCTTACCTGCCTCCCGGGGACTTTCCGGACAATCCAGGGAAGGCTGGCTTCACCTGGCCGGGCGGGGTCTTCGGCGGCGGCCGCACCCCCGCGATCGTGATCACGACGAACGGCCCTCGCGGGTACGTGAGCACGACGCCGTACAACCACTACTCGCTGCTGACGACGATCGAGGACAACTGGCATCTCGGTCACATCGGCAATGCAGGCGACACCGCCGGAGGCGTCGTCCCGATGAACGATCTGCTCACGCACTAGGGAGTGCCGGCGCGGGCGGCGAGTGAGGCTCGCCGCCCGCGCTTGTCCAGAAGGGCCGGCGCCGCTACGCTCCGTTGATTGACTAGTCAGTCAACGACCGCGACCGGTGTCTCCTTCGCCCTCACCGACGAGCAGAAGGAGCTCCGCGCGCTGGCCCGGGACTTCGCCGCCAACGAGATCCGGCCCGTCGCGGCCGAGCACGACGTCGCGATGCGCCACCCGGTCGAGGTGATCGCGAAGGCGCACGAGCTCGGCCTGACGAACGTCCACGTCCCCGTCGAGTACGGCGGTCTCGGCCTGAACGCGTTCGACGGCATGCTCGTCGGCGAGGAGCTCAACTGGGGCTGCTCGGGAATCGGCACCTCGCTCGGCGCGAACGGCCTCGGTGCGGGCCCGGTGATCATCGCGGGCACGGAGGAGCAGAAGGCGGCCTGGCTGCCGCCGCTCCTCGACGCGCCGATCCTCTGCTCCTTCGGCCTCTCCGAGCCCGACGCCGGCTCGGACGTCGCGCGCATGAAGACGACCGCGGTGCGCAACGGCGGCGGGTACGTGCTCAACGGGTCGAAGACGTTCATCACCAACGCCGGCTATGCGGAGTGGACGATCGTCTTCGCGAAGACCGACCCGACGAAGGGGCATCGCGGCATCTCGGCGTTCATCGTCCCGATGGACTCGCCCGGCGTCACGATCGAGCAGCACCTCGACAAGATGGGGCAGCGCGCGACCGACACGTCCGCGTTCGCGCTCCAGGATGTCGTCATCCCGGCCGCGAACCGCCTCGGCGAGGAGGGCCAGGGCTTCAAGATCGCGATGCAGACGCTCGACTTCACGCGGCCGGGCACGGCGATCGGCGCGGTGGGCGTCGCGCAGGCGGCGTACGAGTTGGCGGTCGACTACGCGAAGGAGCGCGTCACCTTCGACGTCCCGATCGCGATGCACCAGGGCGTCAACTTCATGATCGCCGACATGGCAACCGAGATCGAAGCGGCGCGCCTCCTCACGTGGCAGGCTGCATGGATGCTCGACCAGGGAGAGCGCGCCACGCTCTACTCCTCGTTCGCGAAGCGCTTTGCCGCCGACACTGCGATGAAGGTCACGACCGACGCGGTGCAGGTGTTCGGCGGGTACGGCTACATGAAGGAGTATCCGGTCGAGAAGCTGATGCGCGACGCGAAGCTCTTCCAGATCTACGAGGGGACGTCCCAGATCCAGAGGCTCGTGATCGCGAAGGAAATCTTCATCCCCCGCGACTGATGGCGATCGAGATCGACCTCTCCGGGCGCGTCGCGTTCGTCACGGGCGGATCGCGCGGGCTCGGCCGGATGGACGCGCTGACCCTCGCGCGTGCCGGTGCAGACGTCGTCGTCGCCGACCTGCTCGTGGAGTCGGAGCTGTCCGCGGAGACGGACGAGTACGGGCCGCTCGCGACCGTCGCGCGGGCGCAGGGACTGGTCGGCACGGAGTCGGCCGCCGAGGAGATCCGGGCGATGGGCCGCCGCGCGTTCGCCGTCAGATGCGACGTCACCGACCCTGAGCAGGTGGCGGCCGCCGTTGCCCGTGCGGTCGAGGAGCTCGGCTCCGTCGACATCCTCGTCAACAACGCGGGCACGCTCGACCACGTCGGCCAGTTCCACGACCAGAATCCGGCCCTCTGGGAGCGCGACCTTCGCGTCAACCTGACCGGAGCCTTCAACTGCGCGCAGGCTGTGTGGCCGCACATGAAGGAACGGAAGTGGGGGCGCGTCGTGAACATGGCCTCGGTCGCGGGCACGCTCGGCGGCTTCGGGCAGGCGTCCTACTCGACGACGAAAGCCGGGCTGCTCGGCCTGACCAAGACGCTCGCGATGGAGGGCGGCCGCCACGGGATCACCGCGAACGCGATCGTCCCGGGGATCATCGGTACCGAGGCCTTTCACTTCGCGAACCCGGCCATGAACGAGCGGATCGCGAGCCGGACCGTCTTCAAGCGGCCCGGCGAGCCGCAGGACATCGCGAACGCCATCGCCTTCCTCTGCTCCGACCTCGCCGCCTACATCACCGGCATCGAGCTCAACGTCTCGGGCGGCGTCGAGCTGTTCGTCTTCTGATCAAGCCTACGGAGGCTCGCTACTCTGGATACATGGCCGCCTCGTCCCCGGCCGTCCGCCGTCGTGCGCCTGCGCGGTCCAAGGTCTGGACTCGCCTCGGTTTCGCCGGTGTGGCGGCGATCGTCGTCGTCCTCGTGCTGCCGCTCTTCTTCGCCGGCTCCAAGAACCGGCTGGCCGCGGGAACGCGGATCGGCGGGATCGACGTCGGCGGGCTCACTGCCGCCCAGGCGAAGTCGCAGCTCGCGTCGCAGGCGGCCCGGCTCGCGACCGTCCCCGTCGCCTTCACGGCGGGCGGCAGGCAGTTCCGGGTGACGGCCAGGCAGCTCGGCGTGGTCGCCGACTGGGGGGCGGCCGTCGACAGCGCGATGCGGAACGGCGGGGGCGTGGGGATCGTCCGCGGCTACCGCCGGCTGTCACTCGAGCTGTTCCCGAAGGACGTCGCGCCGCCGACGAAGGCGTACGACGCCGGGCTCGACTACGAGCTCCAGCTGATCGCGAAGGCGGTCGACGCGCCGGCGCTCGACGCGACGCTCGTGCGGCGCGGGTTGCACATCACGATCGCCGGCGGCGCGTCCGGCCGCACGCTCGATCGTGCGGGTGCGCGCACGGAGATCACCAGCGCGCTCGCGTCGTTCTCGCGCGCGCCGGTCTCGCTGCCCGTCACCGTCGCCGCGCCGCACACGACGATCGCGTCGCTGACCGCGGCGCAGCGCCGGGCGTCGCTGATCGTCTCCGCGCCGGTCCGCGTCATCGTCGGCGACACGACGTTGCGCATCCCGCGCTGGCGTCTGGCGACGATCCTCGATCTCGACACCGTGCGCTTCTCCGGCCCCGCCGCGGACAGCTACTTCGCGCGGCTCGAGAAGCAGATCGACCGCGCGCCGAAGGACGCTCGGTTCGCGGTGGCGAGCAACAAGATCTCCGTCGTGCCCGCGGAGACCGGTCTCCAGCTCGACGTGCCGCGCGCGGCAGCAGCCGTGCTCGCGGCGGCGGCTCGCCCCACGAACCGCGTGACGCGCCTCCCGCTCGTCGTCGCGCAGCCGAAACGCTCGACGGCGGCTGCCCAGGCGATGGGGATCACCGGCGTCGTCGGGACGTACGAGACGATCTACGGCGGCGATCCGAACCGCGTCCACAACGTGCAACTCGTCGCGCACCTCGTCGACAACAAGCTGATCGCGCCGGGCACGACGTTCTCGTTCAACGGGACAACGGGGGAGAGGAGCGCGGACAAGGGATTCCTCGAGGCGCCCGTGATCGTGAACGGCGAGCTGCAGACCGGGCTCGGCGGGGGCGTCTGCCAGGTCTCGACGACAGTCTTCAACGCGGCGTTCGAGGCGGGGCTGCCGATCACGGCGCGGACGAACCACGCGCTGTACATCTCCCACTACCCGCTCGGCCGCGACGCGACCGTGAACTACCCCGACACCGACCTCAAGTTCGTGAACGACACCGGCCACTGGCTGCTGCTGCGGACGTTCGTCGGTTCGTCGTCGCTCGTCGTGTCGCTGTACGGGACGCCTGTGCACCGCCGTGTCGAGTCGGTCGCGCAGCCGTTGCGGTATGTGTCGGCGCCGCCGGTGCAGAAGACCGTCGACGCGACCCTGAAGCCCGGCCAGGTCGTGGTCGACGATCCCGGCGTGCCGGCGCAGTCGACGTCCGTCGAGCGCAAGGTCTACGCCGCCGACGGCAGGCTCCTGTCAGACGCGACGTGGTACTCGAGCTACCGGGCCGAGCCGAAGATCGTCCGCGTCGGCCCGAAGAAAGCGAAGCCGAAGAAGCCGGCGACGACTACGACGCCGATCGAGCCTGCGCCGCGCCTTCCGCATTAGTTATCGCCTCGATCAGCCACTCCGGCACGCGGGTCGGGCGCATCGTGGCCGCGTCGACCGTCGCGTGCGCCGTCCACCCGTCGGCGAGCAGCTCGCCGTCGCGCTCGATCGCGTACTCGTAGCGAAACCGTGCGCCGCGCACGTCGAGGCAGCGGGCGTGCACGACGAGGCGGTCGTCGAACCTCGCGGGCTGGAGGTAGCGCACATGCGTCTCGAGCACGAGCGCCTCGACGCCGAGGTCGCGCAGCCGCTGGTACCCGCCCGCATACTGCTCGAGGTACTCGACGCGCGCCACTTCGAACCAGATGAAGTAGTTCGAGTTGTGGACGATCCCCTGCGCGTCGGTCTCGGCGAACCGGACCTTCACCTCCGTTGAGAAACTGAAGCCATCGCGACGCACGACCCAGCCATGCTCGCAGAACTCATCGCCGCGAATCAGCCGTGTGTCGCGCTGACCGGCGCCGGAGACAGGACCGAGAGCGAGGCGGCCCGCGTCCTCGACACGGTGATCACCCAGAACGTCGACGGCCTGCATGCCGCCGCCGGCTCGCGCGACGTGATCGACGCGCACGCGGCACTGGTCGTGCACGCGTCCGCGGGGGAGACGCTCAGGCGGTTGTGCGCATGAGCGTGTGCCTCAACGCGCGCGTCGGAGCCCGAGAATCGACAGCAGGAAGGATGTGAAGAACACCTGGATGCCGACGATCACGATCGTGACCGAGAGCACCGCCAGGCGTTCCTCGGAGAGCGTCCCGAAGCCTCGCGCCGCCCACTTGCCGACGAGAACACCGCCGAGTGAGAGGCCGACGACCGTGATGAGCGTCCCCAGGACCAGACCGTGCTCGAGTCGAACACGGCGCTGAAGGCGGTCGAAGCCTGGATCGGGCGTTCCCAGCACGAACGCGCCGTAGGCTCGCCCACAGAGCCCGAGACCGAGCACCTGTATACCCACGATCACAAGCGCCGAGCCGACGATCGCGGTGTGGATGTACCACGCGCGACCGAAGATCGAGAGATGCGCGAACACCGTGACGTCGGCAAGCGCCCCGGCCACGATCATGATCGAACCGGGGAAGAGAAAGAGGAACCCGGGGCTGTACACGAGGATCAGCCGCAGGTGGCGCCACCCGTCGCGGAAGGGTGAGAGCTTCGACTCGCCGCCGCGTACGTGCAGCTCGATGGGTAGCTCGCGAATCTGCAAGTTCGATCGGACTGCCCGAATCACCATCTCCGATGCGAACTCCATCCCTGTCGAGTTCAACGCGAGCGTCGGCAGGACGTCTCGCCTGAGCGCGCGCAAGCCGCAGTGGGCGTCCTTCACCGGGGTGCGGTACAGCGCGTTGAGCAGCCCCGAGAGGATCGGGTTCCCGATCCTGCTGAGCAATCCCATCGCTCCGGGCTGCACGCCGCCGAGGCGGTTGCCGATCACCAGCTCGTACCCCGCGTCGAGCTCCTCGACGAAGCGCGGGATCTCGTCGAAGTCATAGGTCAGATCGGCGTCGACCATGACGAGGTAGTCGCCGTCTGCAGCCGCGAACCCGGCGAGGTATGCGCTCCCGTAGCCGCGCCGGGGCTCGTCGACCACCCGTGCGCCGGCGTTGCGCGCCAACTCGGCGCTGCCGTCGCTGGACCCGTTGTCGACCACCAGAACCTCGCCTGGGCGCTCGAGGCGCGCGATCGCTGCGAACGAGCGACGCACGCACTCCTCGATCGTCGCCGCCTCGTCGAGGCACGGGATCACGATCGTCACGGAGCGGGCAACCCCGGCGACGGACGTCGAAATCGCAGCCGCGCCCTGCACGGCTGCGAGGTTAACCGGTCACGCTGACGTGCGTCCCTAGGATTGCGTCCGTTGATCTCCGTCATCCTTCCGGTCCGGAACGGCGGCAGCGACCTTTCTCGCTGCCTGGCCGCGATCGCGCGGCAAGAGGTGTCCGAGCCGGTCGAGGTGATCGTCGTCGACTCGGGCTCGACCGACGGGAGCCCCGACGTCGCCAGGAGGGCGGGTGCGAACGTGATCGAGATCCCGCACCGCGACTTCACGTATGGAGGAGCCCGCAACCGTGCGTGTCGAGCGGCGCGTGGTGACGTGTTCGTCTGTACGAGCCACGACGCAGAAGCGGTCGGTGTCGACTGGCTCGCCTCGCTCGTGGAACCGTTGGGTGAAGACCCGGGGCTCGCCGGCACGTACGGAAGGCAGATCGCGCGCGACGGCTCCAAGCCGCCGGAGCGGTACTTCCTCGACTTCCTCTACGGGGGTGAGCCGCGAATCCAGCGCGTTTCTTCCCCCGCCGATCTGTCCATGACGACGACGCTCTTCTCGAACGTCAACGCCGCGATCCCACGGAGGATCTGGGAGGCGTTCCCGTTCGCGGACGACATCATCGGCAGCGAGGACCAGGAATGGTCAGTACGCGTGCTGCTGGCCGGGCACGCGCTTGCCTATGTGCCGGCGGCCACCGTCCGCCATTCGCACGACTACACGCTTCCGGCGGCGTTCAAGCGGTTCTTCGATTCGGGCGTCTCCGGAGAGCGCACGTACCTCGCAGCAGAGGCGGCGTCGGCGGGCGTCCTGCGCCGGCAAGCGATCGCGTATGCCCGCGGTGAGCTGAGTTGGCTCTGGCGCGAGCATCGGCGCTGGCTGCCGTACGCGATGGCCTACGAAGGCACGAAGTTCGTCGGTCTGCAACTCGGGCGACGCCACCATGTCCTGCCGAAGTGGCTGAAGCGCCGACTCAGCCTGGCGCCCCAGTACTGGCAGTAGTCCGGCCTTCACGGCGAGGGCGCGACCTCCGGACGAGCGGTGAGCCCGGCCTTCGCCGCACGGGCCGCTGCCGCCTGCGCCGAGGCGAGCGTCGTGAGACCGGGCGCCGCAACGACGAGTCGGCCACAGTCGTCCAGCACGACGGTGACGTGGAACCCCGCTTCCGATGCGCGTGCGGCGGTCGCGCCTGCCTGCTGCGCGCTGACGAACCGACCGAAGACGAGCTGGAGGTTCCCGTCGGAGGTCGCGGGCACGACGCAGTCGTGCGCGGATGGAAACTGTGGCGACGACCGCGCGAGCACGACTACCGGGTAGGTGAAGAGCCCGGCGAGCAGCACGACGACAGCCAGCGATCGGCTTCGGAGCACCGTCACGTCTGCTTCCTCGACGGGTCGCCGCCGTCCCACGCCGCTGCGAGTAGGAGCGGAAGCACCGCCGTCGCCGGGATGACGAGCGCACCGGTCAACCGCACGATCGGATTGAGCGAGTCGTCGGTCGAGAACGGCAGGCTCGGAAAGGAGAGGGTGGCCCACGAGCAGGCGAGGCCGGCCAGGACGACGTACGCCGCCGAGAACGTCGCGAGCTTGCCGGTCCGTGTCGCGAGGGCGACGACGATCCCGACGACGAGGATCACCGGGACGAGCTGCCACCAGCTGCCGCCGAAGAGGACGTGGATCGTCAGGTGCAGCGACGGCCAGACGCGGCCGAGGTGCGTGAACAGGCCGAAGTAGCCGAGCTCGGGGGACTCGTATCGCACGCCGACCTGCGACAGCCAGATCCGCCAGGCAAACGTGAGCGCCACCCCGGGGACGGCGGCCGCAAGGAGCATCGGCCAGGTCGCGCGTTTCTTGGACCAGTTGGCGGCCATCGCCGAAGCGAGGAGACACCAGCCGAAGAGCAGGCCCTCGCGCTTCGTGATTGCCGCGGCGCCGAGCAGCCCGGACGCGAGCACGAGCAGCCCCGAATCGTTCTCGACGAGCCAGGACGCGAGCAGCAAGGCAGCGGTCGCGACAAGATAGTCGAGCGGCAGATCCGAGAGCGGCGCCGCGCCGCGGTTCACGATCACCGGCACGCTGACCAGAGCGAGCAGGGTCGGCCACATGATGATCGCGGGGACGCGCGGCTTCAGCAGGCCCGCTGCTGCGGCGACGAATGCGGCAAGCGCGGACCAGTAGAAGAGGTTCAGCGTGACCGTGTCTGCCGAGCCCATGAACGAGAACGAGACGGCATCGAGCACGGGCATCAAGGGTGGGTAGTACGAGTTCGGGAGTTGCGCGAGCAGCGACGGCTTGAGCTGGCCGAAGTAGTAGACGGCCTTTGCCTTGGACAGCCAGAAGTCCATTGCGTCGAACTCGTAGACGGGTTGGAGCCGTGCGGCGCGGAACTGCGCTTCGAGGACGAGCCCGGCGACTCCGGCGCCGAGCGCCGCGATCAAGGTCAAGCGCCGCAGAGGCCCGATGCGAAGCGCCACTCCTCTGTGCTTCGCCCGGCCGACGGCGATGCCGATGCCCGCCAGTGATGCCGCGGTGACGAGCGCCGTGAGGAGGCGGTACGGCACGCCGATCATCAGCTCGAGAGACAGCGTGATGCCCATCGCCGCGGCTCCGGTCAGCCACGCGAGGCCGACGAGTCGGAACATGCTGCGGAGCGACCCAGCGATGCCGCTCCCCCACAGCAGGCATGTGCCGACCGCGACCAGGGCGACGTCGAGCGCGAGCACACCGACGATCGCGCGAACCGTCACGTCCGAACCCGGAGGAGGCTGCTTCCGTCGTGGTCGTCCCACACCACAGTCGTCTTCCCGAGGGCCTGTGCGTCGCAGCCGAGGCAGATCACCCACGACGCCGCCGGGTCGGGGAGCCGCGGCAGAAGGAAATAGCGTGCGAACGTGAGCGCGTACGGCTGCGTCCAGCCGGTCGCTCCGTCGATCGGCTTGGTGCCGACCTCGACGCGGTACTTCCCACGCGGCGGGATCCGCGCGCGCGCCTCGTAGAGCAGCGCCTGATCCGGATAGATGTTGTTGCCGAGGGCGAATGCGCGGTCGGAGAAGCTGAGCGTCGCGTTGTGCTCGGCCCGCCGGCTGAGCTTCGCGACCGACCTCGGGACCTCGACGGCAGCACTCGCCACGGCCACGACGACGCAAGCCGCGACCCCGCAGCTCGCGACCGGCGAGATGGCGAACCGTCCAAACGTCACGAGCGCGTCAACTCTAACCTGCGCGCTGGCCGCCGCCCCTCGCGTTGCGAGGTGGTTCGCTCCGGGTCGGTGCTAGGCCGCTGCGCGCTTGAGCGGCCGTTCGACGAGGACGTGCGAGCAACCGGCGCAGACGTGCCGCTCGACCTCGTAGGGGACGCCCGCGCGCTGCAGGACCACGTGCACCCGCTTGGCGACGTGTTGGTGGGGAGGACGCTGAGCCATGGTCATCTCGAACGGTAGATCCATCGGCGGTGCGCGCCTAGACCGAAAGGGTGAATTTGCTGACACGTCTCGGTGACAATTCAGCCGAGGGACGCAAGCGAGAGCTGCACGTGCTCGTCCAGACCGGACACGCCGATGCCGACGAGCCGAAGCGGGGCGGGGCGGTCGCGAAGCGCGCGGTCCAGGAGCCCGCACGCGAGCTCGCCGATGCGCTCGGCGTCGCCGGTCCCGACCGGAAGCGAGGTCGACCGCGTCCGGATTGCGAAGTCGGGATAGCGCACCTTGGTCGTGACGGTACGCGCGACCTGGCCGCGCGCCTCGAGGTAGCCGGCGATCTTCACCGCCATCCGCCGCAACTCGTCGTGCAGCCGTTCCGGATCGGCGATGTCGCGCGAGAACGTCTCCTCCTGCGAGATGGAGATCCGCTCGACCGACATCTCGAGCGGTCGTGGGTCGATGCCGCGCGCGCGGTCGCGCAGCTCGCGGCCGACCTTGCCCCGCAGCACGCCCGCGAGCTCGCCGTCGCCGATCGCCGCGAGCTGCCCGATCGTCTCGATGCCGACGCCGTTCAGCCGCTCCTCCGCTTTCGGGCCGACGCCGGGAAGCAGCCGGATCGGGAACGGCGCGAGGAACGCCGCCTCGCGCCCGGGCCGCACCACAGTCAGCCCGCCCGGCTTGCGCCGGTCCGACGCGACCTTCGCCACGACCTTCGACGTCGCCACGCCGAGCGAGCAGGACAGGTGCGTGCGCGTGCGGACGACCGCGCGGACCGCCTCGGCGACGGCGCGCGCGTCGTCGAACGCGGCCGCGACGCTCGCGAGGTCGAGGTAGCCCTCGTCGATGCCCGCCTGCTCGACCGATGGGACGATCTCGCGCACCGTCGACCAGACCTCACGCGAGTAGTCGCGGTAGAGCGTGTGACGGGGGCGGACGAACACCGCATGCGGGCAGCGGCGGAGCGCTTCCGCGGCAGACATCGCCGAGTGGATCCCGAACGAGCGGGCCACGTAGTTCGCCGTCGCGACCACCCCGCGGCCGTGCGGGTCGCCGCCGACGATCAGGGGGACCGTTCTTAGAGCAGGGTTTTCCAGCTCCTCGACCGCTGCGAAAAACGCATCCAGGTCGAGATGAGCGACAATCATGGAGGGAGAGTAAAGATGCGAGTGGCGGTTCTCGGATTCGGAGTCATGGTGCTCGTCGCAGCGGGCTGCGGGAGCGAGCCGACCCGCGAGGTCGCGACGAAGCCGCCGCCCGCGCACGCGGCGCCGAAGCCGAAGCCAAAGCCAAAGCCCGTGGTGCCGACGCCGAAGCCTGCCGCGCCGCGGTGCTCCGCGCCGGCCGAACGCTCGCTCACGTCGGCGCGCGGCTCGTTCGCCGGCTTCGCTCCGCACGGCGCCGTCGCCTACCGGACGCCCGGCGGTGCCGTCGTCGCGCGCTTCGGCCGTGAGAACGTCAACGGCTACCCGACGTACTTCGGCGTGCTCGGCAAGCGCGTCGGCAAGGACTGCCGCGCGCTCTGGTACCGCGTGCAGCTGCCGATCCGCCCGAACGGCGCCGTCGGCTGGGTGCGGGCGTCGGAGATCGAGCTGCAGCCCGTCGACCTGCGGATCGAAGTGGACGTCTCACGCCGCGACCTCGAGCTGTTCCGCGCCGGCAAGCGAGTGCTCGAGGCGACCGTCGCCGTCGGAGCGGCGGCGACCCCGACGCCGATCGGCCGCTACTACGTCAATCAGCGCCTCGTGCCCACCGACACGAGCGGCCCGTACGGGCCGGGCGCGCTCGGCATCTCCGCGTTCTCGCCGGTTCTCACCGGCTGGGCGCAGGGCGGGCCGGTCGCGATCCACGGGACGAACGAGCCGTGGTCGATCGGTCATGCGGTATCGAACGGCTGCATCAGGCTCCCGAACGACACGCTCGAGCGCCTCTTCAAAATCGTCCCAGCGGGTACACAGGTGATAATCCACCCCTAGCCCCACCGGAAGGAGCCCGATGGAGACGAAGAGCACACTCGACCGGTTGACGAGCCTTGGCGAAGAGGTGATCGGCAAGGCGTCGCAGAACCCGAACGTCGCGCGCGTCGTCGGTGCGGCGACGCAGTTGAAGGACCGTGTCGACGACCTCTCGAAGCGCGTACGTGGGCTCGAGGCGATGGAGAAGCGGATCGGCGAGCTCGAGGCACGGGTCAAGAAGGTCGAGGGTGCACAGAAGCGCGCCACGACCGCCGCGAAGAAGCCGGCCGAGCCGCCTACGAGTTAGGCACGCGCACCCTCAGCGCGCCGGGCGCGATCTCGAAGGTCGCCGGCGTCGTCCCCACCTGCTCGCCTTCGAGCTCGATCGGCAGCTGGACGGGGGCGTCCACCTCGACGCGCTTCGACCGCAGCACTTCCACCTTCGGATGGTGCACGTGCTTGCCCTTGTAGATCTTCGGCGCGGTCGTCAGGAAGTCGGCCTTCGACACGTCGCCGATCAGCACGACGTCGAACTGCCCGTCGTCGGGCGCGGCGTCCGGCGCGAGCTTCATCCCGCCGCCGTGCCAGACGCCGTTCGCGACGATCACGTCGTGCATCCGACCCCGGCGCTCCGCGTCGTCGAGCCGAACGGTCACCTCGGTGTTCTGCCACTCGAGGAACACGCGCGTCAGCGCATAGAAGAAGGTCACCCTGCCGCCGAGCATCTTCGACATCCCGTTCGCGCGCTGCGCGACCGCGCCGCTCATCCCGACCGACGAGACGTTGGCGAAGTAGCGCTCGGCCGTCTCGCCGGCCCACGTGCGGTAGGTGACGCGCCCCGCGTCGATCGTGCGCACGTCGCCGGCGAGCGCGACGCGGACGGCGTCGTCGAACTTCGTCGGGATCTCGTATGTCCGCCCGAAGTCCATCCCGGTCCCCAGCGGGATCGTCGCCAGGTCGACGTCGCGCCCGGCGACGCCGTTCACGACCTCGTTGAGCGTCCCGTCCCCTCCGACCGCGATGACGAGCGTCGCGCCGCCCGCGACCGCGTCGCGAGCGAGCTCGATCAAGTGGCCGGGGCGCTCGGAGAAGAACGTCTCACCCTCCAGCCCGAGAGCGGACGCACGACGCGCAAGCTCGGGCCAGCGCTTACCGGTCGAGCCGTTACCCGAGGCCGGGTTGACTAAGAACGCCGTCGACAACTAGCGAAATGACGCGGCACGCATCATTTTGCGGATTGGGTCGCGACGTCGAGCGCAATCCGAGTCATCCGGTCCACCGCGGCTCGGAGCTCGTCGTCCGAGATGCGCTTGAACTCGCCCTCGACGACGATGTCGCTGACCGTCAGCAGGCAGCCTGCCTCGACACCCCGTAGCGCGCCGACGGTGAACAGCGCCGATGCCTCCATCTCGACGGCGAGCACGCCGCGCTTCGACCAGCGCTCGTACTGCCCCTCGTCCGAGTTGTAGAAGACATCGCTCGAGACGATCGGCCCGACGTGCAAGTCCTGTCCGAGCTCCTTCGCCGTGTGCACCGCGCCGTGGATGATCGACCAGGACGCGGTCGGGCAATGCGGCTCGTTCCCGACGAGGTGCATCGCGGTCGAGTCGGCCGGGACTGCGGTCAGCGCGACGATCAGGTCGCCGAGCTGGTGATGAGGCTGGAGGCCACCGCAGGTGCCGACCCGGATCAGCTTCTTGCAGCCGAGCTGGATCAGTTCTTCGAAGACGATCGTCGCGCCGGGGCAGCCCATCCCGGTGCCCTGCACGGAGACCGGCTTGCCCTTGTACGTGCCCGTGTACCCGAGCAGGCCGCGCTCGCCGTTCCGCTGCACGGCGTCGTCGAAATACGTTTCTGCGATGTATTTGGCGCGAAGCGGGTCGCCGGGGAGGAGCACTGCCTCCGCGTACTGTCCCGGTTCGGCGCGAACGTGAATCGGCATGGCGGCCCAGCCTATAGGAGAGGATTCGAGTTGTGACCCTGCTGGAGCCGACCCGCGAACAGGTGCTGGCGTACTGCGCGCAGGACACCGTCGAGCGCGTCTTCCTCGAGGACGCAGCGCGGCGTGGCTTCGGGCGCTTCGCAGCGGTCGCGAACGGCGGCGGCGAGATCACGGCGCTCTGTCACAGCGGCGCGAATCTCGTCCCGTCGGGCGACGGGTGCGAGGCGTTCGCGGCGCTCGCGATCCGCTCGCAGGCGCGGATGATCATCGGTGAGGCTCGTGCGGTCGACGCGGTCTGGCGCGCAGCGGAGGACCGCCTGCCGCCGGCACGCGAGGATCGCCCCGGCCAGCCGGTCTACACGATCCGTGAGCCGCCTCCCCCGGGCGGGACGGGGTTGCGCGCGGCGCGCGAGAACGACCTCGAGATCCTCGTGCCGGCCTGTGCGGCGGCGCACGAGCTCGAGCTCGGCATCGACCCGATGAGCCGCGACGCCGACGGCTTCCGCTGGCGGACGGCGACACAGGTCGAGGAAGGACGCTCGTGGCTGTGGGTCGAGGACGGCGTCGTGCTCTTCAAGGCGGAGGCGTCGGCGTGGACACCGCACGCGGTGCAGGTCGCCCAGGTCTGGACGGACCCCGGAGCGCGCGGGCGCGGATATGCGACGCGCGGCATGGCCGACCTGTGCCGGCTGCTGCTCGACTGGGTGCCGGTCGTTACCCTGTTCGTCCGCAGCGAGAACGCCGCAGCGATCGGCCTGTACGAGAAGGTGGGGATGCAGAAGGTGCTCGAGTACCGGAGTGTGCTGTTTTGAGACGGATCCTCCGGTACGCGTTCCTGTTCTGGCTCGCGCGGTGGGTGGGACGCGAGGTCGCGGCGCGCCTCGAGAGTCGTCACCGCGTGGTTGAATGACGACCTGAGCGTTCTCGAGCGCATCGAGCACCACGTCCGCCGCCACGACCTGATCGAGCCCGGCGGCAGTGTGCTCTGCCTCGTCTCCGGCGGCGCCGACTCGACCTGCCTCTACCACGCGCTCGACGAGCTCGGGTATCGAGTCTCCGCGCTGCACGTCGACCACGGGCTGCGGGGCTCCGAATCCGATGCCGACGCGGTGTGGTGCGCCGAGCGGTTCGGCGCCGAAGTCGTCCAGGGCGCAGCCCGCTGCGCGACCGAAGCAGAGCTCCGCGACGTTCGCTATTCGTTCCGTGCGAACGAGCTGCGCGCGACGGGCCACACCCTCTCCGATCAGGTCGAGACGATCCTCTTCAGGCTCGCGTCGCGCGGGACGACGAAGGGAATCGAGGTTCGCCGTGACGACGGCGTCGTTCGCCCGCTTCTCTGCGTGTGGCGTGAGGAGACGGAGGAGTTCTGCCGCGAGCGCGGGCTCGAGTGGCGCACCGATTCGTCGAACCCGGCGACGTTGCGCGGGCTCATCCGCGACGAGATCCTGCCGCTGCTCGAGCGCATCCATCCGGCGGCCCGCGAGAACGTCCTGCGAGTGCTCGACGACCGGCAGACGATGCCGCCTGCGCTCGCCGAGCTGTTCGCGTCGCCGGTCGGCTCGAAGCGCGTCGACCTCGGGGGTGGGGTGCAGGCGGTGCGCGAGCACGATCGTCTGTGGCTCGAGTCGGTCCCGCGCGATCTCGATCGCCCCGTGGTCTGGGGCGGGTGGCGGATCGAGTCGCGGCTGCCCGGCCTCAAGGTACGAGGCTGGCGGCCGGGCGACCGGCTCGCCGGTCGAACGAAGAAGGTGCAGGATGTGTTCGTCGACGCCAAGATCCCGCGCTCCGACCGCGACGGCTGGCCGCTCGTCGTACGCGGTGACGAGGTCGTGGCGGTACCCGGCATCGTCGAGAAGGAGGGGGTGAGTGCTGCTCGTGTCGCAGACGGAGTCTCAGGTTCCACGGGCGCAGGTGCCGGTGCGGGGCCGGAGGGCACAGTGTGAGTAACACGGGCCCGGAGAGCACCGTACCGGCAGCTGCGTCAGCCGAGCGCGGAGCCGGGCTCCGCCCGGCTGTAGCGTTCGGCGGCGTGGGGCCTGAGACTGAGCTCGAACGGGGAGTGGGCGAGGTGCTGATCGACGAGGACCGGCTGCAGGAACGCATCCGCGAGCTCGGCCGCGAGATCTCGTCCGACTACGCCGGGCGCGAGCTGCTGCTCGTCGGGGTGCTGAAGGGCGCGGTGTTCTTCATGGCCGACCTGATGCGGTCGATGTCGGTCCCGTGCGAGATCGACTTCATGGCGATCTCGAGCTACGGCGCGGCCACCGACTCCTCGGGCGTCGTCCGGATCCTCAAGGACCTCGACATCAATATCGAGGGCCGCCACGTCCTCGTGGTCGAGGACATCATCGACTCGGGGCTGACCCTCTCCTACCTGCTCCGGAACCTCGAGTCCCGCGAGCCGGCGAGCCTCGAGATCTGCGCCCTCCTGACGAAGCCGGAGCGGCGGGAGATCGACGTCCCGGTTCGGTACGTCGGCTTCGAGATCCCGAACCGGTTCGTGATCGGGTACGGGCTGGATTTCGCCGAGCGATATCGAAACCTCCCTTACGTAGGGGTTCTGCACCCTGATCTGATGCCGGAAGGGGTCTAATCCGTTGGGGTACGGGGAGGGTAATGCCGATACCCGCACGAACTTCCACTCGGCTACCCTGAGCGAAGAGATATCGACGTGAATCGTTTCTTCCGCAGCGCGTTCTTCCCGCTACTCGTGATCGTCCTGCTGGTCTGGCTCGCGAGCCAGACCCTGATCCCGAAGTCGTCGAACGCCCACAAGCTGACGACGTCCG
>Ga0070681_10000751_pt1 | contig 26965 bp, 19 predicted proteins | sample KBSC83BmetaG_FD_65650 | JGI IMG/M metagenome (GOLD analysis project Ga0070681, IMG submission 65650) | Corn rhizosphere microbial communities from Kellogg Biological Station, Michigan, USA - KBS C8-3B metaG | ecosystem: Host-associated > Plants > Roots > Rhizosphere | place: USA: Michigan...
ATTCACGGTGCTCTTCGGACGAATGGTGAAGGTGCCCAGCGGAGGCGTGCCGTATCCCGTCTTCGCGCTGGTTGGCCTCCTCGCGTGGAATCTGTTCAACAAGATCGTGTCGGATGGCGCAGTATCGCTCGTTGCCAATCAGAGCATCATCACGAAGCTGTTTTTCCCGCGGATCTATCTCGTCTTCGCCTCAGGTGCTTCGGCGCTGCTGGACGCAGTGGTGACAGCCGTGCTGCTGGTGATCCTGCTCTGCGTGTACCACATCTCGCCCAGCGCTAGGCTGTTGCTCGCGCTGCCCGCGCTGACGGGAATACTCCTTTTCTCATTCGGGTTCGCCGCACTCTTAGCGGCGATCAACGCCAGGTGGCGCGACGTGCAGCACATAGTGCCATTCATGCTGCAGGTGGGTCTCTTCGTCACACCCGTGATTTACAACAACTCCTTTGTGCCGGTGCGGTGGCGTTGGGTGCTCGCGCTCAACCCGCTCACCGGACTAATCGGAATTTTTCGCGCTGCGGTGCTGAATGGACCGCTGCCAACTGGGTGGATCGTGAACCTGTCGTTGGGTATGAGTGTGGCAATGACCCTCATCGGCGTGTGGTGCTTCCGCCGATCCGAGTCGACCATCGTGGATGTCGTATGAGCAGATTAGCAGTTCGCGCTGAGGGGCTAACCAAGACGTACCGTATAAGGCATCCGGATGCACCTAGACTCCGCGACTATCTTGCGGATCCACGTCGTGCGCGAATGCGAAAGCGTTCACTTCAGATTGATGCGCTTCGTGATGTGACGTTCGATGTGCCGGAAGGCGAGGTGTTCGGCATTATCGGTCGCAATGGAGCGGGGAAGAGTACGCTGCTCAAGATCCTGTCTCGCATCACGACGCCATCGAGCGGACACGCAATGCTGCGAGGACATGTTGCAAGCCTGCTCGAGGTCGGGACCGGGTTTCATCCAGAGCTAACCGGACGCGAAAATGTCTATCTCAACGGCACGCTGCTTGGGATGAGTGCCCGCGACATCGCGGGCGTGTTCGATGAGATCTGCGAGTTTGCTGGCATCGGTTCGTACATTGACACGCCGATCAAGCGGTACTCGAGCGGCATGCAGCTCAGACTCGCCTTCGCGGTTGCCGCGCACCTCGCCGCGGACACGATGGTGATCGACGAGGTGCTCGCGGTGGGCGACGCGGAGTTTCAGGCCAAGTGCACGCGCGCGATGAGCGACGCCGCAGGGCGAGGGCGTACGACCCTGTTCGTGAGCCACAACATGGCGGCCGTCGAACATCTGTGTACGCAAGCGATTCTGCTGGAACACGGGCAGGTGGTCGCTATCGGTACAGCCTCGGACATCGTGAGGCTGTACCTGGAGCGCGTATCGGCTGGGTTAGCGTCGGGACTCGAGTATGTCGCGCCTCCTAAACGGGCGCATCGATCGCCGGTTGTGATTACTAGAGCCGAAGTCGCGGGAGCAAACGGTGGACCACCCGTTCAAGGCGAAGGCCTGGTCCTGACGCTCGACATCGAGGCGCGTCAGGCCGTCGCCGGCCTACAACTCTCGGTGGCGATGAACACAATGGACGGAACGCTCGTGGCCACCCTCTGCAGCGCCGACGTACGCGCGGAGTGGAGTGTCGCGCCGGGTGCCCACCGCCTAACGGCGCGGTTGTGCGCGCAGGCCCTGTTGCCGCGCGCGCTCTCCCTGTCGCTGCGCCTCATGCGGCACTGGGGGACCGAGGTATTCGACAATGTCCCGGGCGCACTTGCCGTGACAATGCAGGAGCGCGACGTCCTCGGCACAGGAGTGCCCCTGCTGCCGGACCGCGGGATCATGTGGATGGATGCGAACTATCGGATCGAGTCTGTGGGCCAAGGCTGAGATCGTGCCGTCCCTCGAGAGTCCGCGCGAGCAAACGCTCGCCAGCTTCGACTGGCAGTGGTCCCACCTGCCCTCCGGCGATTTCATGCCGGGCGACGCGTGGTTCGACGCCAACGCCACCCGAGTCCTAACGGACGAGCTCTGCGCGATCGATCCGCGGTGGTTCGCCGGAAAGCGCGTGCTCGATGCGGGCTGTGGGCGCGGCCGCTGGACGAGATCGCTGCTCGAGCTCGGAGCCGAGGTGACAGCGATCGACTTCAGCGAAGCAGCACTCGCACGAACCGCCGAAATCGGCGCGAACGACGCGCGGCTACGTACTCGCCGCGTCGACCTGCTCGACCTACCTGCCGACATCGGCGACTTCGACCTCGTGTTTTCGTTCGGCGTGCTGCATCACACCGGCGACACGTGGCGGGCGCTCGAGAATGTCGCTCGCCTGGTGCGTCCTTCGGGGGCGCTCGTGCTGTATCTGTACGGGAGCGGCTCGTGGACGCCTGACGAAACGGAGCGCATCGATCGTCTCCGCCGAGAGCTCGCGCCGCTCGCGTTCGCCGACAAGATCGTCGAGCTACAGCGCAGGTTTCCCGGGGACGACCCACATCAGCTCTTCGATCTCCTCAGTCCGGTCATCAACGACCGGGTTTCATTCCCCGAAGTGCGTGACCGCCTAAGGGCACTCGGATTCGCGTCGATCCAGTCGACCATTTCGCACAGTGAAGTCTACGTTCGAGCAACTCGCGGCGCCTTCGAAACGGAGAGTTTGTTGCCGCCAGTCGGCGTCAATAGCTCGTTTCTCGCCGAGTCGGGCGATCGTGGGAACGTGAGGCGCGGCGTCACATTCGAAACGAGCTTGCGCCGAGCGCTCAGCGATGTCGTAGGGCGGGAGCAGCTGAGGGTCGTGATAAGCGCGATCCGCCAGGCGGCAGGGGCGGGACGCCTGCTCGACCTCAGTCTGCCGCCCGATCGCCTGTCCGGTAGCGCCGTCGACCCGCGTGCGGTGGTCGTCCGCTTCGCCGAGTGTCCGCTCAGTGTAGAAGCAGAGACGCGGTCTCCAAAGGGTGACTGCGTCGTCTTCCTAGGCGCCGCGCTCGGTGCGTGTCGGTTTCCCGAGCGAATGCTCCGACACGCATTCGGTATGGTCAGGCCAGGTGGATCTCTCGTCGTCGAGTTCGCGAGTTCCACACCACCGACAGCGCAACGGACACTTGTCGATCGAATCCGGGATAAATCGCTCGGCGTTCCCGATAAGATGAGAGCACTACTGACGCGGCATCCGGAGTGGTGCAGCGGTGAAGCGCTGGCCGCGCTCGGCGGCGCGCGCCTGTTGAACCCCCTGTCGGTCGAACGCGTGCGAGAGATCTTGTCCGCTGCCGGCGCTCTACACATCGCCTTTAGCCGTTGCGGCCCAAGTCGCGATCTCGTGACAGCCAGGCCGGCGTCGTGACTACTGCAGCGCTGAATCGGCGTGTCTGGGTCGTCACCGAGTGCTATCCGCATCCGCAGGCCCGCCATCGATGCGCTTTTGCGCACCGCCAGATGGTGGGCATGGTCGAGTCGGGATGGCGCGTTCGCGCACTTGTGCCTAACGGATGGTTCCCGCCGGTCGTATGGCGCGTGGCGCCGGCATGGCGCCGTGCGCGCTCGACGTCGATGCCGGTTGGCTGGTCGGTCGATGACATCCCCGTTGATGACTTGCGTGTGCAGAACCGGGTGCCGAGTCGCTTGTGTAATCCTCTTTCCGTGAGCGACCGCGTAGCGTTGGCATTGCGCACCGAGCTGCGAACGTCGGCCTCGCCTCCGGGGATACTTCTCGCGCAGTTCGCGTTGCCTTACGGACCGGCCGTGCGAGCGGCGGCGGCAGCCCACCGATTGCCCTACGTCGTGTACTTGCGTGGCGACGATGTGTGGATTTGGCCGCACCAGAGTCCAGACCACCTGAGCGCCTTCCGCAACGTCGTGCGTGACGCGGCACTCGTAGTTGGCGTGTCACGCGCGATTCTCGACGAGGCGGAGCGGCTCGTCGGGCCTCCGGCAATCACCACGGTCGTGGTACCTAACGGCGTGGATGCGCAGCTGTTTCGACCGGGCGAGCATGGCGAGCGTGACCGGTTGCGCCACGAGCTGGGTTTGCGCTCTGATCAATTCATGATACTCTGCGTGGCTCCGCAGCTTGTGTCGAAGGGTTGGGTCGATTTGCTGGACGCGCTCGGCGAATTGCCGTACACCGATGGCCAGCTCGTACTCCATTGTGCGGTCTCCTCGCTTCGCGACGAAATCGATGTATCCAACGAAGCAGCGCGTCGGTCGCCAAGAGTTCGCGTTGTGATCGAGCGCGACGTGAAACACGAACGACTGGCCAAGCTGTTCAGGGCCGCTGATGTGTTCGCGCTTCCGTCGCACGGCGAAGGTCTATCCAACGCGGTGCTGGAAGCGATGGCATCCGGTGCTGCCGTGGTGACGACCCGCGTCGGAGGTCACGCGGAGATCATCGACCACGGAAGAGATGGCCTCCTGGTCTCGCCGCGTGACGCGCGAGAACTGCGCGACGCCATCCGCAGTCTGTTGGAAGCACCGATGCAACGGACTTCTATGGGCATCTCTGCACGCAGGCGCGCAGAACGCATCGGCGATTGGCGGGCAGCGGGACGCACGTTGAGTGATCTCTTCGATGCCGTCATTCGCGGGGATCTCGCATCCGATCTACTGGCAAGAAACCCGTACGCGCCGCACCTCGACTCGGTCGACGTCGAGTTGCGATCGACCGTCGCCTAACATGTGCGGCATCGCGGGGAAATACAGCATGAGGGTTCTCGAATCCGGCGAGGCAGGTCAACTGGCGGACGCATTTCAGGACGCCCTGAGTCGCCGCGGGCCCGATGGTTGGCGCTATCACCATGACGAGAACGTCGTTCTCGTCCACCGGCGCCTTGCGATCATCGACCTTTCCGATGCGGGCTCCCAGCCGATGTGGAACGAGGATCACACGATCTGCGTGATCGTGAATGGAGAGATCTATAACTATCGTGAGCTTGGACAGTGGCTGCGCGGCCACGGACATCGTTTCCGGAGCGATTCGGACTCCGAGGTTCTGGTGCACTTGTACGAGCAAGGCGGAATCGACGACTGCTGCAACCGGATACAGGGAATGTTCGCATTCGCGCTATGGGATGCGCGTACGCGCGAGCTCTACCTCGTTCGCGACAGGCTCGGAATCAAACCGCTGGTCATTTCGGAGCACGCAGGGGGAGTGAGCTTCGCTTCGACGCTCCCCGCGCTGCTGCGTGACCGAGAGGTTCCACGAGACGTGCGCGATGAGGCGCTCATCGCCTTGCTCAAGTGGGGATTCGTCCCGACCCCTTGGTCTGCCGTGCGGGCCGCGAGGCGAATCGAACCCGGAACGTACGTGCGCGTGAAAGATGGGCGCGTGCGCTCGGAGCGACGCTGGTGGACGGACAAACCCGGAGATGAGGAACGTGGCGAGGCTTTCGTTAGGCAAGCCATCGAGCGTGCAGTCGCGAGTCATCTCGTGTCGGACGTACCAGTCGGTGTGTTGCTCAGTGCCGGCATCGATTCCGGCATCGTCGCCGGCTTGGCGGCCAGCCGGGGTGACGCCCCGGACCTCGAGGCTTGGACGGTGCGTCATAGCGGTTTTATCGAGGACGAGTTCGCCGGCGCCGCGCAAGCGTCCGAGTTCTTCGGGATTCCCTGCCATCCCATCGATGTCGGCGGCTGCCTAACTGAGGAAATGTTCGACAGCATCGTTGGTGCAATGGATGAGCCACTGGCCGTGAGTAGCCTCGTAGGCCTCCACGCGCTCTTCCGCGCGATTGCTCAATTGCGAAGGGTCATCCTGACGGGCGACGGTGGCGACGAATTGTTCGCGGGGTACGATTGGCACTCTGGAATGCCGATGGTCCCGTCCTGGGCTCGCGGTCCGTCTTTCATGCGTGTCGCACCAGTCTTGGCCCCGCTCGCCGGCTTGCCGGGCCGTGCGGGGACGCTTGGAAAAGTGGCTGCGCGCGTCCGCCGTGACCCGGCGTTGGTCTATCTCGATAAGCTTCGGATCACTCGCGATGATGTGCTCGCTCGGATGGGCACTGCTCCGTTAGACGACGATCCGATGGAGCGGCGCGCGTCCGCGGCGTGGACAGCGTATGAGCAAACCGAGACCCTGGATAAAATGCTTGCTGTGGATCGCGCGACCGCATTGGTCGATGAAATGTTGGCCAAGGTGGATACCGCTGCGATGGCACACGGCATCGAAGCTCGCGTGCCGCTCCTGGGGGATGAGGTAGTATCTGCGGCCAAGTGCGCCCGACCGGAGCTGAAGCGACGGGGGGACAGAGGGAAGATCATGTTGCGCGCCTGGTACGCCGAAATCGGTCCGCCTGGTCTAGCTGATCGGCGCAAGACCGGTTTCAACTCGCCCATGGCAAGTTGGTTCACGGGAGAGAGCGGTGACTTCTTACACGAGCGCGTTCACGCGGGCCTGCGGTTGTTCGGCGCGCGGGGTGACGGCGAGGATCTCTCCCCTAGCACGCGCTTCGCGCTCGCAGTAACGGGGGCATGGGAACTGGCGATGACATCTTGCTCGCCGGCGACGCCTCATTCCGGATCAGTCCAGCACGACGGCTCGATTTTCCCCGCATCGTCATCCGATGTGCGCGCAGCGGCGTGGCTACCACGCCATCTAGAGAGCGGTGACGCGTAATCGCGAGTCGAACTCCAGGAAACGGGAACCCGGTGCGTTAGGCTTGGCCGCGCCTAACGAACCGCGATCTCCTGGAGGATGTGTGGAAGCCGGGTGCCATGGTTGCCGCGCGCGTGACGCGTTCGGCCACGTCGACTTGATACACGCGCACGTGCCTCCCGGCCGGATTGTTAGGCACTGCCGTCGCAAAGACCCTTCGAGTCCCACTCATCGTGCAAGAGCACAGCGGTCCGTTCTCGATGCACCTCGACACGGGACCCAAACGGACTGCGGTGAATAAGACGTTGCGCGCGGCAGCCATCGTGTCGGCAGTTGGAGGTGCGCTCGCGCAGCGTATCGAAGCGCAGCACGCGGCGCGCGACGTTCGCATGATGCCGAATCTAATACGCACGGGACTGTTCGCGCCGATCGCCATCCCCGATGATCGAAACGGCGTGAAGTTGCTGAGTGTCGGTTCATTGGAAGAGATAAGCGGGTTCGACAACTTGCTCGATGCGTTCGCGGTTCTCCAGCGATCTGGACGGCGAGTACAGCGGCGCATCGTCGGCACCGGCTCCTTACACGAGACACTCTCGGCCCGCCTTTCCGAATTGAGCCTCGATTCGGTCACGACCTTGCTCGGCGCACGTTCCCGATCCGAAACAGCATCGATCGTCGCCGACTCGCACGCGTACATTTGCTCTAGCCGACACGAGACGTTCGAAATTGCGGCGGCCGAAGCACTTTCGGTTGGGCGGCCAGTGGTGACTACGCGGTGCGGAGGCCTTGAAAGCATTCGTCGACGATACATGCGGCGCTGTGGTCGAGCCCTCCGACGCGCATGCCTTGGCCGACGCCATCCTCCACACGTGGCGGCGCATTGACACCTTCGTGCCAGAACAAATGCATGCGCGCATCAACGACCGGTTCGGGGCGGATGCTTCCCGTCGCCGCATGCTCGCACTTTACGATGAGGTGGGCTCTGCGCGAGTCGCTGCCTGAGGCGCCGAGGGCTCCGACGGTCGAGACGCAAACGCGTCCTCGCACCGTGACGGACTATGCGGTCGTGCATCTCGTTTCGCAGGAGATGACGAAAGACCTCATCGGCTCCCAAGTCATCGATCATATGCAGTCGCAGTCGGCTGCCGGAGGAGACGACCGTCCCGCGGTTACCGCGGTCGTATTTCTGGAGCCAGCGCGCCGTTTGACGAGTCGCCTAACATGGCGACGCCGCGCGCAGCTCGCCCGACGGGCACCCCGCGTGCGCATCGCCGTCTTGCCCGTCGTTGGGCGAATGTCTCTCGCTGGCAACGCTCGAATGCTCGCATTCGCCATTCGGCGGATGGTCGGATCGCGACCGATCGTCTTTCATTGTCGTGGCGAATCGTCTGCGCTGTGGGCGAACACGATGCGCGTCCACTTCCCGACGAGCGGATCGGTTGTCGATGTCCGCGGAGCGTCGCCGGAGGAAATCCTGTTCGAGCGCGGTTTCGACGGACCTGCCGACGCCGATGCAGACGCGTTGCGCCACTACGAGGCGAGCACCGGCCGACTGCGGCGCGTCCTAAATGACGCCGGCGCGATTCTCACCGTATCCGACACCCTCGCGCGGTGGCTCGCGCCGTTCACCGACGACCCAAGACAAATCGACGTTGTTCCGTGCTGCGTGGCCGCGTGTCTGTACGATGCGGAACAGCGGCGAGACGCGCGACAGCGCCTTGGCGTGAACGACAAGTTGGTGCTGGCCTACGTCGGCACCATGACGGGCTATCAACACGTCACGGACGGCGCACTCAAGTTCGTGGCTCACGCACTCGCGATGAACGAATCGGTTCATCTCCTGGCCCTCACGAACGAGCCGACCAAGCTACAAGCCGCCGCGCGCGAGCTCGGCATACCCGCAAATCGTGCGACGATCCGTCGTGTACCGCAAGAAGAGGTCGCGTCCCATCTCATAGCAGCGGATGCCGGCCTCCTCCTCCGGCAGCCGAGCCAAATGAATCGCGTGAGCATGCCGGTGAAGTTAGGCGAATACCTCTCGTGCGGTGTGCCCGTCATCGTATCGCGAATGGATGGCTGGGTCGATAATCTCGTGAGTGAGGGCGGCGCTGGGCTCGCAATCGACTGGTTCGGGCTCTCGAACGAACGGCATCAGTCCACCGTTAGGATGGTTCTTTCGGCCCTCGCGGCACAGGGCGCGCAGCTGAGCGACAACGCGCTGCGACTGTGTCGCGAACGCTTTGTGTGGCCGCGCTACACGGACACGGTGCGCCAAGCGTATACTCGTTCGCTGTCGCAGTCGTCGCGATGAACATCGCCTTTCTCTGCTATCCGTACCATCGCGGCGGCGTGACGCGATGGATGGCCGATCTGGCTATCGAGATACGTCGGCAAGGCGGCACCTGCTGGTTCATCGCGCCGCAGCCGCGCTCGTCCTTCATCAATGGCCACGGGCGTCCAACCATGTTCGACCTCTTCTCGGCCCTACAACCCGACGAGCGCCCAACCGTCGTTGGGCCGGTAGTTGGGCCGGCGTTCGAGTTCGGCACAGCCGCGCATCGCGGGTCGGTCTATGCAGCGGCACTCAAATCGGGGGTGCCGGCAGGTGTGCCGGTCATCGTGTCCAACGATCCTGACACGTGGGCCGCGGCAGCCTACCTGTCGCCGCGTAACCCGATGATCGCGGTCCTGCACGGCAACCACGTCATCAACGACCGACTCGTGCTGCGCTACGGCCGAGCCGCAGCCGCAATCGCCTGCGTGTCGACGCGAGTCAACCGCCGCACCGAGGCGCTCGACCGGCCTGGACGCGCTCCGTTAGTCATGATACCGTGCGGCATTCCGATGCGGCCGCAGAACCGCCCGGCTCCTTCCTCTGAAACGCTACGCCTCGCGTGGGTCGGCCGCATGGACGAACCCGAGAAGCGCGTCAGCGATTTGCCGAAGATCGCCGCACAGCTCCGGGACGTCGGCGTGAATTTCACGTTCGATCTCATGGGTGACGGGCCGGCGCGCGAGTCGTTGTCTCGCGCCTTCCACGCCCTCGATCTCCGCGCGCGCGTGCGCATGCATCCATGGTCGCCCACCAACGACGTGCTCGACCTGCTCGCGCGCTCCGACGTGCTCCTCATGTCGTCGAATTCGGAAGGCATGTCGATCACCGTCATGGAAGCCCTGAGCATGGGATGTGGCATCGTCTCGAGTCGCGTCAGCGGCGTCGAAGACTACGAATCTCACGCAGCCGCGGACCCGTGCCTGTGGATCTACGACATCGGTGATGTGCCGGGCGCCGTCGACCGCATTCGCGCCGCGTCGCGCATCCCGCCGCTCGTCCGCGCCTCGGCCGCGCGCGCTCTCGCCGAGTCGGAGTTCTCGATCGGCGTGTGTGCCCAACGGTACACAGACCTGCTGACACGGCTCGCACCAACGGAGTCCGTGGGGCGCGTCGCACTCGACGCGGCCCGCACTTTCACCGCACTCGTCTCCCTTCCGGTCGCTGCCCAACGATTGGCGCGGCTGTACATCGCAGGGCGCCACGGACGCTCGACGACGGCGACGCCATCAGCGCCGCCGTCGGTGTCGCAGGTGACCTAACCCATGTGCGGGATCCTTGGCCTGGTCCGGCGCGATGGGCGCCCGGAAGCGCAGACACTTCCGTTAGTTAAGGCCACGCGCACCGTGCGGCATCGCGGACCGGATGACGAGGGTTACCTCCTCTGGCACCCGGGTGAAGCCGCCCGTGCGTACGGCGGAGAGGAAACATCGCCAAAGACCCGCGACGCCAAGCGTCTTGCGCTCCTGCCGTCACGTGCGCCCTGGCAGGTCGGCCTCGGCCATCGCCGGCTGTCCATCGTCGATCTCTCGCCCGGTGGCCATCAGCCGATGCTCCACCGCGACACGGGACTCGGCATCGTCTTCAACGGCGAGATCTACAACCATCTCGAGTTGCGCTCCGACCTCGAACGCGTGGGCCACCGCTTCGCCTCGCACTCCGACACGGAAGTGCTGCTCGCCGCATGGGCGGAGTGGGGGCCCTCATGTCTGGATCGTTTGAATGGGATGTTCGCATTCCTGCTCCTCGATCCGCGCGACGGCGGAACGCTTCACGCCGTTCGCGACCGGTTCGGCGTCAAGCCGTTGTACTGGGCAACTGTCGGCGACCTGATCGCGTTCGCATCCGAGATCAAGCAGATCCGCACGTTGCCCGGGTATACCTTCGCGCCTAACGAAATTGGTATTCGCCGGTACTTGACCGAGGCACGCCTCGACGGTTCCTCGGACACGATGCACGAGGGCGTGCACCAGCTGCTCGGAGGAGAACGAGCCATTGTCGACCTCCGGAACCGCGATGCTTCTGTTAAAGTGTCGCGGTGGTATCGATTCGGCGCCGTGGCTGCCACGAGCGACCTCGATGAAGCCGCGGCCCGCGTACGCGATCTCCTAACGGACAGCGTCGCGCTCCGCCTGCGCGCCGACGTCCCCGTCGGATCGTGCCTGTCTGGCGGGCTCGACTCCTCGGCCATCGTATGTCTCGCGCACCGCGACCTCTCGGCACGCGAAACGCACGCGGGGCAGGTAACCGTGACCGCGCGGCACGCCGACGCCGCCTTCGACGAATGGCGGTACACGGAACAGGTCATTCGCGCCACCGATGCGACGGCCGTCAGCGTATGGCCGACATCCGCCGAGCTCGTCTCGAATCTCGATGCGCTGCTCTGGCACATGGACGAGCCCTTCGGCTCGACGAGCATGTTCAGCCAGTGGTGCGTGTTTCGTGGCGGGGCCGATGCGGGACTCAAAGTCATGCTCGACGGACAGGGCAGCGATGAACAGCTCGCCGGATACGGAGGCAACGACACCGCATTGTACACCGGGATGCTGCGACGGGGCAGCATGCTGCGATTGGCGTCCGAGATCAGCGCGTATCGACAGCAGCACCGCGCGCTACCGATCGCGCAGATAATCCTCTCGGTGCGCAACGTGATCCCAATCGTCGACGCACTGCTCCCGTCGCGCCTCCGTGTTGTCCGTGGTTCGCCGGCGTGGCTGCGCGCCGATGCGTCCGACTGCGCTAGTGATGCGCCACCTATCGACCTTCAGGACAGCCTGCGGCGCCAAACGTTCGACACATCGCTTCCCGTGCTTCTCCGATACGAGGACCGAAACTCCATGGCGTGGTCGATCGAGTCGCGTGTCCCGTTCCTCGACTACCGCTTGGTGGAGTTTGTTGCCGGCCTGCCGGATCAGATGAAGCTGCATCGCGGCGTCACGAAAGTCGTTCTCCGTCGCGCCCTCGCCGATGTGCTTCCCGAGGCCGTGCGCGATCGGCGCGACAAAATGGGATTCGTCACGCCCGAGCGCACGTGGTTAGGCGAGATCGCGTCCGATTGGGTCCGCCAGCAGGTGGGCGTCGCGATCGACTCCACGCCGAATCTCCTGCACGCAGATGCCGTGATGAAGGAAGTAGACGACATCATCACGGGTCGTCAGCCGTTCTCGTTCTTGCCGTGGCGATTCATCTGCTTGGGGCGGTGGCTGCGAAACAATTCAGGCTCGGACGAGCGGCCCGGCGGCGCTTCTCTAGGCGAGACGCCGCGCGTGCGCGCCGCCCAGTCGGTGTCGGCATGAACACACAGTCGTTGCGCACCGTACTGATCTTCGCGCATGAATGTGCACCGTACAATGTGCCCACATCGACGATCGGAGCGCAGCGCGTCGCGCAGTTTGCCAAGCATCTGCCAACCTTCGGATGGCGTGCGATCGTCATTTGCTGCGACGCTGGCAAACGAGGCGCCGGCTTTTTGGATGAGGATGCGTCGCGCATCGAGCAATCGCTTCGGGAGGCGAACGCCGACGAATCCCTCATCATTCCCACGCCCTCGCTGCCATGGGATGGGCTGTTGGATCGCTGGTGGCGCGCAAGCATGCGCGGATCGTCTCGAGCCTCACAGCGACTACTCTGGCGCAAGCCGCTCACCGCATTCAAACAACTCACCTACGGCGACTACAGTTCTGCGTGGCAGGCGTGTGCGCGGCGCGCTGCGGAGATTGTCACGCGGTTTGTGCGCGTCGACGCGTGCATCGGCGAGCATACGCCCGATGCGGGCGTGTTGCTCGCGCGATGGTTCTCAGACTGGACCGGTGTCCCGTGGGTAGCCGATTTCCGTGATCCGGTACTGCGCCCCTTCCCGCCGACGTTGCGTCTCCTATACCTACCGCGCATTCGATCGGTATTGTCCACCGCGGCGCACGTGGTAAACGTCAACGACCATCTGGCCGCCCTCGATCAGGAAATGTTAGGTCGCCCAGCGTCAAGCATTCCTAACGGATTCGATCCGGACGAGTTCGCGCATGGCGAGATCCGGCCGCGTGCAGCGGACTTCACGATTGCGTACTGCGGGAACCTGAACCCCGACATCCAGACGATCGGCCCGTTCTTGGACGGGCTCCGCATCGTGGCCGCCAAGTTGTCTAACGACTGTTCACGTGGCGTGCGGTTCGTCTACCGCGGTAAGAGCGCGGCCTACGTGCGTGACATGGCGTCTAGGGCCGGTGTCGGCGCGATGGTCGACGCCGATGTTCACATTCCGCGCGACCAGGCATTACGAATCCTCCAGTCGGCCGACGCACTACTGTTGCTCTCGATAACGGGCGCTGTTCAGCAGGACAAATACTTCATGCACGGTCTCTATCCGGCTAAGACGTTCGAGTACTTCGGTGCAAAGCGGCCGATCCTGTGCATTCCGGGCGACGCGGGCATGCTCGACGAGCTCATTCGAGACACGCGAACCGGAGTCGTCCTTGCCGATCCCGCCGATATCGCCGACTACTTGCTCGGGTTGCATCGCCGGTGGCAAGAGGGCGGCGCCGCTACGTACGACCCCAATGAAGAGTTGGTTGGGCGGTTCACGAGAAGGCAGCTTACAAGAACGTTGGCCATGTTGTTGGATAGCCTCGTACCCGTGCGTCATTTCTCGACGCTCGTGCCTAACGGAACGGCGGCGCTCCGGTGACGGCGACCTCCGTAAGCGCTCGCCTCTCACGGCGCCGGAGAGCAATTGGCTTGTACGACGTTTGGCTCGTTTTTGCCTGGTTAGGAGTTTTGGCGTTCGTGATAGGGTTGAGAGATCAAAGTGCGCTGTTGGTTGCCGTATCCGCAGCGTCCTTCGCCTTCGCCTTTGTTGCAAATGATGCCTCGCGCGTGCGGCGGAATGGAATCACGCCGATCACAGTGTTTGCAGTCATCAGTGCCATAACCTCCCTGGCCAACGCTACGGCTTTCGCTGCAACCGACTCGCCCGCGCGAAGCGCGTACTACCTCTACGCCGCGGAGGACAAGTTATTTGCCGCGTCGGTGCTGTCATGGCTGGGAGTGGTTCTACCCGTGATTGGCTTCTGGGCGATCGCCCGATCCGGGCGGGCGCGTTCTTGGCTATCGCTACTGCCAAGCATCGCTGGAGAGCTCTCCGAGCCCGCGCTCGTCGCCGGCGCCGTCGTCGGGGGGTCCATCGGGATCGTCGTGCACTTACTGCCACGAACGTCCGCACCTGGAACGACCACGGCCCTTGTGTACCTTCTGCCGCAGGTCGCGGCGTTCACTCTCGCGAGACGTGGTGCCGATCGCAATCGCAACCGGCTGATCTTGCTTGCGCTCGTCCTAACGGTACTCGAAGCATTCCGTGCGGTGATGTTCGACTACCTACGGGCCAACATGATTGCTCCGTTTGTCGTGTTCGTGCTCGGCTTGATCATTGGCGCTCGGTCTTTGCGGCCGCTGAGAAGTCGGATGCTCATTCCGGCATACATATTCGCGGCGGCATTTGTGCTTTATTTCAGCGCTTTTGGCGCCCTCCGATCTCAAGCCGGGTCCGGATTGGCGCGCCTAACCACTGTCGTAGAGCAGCGGTCTGATGTGATGAATAGTGACGCACCGGATGCGCACCAAACCGTGTGGTCGAGGCTCACCAACTTCAATCAGTTGTCACAGGTGGCGAAAATCGCCGGTGCGGACGGCTACTTGCACGGCGCGACGCTCAAGTACATGGCATTCGTCTTCGTTCCGCGCTTCATTTGGCCGAACAAGCCCGTCGTCGCCGAGGGCGGGTGGTTTGCCTGGAGAATCGGCCAGGGGTTGATCAAGGCGAATGGCACGTACTCGAACTCAATCAACATGACCATACCGGGAGAGCTGTATCTGAATTTTGGCCCGTGGGGAACGGTGTTCGGATGCCTCGCGTACGGCGCCCTCTTCGCAGCCTTCTGGAGTACCACTCATTTCTGGCGTAGCTCGCGCAATGCGTTAGGCAGCGCTTACGGATGCTACCTGTTCTGGGTCGGCGCCATACTCGGGGCCGACCTACAGATCGTCGTGACGATGCTCGCCATGTATGTCCTGTTCATCGTCGTCAGTCGCTTGCTCGGCCTCGTCACCTCCCGACGTATGGAAGCGCCACGATTTGTCACTCCTCTTGCGAGACCGTTCACGTCGCGCATCGCCCCGTAGAGCGAGCCGCGAACTGTGGCGCAGCGACATGCTGAAATGAAAGCAGATAGGAGCGCGAGACTTTGCGTGAGCCGTGATCGACGGGCGATTGTGGTGTGCGATCAATGGCTGGGCAGCAACGGCTATGCCGGCATGAAAGCCCTGAGAAGAGCAGGATGGATGGTGCACGAAGTACCGGAGTGGCGCTTCGTCCCGGTGCACTGGCGCTCCTCGCACATGCGAGCGGTAGGCCGTCTTCTCAGGCCGGCAGCTGTGCGCGAATTCAATGACGCACTGCTTCGGAGCGTGCGGCAACTACACCCGGAAGTGCTGTTGGTATTCAAAGGAATGTTCGTCCGTGCCGAGACCCTCATGGCAATCCGTGCGATGGGCGTACGCGCCTATTGCTTCTACCCGGACGTGTCCTTTCGCACTCACGGACCGAATCTGCCTGATGCGCTCCAACAGTACGATTGGATCTTCTCCACGAAAACATTTGGACTGCGCGACATGCGTGAGCAGCTTGGAATCACGCGCTCGAGCCTCTTGCGCCACGCGTACGATCCTGACCTGCATCGACCCGTCGACCTGACCGATGCAGGTCGCAGGCAATACGAATGCGACGTGTCGTTCATTGGTACGTGGTCGGAGAAGAAGGAGCGCCTGCTCACCATGCTGACAGATCGGCGCCCGCACTTGAGCGTCCGCGTATGGGGCAACCAGTGGAGACGCGCGAGCCAAACGACCTCGCTTCGAGCCTCGTTAGCACAGCGCGCGGTTGTCGGCGAAGAGTACGTCCGTGCAATTGCCGCATCGAAGATCAATCTGGCGATCCTGAGCGAGCAACGAACCGGCGCTTCATCGGGCGACTTGTTGACCAGTCGGAGCTTCCACATCCCGGCGTGTGCCGGGTTCATGCTCCACGAACGGACGTCAGAGCTCGGCGAGGTGCTCACCGAGAACGAATCAGTCGCTTGCTTCTCGGACGCCGACGAAATGATCGACAAGATCGACCTGTATCTGGCGGACGACCCTGCACGCGCGGCGATCGCATCTCGAGGACGGCAAGCGATAGCTGCGGCTCACAGCTGGGATGATCGCATACGAGAGATACTCGCCCATCACGAGGCAAGTATCGTCTGATGCCCATGGCGGACGGGTCCTCGGTGTGCAAGCTGGCGGTTGTTGCGTCGCACCCAATTCAGTACTTCACGCCGCTTTATCAGCGCCTTGCGACAGCTCCTGGTCTCGACCTCGAGGTGTTCTTTTGTCGCGACTTTGGAGTGCAGCGTCGCTACGACAAGCAATTCGGGCGCACTATCCAGTGGGACGTCGACCTCCTCGCGGGGTACCGGCATCGCTTCTTGCCTAACGTGAGCCCGGTTCATGACACCTTCAATCCGCTGCACGCCGTAAATCCCACGATCTTTGCATATCTTCTTCGAAAGTTTGATGCCCTATGGTTGCACGGATACCTGTATCCGTCCAATTGGCTCGCGGCGGCCGCTGCGATGCTGCGAGGGACTCCAATCCTGTCGCGTAGTGAGCTTCGCAATCACGCCGATCGTCCGTCTCGATGGTTCGACGCGTTGCGGGATCGCGTGATCCGAACCTGGGTGCAGCGTAGTGACGCGCTGCTGTATATCGGCACCCTGAATCGCCAAGCCTACCTGGCGCGCGGGGCTCGCGAAGAGCAGTTGTTCTTCTGCCCCTACAGCGTCGACGTCGCTCGCCTGCGAGACGCGGCGATGAATCGCAGCGGCGCCAAGCTGATGCTGCGAGAGCGATTCGGAATCCCAGAAGATCGAGTCGTTGTCCTGTTCGCAGGCAAGCTCATGGCGCGTAAACACCCGGAAGCCGTTCTGGAGTGCGGAGACCTGCTCCCGCTCCGCGAGCGTGCACACCTGCTGTTCGTGGGAAGCGGGCCAATGGAGCAACAATTGCGAGAGACGGCAAGTCAACGAAGCCTGCCTAACGTGACGTTTGCGGGATTCGTTAACCAACAGCAGCTCCCACGCTTGTATGCGGCATCCGACGTCTTCGCTATGCCTTCCGAGAATGAAACGTGGGGCCTAGCGTTGAACGAGGCGATGGCAGCAGGTGTGTCACCTGTTGCGTCGGATGACGTGGGTGCAGCTGCTGATCTCATCGAACAAGGTCATACCGGGTTTGTTTTCCCAAGTCGCGATTGGCGCGAAATGCAGAAGTACATCGTGCGGTTGGTAACTGATGCGGGGCTCCGCGCCGAGATGGGCCGCGCGGCCGCGAGAAGGTCCTTGACATACAGTCACGAGGCGTCCGTCAAGGGCATCCTCGACGCACTGTCAGCGTTAGGCGTATACCGAAGGGTCGATGGCGCTGTTTAGCGAATCGGTGGCTCCAACGACACGCAACCGGGGGGACGTTAGTCGCACGCGAATCAAGCGCGTCGCACTCGTCGCGCCCGATCTCGAGGCGGAAGGCGGCGTACAAAGCGTCGTCGACTTCTTCCGCGCGATACTCACTGATTCATCACGCTACCATGTCGACCTGATTTCACTCGCGACGGCGGCATCGGATGCAAGCAGTCGGCGCGCGCTTGCCCCCTCGACCTGGCTTCGTGGTCCGACATTGCGAGACGCGCAACGCCGCGACTCTCGCGTCATACACGCCGGATGCAACTTCGCCGAGATCGAGTTCCAACGCTACAAACCAAGGGCGCAGCTCTCGGCCCTGCTCAACACCTACGACGTCGTCCAAGTTGTCGCGGGAACGCCCGCATGGGCGCTTGTGGCTGGTGACGTCAAGCGACCGGTAGCGCTTCAGGTGGCTACATTGGCGAGCGTCGAGCGCCGGGCTATGCTCGGTCAACAGCGTGACGGGAGCGTGCTTTGGCGCCGACTCATGGCAAAGAACACGCAACGCTTGGATGATCTAGCCCTCGCGCGATGTCACACCGTGTTCGTCGAGAACGCCTGGATGCATCAGTACGCATCGCGCCTTCGTGGCGGTATCAGGGTCGTCCTTCACGCTCCCGGAGTTGATACCGCGCGATTCATCCCCGTCTCAAGTCCGTCGGAGCAGTACATCCTGTCGGTTGGACGATTCGCCGATTCGCGCAAGAACGTTCGCATGCTTTTCGATGCGTACGCTATGCTCGTGCAATCTGTTCCCTGCGCGCCGCGTTTGGTTCTTGCGGGCGCGACAGCACCAACGGCTGCCGACATGCAGTTCGCTGCCGCGCGGGGAATAGCTGATCGATTGGAGATTCGGGTGAATGTGCCGGCTGATGAACTGCCGAGTGTCTATCAAAACGCGATGCTGTTCGCCCTGTCTTCCGACGAGGAGGGTCTTGGCATAGCCATACTCGAAGCGATGGCGTGCGGGCTTCCTGTCGTTAGCACGCGCTGTGGCGGACCCGAGATGATCGTTCGAGACGGTGCGACTGGATTCCTTGTCGAGCGCAACGATGCGTCAGCATTCGCCGACGCGATGCAACGACTAGTCGACAACAAGGAGCTAAGAGGGACCTTTTGCAGCTCGGCGCGGCGTATCGCAGTCGAGGTGTTCTCACACCACGCGTCAGCGGAACGATTTCTGACAACGTACGATGACATCGTCGGTACCTGATTCGCGCGCGCGCGTACTCACGTTCGTGGACTACTACGTGCCTGGGTTCAAAGCGGGGGGCGCCTTACGGTCCGTCTCGAACTTGGTTGAACATCTCCAGTGTGAATTCCAGTTCCTCGTCGTGACCAGAGATCGGGATGCCGGTGATCGCGTGCCGTACCGGAGCGTTCAGGTTAACGAATGGCAAGCGGTAAATGGGGCGAGCGTATTTTATGCCGCTGGAGGGTTTTCACTAGCATATCGCCTAACGGCATTGTTGCGACGCACGCAGTACGATGTGCTTTACCTCAACAGCTTGCTTTCGCCGCAGTTTACGCTTCTTGTCCTTACCCTCCGTCGTCTTGGACTCCTCCGGCCCACCGCGATCATCATAGCGCCGCGCGGCGAAGCATCTTCCGGAGCATTGGCGACAAAACGGTGGAAGAAGCTGCCGTTCCTGGCAGCTGCAAAGGCTCTCAGCCTCTACAGAGGGCTGACCTGGCAGGCTTCGAGCACAATCGAAGCCGATGAGATTCGCCGGCATTTTGCTAAGATGGCGGACTCCATCGTCGTTGCTCCGGACATCGCCGTTACGAGCACACGATTGCGGGCGAAGCACGCGCGCCGACCAAAACAGGCTGGCTCACTGGACGTCGTGTTCCTTTCTCGCATAACGCGAAAGAAAAATCTGATGGGAGCCCTTCGGTGCCTCGCAGGCGTACGCGGCGCACTCAAGTTCGACATCTACGGTCCGCGCGAGGATGTCGGCTACTGGGCCGAGTGCGAGCGCGCTCTCTCGCAACTGCCGTCGAACATCGAGGCCCGCTACGTCGGAGTAGTCGACCCGACTGAGGTACCTCGCGTAATGTCCTCCTATCACCTCTTCTTCTTGCCGACTCACAGCGAGAACTTCGGGCATGTAATCGTCGAGGCCATTAGCGCGGGTACTCCAGTACTGATCAGCGATACAACACCGTGGCAGCAGCTCTCCACGCAGCATGTTGGATGGGACCTGCCTGTGAACGATGTGGCTGCCTTTCGAGCGGCGCTGCAAGAAATGGCGGACATGAACCAGGAAGAACTGAATGCGATGTCGGACGCGGCTACTCGTTACGCCGCGGCCGTCCTTGGCAACGATGCCGTCGACCGAAATCGCCAGCTCTTCCGTTCACGCGTACGCCCGCGGGAGAATTGATGCGTGAACGGTCGCTATTTCGGACGCGACGTGCCGACTCACTTCACGGCCTCGATCAGCAGAATCAAACCATAGTTCGCGAAGCGACGTCGGACCAACCATCGCGGCCAGAGTCGCCTCGCCAGTCCGAGCAATGCGCTCCGATGCCGCTGCCCAACTTCGCCCATGAGCAAGTCGCCGAACGACAACTGTGTGGTCACGCGACTCCGGTTGAACATCGCGACCAACTCTTGCGCGTCGCGCACACTGTAGGCTTTCGTTCCCGGGCTCTCCAGGTGTTCTGCATAAATCTTCTTCAGCCCAAAACCCGGGTGGCCGGCCAACAGCCCGTACCTCACCCAGAGCAGCGCGCCAACGATCGATTGAGAATGATAGATCATGATCCGCGCTTCGCCTCCGGGACGAAGCACGCGATGCACCTCGCGAATGGCCTGCTCGGTGTCGGGCGAATGATGCAGCACGCCCCACGAGTACACGAGATCGAAACTCTCGTCCGGGAACGGCAGGTTTTCGGCATCACCCACGAGCAGTCGCGACGCGCGATCGAGAATCGCAAGACGCGCCTTGGTGTGATCGATGGCGCGCGGAGTCAGATCGACACCCGTGAGCGTGCGCGGACCGTTGCGCGCCCATTCCGCGTGATCGGCGCCCATACCGACGCCCACCTCGAGCACATCGCGTCCACGACCACTCGCGAACATCGCAAAGTCCGCGATGTACGGCTCGAGCGAATACCGTGCACGAGCGTGTGACTCGTAGCGTTCCCGATCGGTCGATCCGCTCGCGTACACTTCGCCGCACGACGCCGCATCCCAAAACTCCTGGACGCTCACTTTCAACTCATCGCGTGCTCGAACGCCTTCTTCCTGCTTTCCGACCATGCTGATCCCGGTATCTTGGTCCCGATGCACAGGCGAATACGTGTCGCCGCCCACTCAATGATACGCGTGCACTCGCCGAAGGTCATTTCCTAAAGCCATGTGCGGAATCGCAGGCTACCAGGGTAAGTTCGCATCCGATCTCCTCGATCGGATGGGTCGCGCTGTTGCCCATCGCGGACCGGACGGCGAAGGCGCGGTTTTACTCACCACACCTTACGCGGGCGTTACGACCGGGCTGGCGCACCGCCGCTTGGCGATCATCGACCTCTCACCTAACGGAAAGCAGCCGATGACGGTATGGTGCCCGCGGTGCCGCGCATCGTCGATTCAGGATTTGGCCCTCACGTACAACGGGGAGCTCTACAACTACCGCGAGCTCCGCACCCAACTGGAGTCGCAAGGTCACGTCTTCCACAGCCAGACTGATTCGGAGGTGGTGATCCACCTCTACGCGGAGCATGGCACGGACATGCTCCCGATGCTGAACGGGATCTTCGCCTTCGCATTGCACGATGGGCGCGAACACGGTCGGCCGGCCAACGTCGAGCGCTGCGATCTGCTCCTCGTTCGCGATCCAATTGGCGTCAAACCGCTCTATGTCACGTCGACACCACGCGGCGTGTTGTTCGCGTCGGAGCTCAAGTCGATCGTGCAGTGCGCGGACGTGAGCCGGTCCGTCGATCCAGTCGCGCTGCACTATCACCTCGCGTACCTCTGGACGCCGGCGCCACGCACTATGCTGCAGGGTGTCGAAAAGCTGGAGCCCGGCTGCGCCGTGATCGCGCGGCACGGAACGGTGGCGCGCCGCTGGCGCTGGTACGAGCTCCCATACGACGGCCAACGCCTAACGGGATCCGTCGACGCCATCACCGCCGAGCTCCGCGAGCGTCTCGCGGCCGCGGTCCAACGACAACTCGTCGCCGATGTGCCCGTCGGCGCCTTTCTGTCGGGCGGCCTGGACTCGAGCTCGATCGTTGCCATGGCACGCCGCGCTGGAGGAGCCCCCGCCCGGTGCTACACGATCGCCTTCCACGACGATGATGCGATGCTGGAAGGCACGCCTAACGATCTGCCCTACGCCAAGAGGGTCGCTTCGGCGCTCGGCGTGCCGCTCCATGCAATCGACACCGGCCCGGACATCATCGAGCATCTCGACGAGATGCTCTTCTATCTCGATGAACCGCAGGCCGACCCCGCGCCCATCAACGCGCTCCTCATCGCGCGGCAAGCGCGAGCAGACGGGATCCCGGTTCTGCTCTCCGGCGCGGGCGGTGACGACATCTTTTCCGGATATCGCCGCCACTTCGCCCTTCGGATGGAACGATTCTGGAGCTGGCTGCCGCACGCGGCCCGTGCAGGCATCGCTAAATCCGCGCGGTCGATTGCCGACGGCCGCAGCGGCGTCGCGCAGTCGCAGCACGCGATTCGACGCGCCGTAAAATCGTTCGCGCACGCCGACCACGAGAACGACGAACGACTGGTGTCGTACTTCTGGTGGAGCACCGACGCGGTACGTCGTTCCCTCTACTCGGACGACCTCGCCGCGGCGACAGCCGGCACGCGAACCGCGGCGCCATTGCTCGCCGGCCTTGAGCGGATTCCGAACGAGAGCGACGCGCTGCAACGCATGCTCTTCCTCGAAACGAAATACTTTCTTGCCGACCACAATCTCAACTACACGGACAAAATGGGAATGGCAGCCGGCATCGAAGTGCGCGTGCCGCTCCTGGACCTCGAGCTGGTGCAGTTCGCCGCGCGCATTCCGCCGTCGCTCAAACAGCAGGGTCGTAGCGGCAAAGCGATCTTCAAGCAGGCAATGGAAGGACTTCTTCCTAACGACGTGATTCATCGCGGCAAGACGGGCTTCGGTGCGCCGCTCCGCCGCTGGCTTCGCGGCGAGTTGCGCGAGCGCGTCGATGAGACGCTGTCCGCCGAGTCGGTACGCGCGCGCGGATTGTTCGAGCCGCGCGCCGTGCGGCGTCTCATCGATCTCGATCGATCGGGTCGCATCGACGCCGGATACACGATATTTGCTCTGATGTGCGTCGAGCTCTGGTGTCGCCAGTTCGTCGACGCCGTTCCAGCCCCGGTCGCCACGACCGTCGCCGCGACGCCGGCTGCATGATCGTTAGGCAAAGCGCGACCGTATGAATTTCTCGAGCATCTCGAACCGTTCCCTCGCCGGCAAGGCGTTGCGCATCCCGTTGCGGCTCATTCCCGCCAATGCGGCGGTCCCGATTCTCCAGGGCCCCTTGCGCGGCAAGCTGTGGGTCAAAGGATCGAGCGACAACGGCTGCTGGCTAGGCTCCTTCGAGCACGACAAGCAGCGGCTGATGTCATCCATGCTTCATCCCGGTGATACGATGTTCGATGTCGGCGCCAACGTCGGCTACTACACGCTGCTCGGCTCGCACAGGGTCGGGACCACGGGGCACGTCGTTGCGTTCGAACCGCTCCCCGCGAACGTGCGGTTCCTTCAGCGACACGTGCGATTGAATCGCGTGCAAAACGTGTCCCTGCAGGCAGTCGCCGTCTCGGACCACGACGGCCGCGCTCGATTTGCGCCTCATGCGAGCAACGCGATGGGCAAGCTCTCGGATGCGGGAAGCGTGGAAGTGGCGACGGTGTCGCTGGACTCGATCGCGAAGGCTGGCAGGTTTCCCGATCCAAACTTGCTCAAGATCGACGTCGAAGGCGCTGAGTTAGGAGTGCTGCGAGGCGCCGCGCAGCTCCTGGAGCGTGCCCGCCCGGCTATTCTACTCGCCACTCACGGCGCGGACGTGCACCGCCAGTGCTGCGACTTCCTTCGCAACGCTGGCTACGAGCTTCGCCCCATCGACGCGTCGATCACATCGACCGACACCACTGACGAAATCATCGCGACGCCCCGCTGACCGATGTACATCGCATGACCGTCGTTCGCTCCGACCTCGCACCAGACCTTCGCGTCGATCACGCTCCGATCGTCGCGACGCGCCACCTGCTCTGGGTCAACCACTTCGCCGTCGCCCCCACCGACGGCGGCGGCACCCGTCACTTCGAGCTCGCCCGCGCACTCCTGACGCACGGCTGGCGCGTCACGATCGCCGCCTCCGATTTCCACCTCCACTCGCGCACCTACACTCGACGCTCCACACCCCACGCCCGCTCTGCCGTCGCCGAGCGCATCGACGACGTCGATTTCCTCTGGCTCTGGGCCGCCCCCTACACCCGCAACGACTGGCGCCGCGCCCGCAACTGGCTCTCCTTCTCCCGATCCCTCGCCCGCTGGTCGCCTAACGGAACGCGGCCCGATGTCATCATCGGCTCCTCGCCGCACCTCTTCGCCGCACTCGCCGCCCTCCGCTTGGCCCGCCGCCTCCGCGTCCCCTTCGTCCTCGAGGTGCGCGACCTCTGGCCCGAAAGCATCGTCGCCGCCGGCGGAAGCCGTAGTCCGGCCTACCACGCGCTCGGCTCTCTCGCCAGGTACCTCTACGCCCGCGCCGATCGCATCATCGTCCTCGCTCGCGGCACCGGCGATCACCTGGCTGCCGTCGGCGTCGACCCGGCCAGGATCGTGTACGTGCCTAACGGAGCCGACCCGCTGCCGTTCGCGCGGCACCGGGCGCGCCCGGCGGCGCCATTCACGCTCATCTACGCGGGCGCCCACGGTCCGGCCAACGGACTCGATACCGTCCTCGATGCGGCCGCGCTCCTCCGCGACCATCCGGTCCGCATCGTTCTCGTTGGCGATGGGCCGTCCAAGTCCGCGCTCCAGGCACGCGCGGCGCGCGAGGAGCTGCCTAACGTAGAATTCCGCGACCCGGTACCCAAAACGGCGATGGCAGAGCTCCTCGCCTCGGCCCACGCAGGGCTTATGGTCCTCCGCGATGCGCCGCTCTTCGCGTTCGGCGTGAGCCCCAACAAGCTCTTCGACTACCTCGCCGCCAGACTGCCTGTCGTCTGCAACGTCCCCGGTGATGTGGCCGCGATGCTTCGCGATGCCGCCGCTGGCGAACAAGCGACGGATTCGTCACCGAGCGCCCTTGCGGCTGCCATCCTTCGCCTCGCCCAACAGACACCCGATGCGCTTCGCACCATGGGCGATGCGGGCCACGCGTGGGTCGGCCGAGAACACAGCCGGCCCGTCCTGGCCCAGCGCCTCGACGCCGCACTACACCTGCTCGTCGCTCGATGATCACTGGTGGTTGCGAATCGGCGCGGGGGGTTCTGGTGCATCGCAGCTCACCGATCGCTGCTTCCGCCAAATGACGCGAGCCCAATCGGTCCTGTCGCACCTCTCTCGGAGGACCACCACTGGTCAATTCATCCCGGAAATCGACGGCCTGCGATTCGTATCGATCGCGCTCGTCGTTCTGTTCCATCTCTGTGGCTACACGGTCGTTAAAGCCACAGCCGGTCACTTTGAAAGCCCGGCCGACAATTTCGTCGCTCTGTTAGGATCGACGGGCCACTATGGCGTCCAACTGTTCTTTGTAATCAGCGGATTCGTTCTCGCGCTGCCATTCGCCCGGCACAGACTGTTGGACGGGCCACGACCACGATTGCGCGCGTACTACCTGCGACGCCTGACGCGACTCGAACCGCCGTACATGGTAGCAATGGTGGGCATCTTCGTCGTTGCTTCTCTTTACTACGGAGCTTCGGCGCGCGCGTTGGCTCCGCATCTCGCGGCGAGTCTCACCTACATTCACAACCTGGTCTATGGCGCTGGAAGTACCGTCAACATCGTTGCGTGGTCGCTCGAGGTCGAGGTTCAGTTCTATCTTCTGGCCCCGTTGATGGCATTGGTGTTTGTGGTGCCGGGCCGGAGCACGAGGCGACTGACTATCGTCGCCGCTATCGCGGTAATCGTTCTCATTCAATTGCTCTGGCCGTTCGGGGCCGGACGGCTGGCGCTGTCACTGCCGCACTATCTCCAGTTCTTTTTGCTGGGCTTCCTGGTCGCTGATCTGTATCTCGTGTCGTGGCAGGTTCCGTCGCGGCGCGAGGCGCAGTGGGATGCTCTTGGGATCGTGGGCTGGGTCGGATTGATCGCGGTGTGGATGTACGTTGCGACGCCGAGCGTCTTGTTTCTCGTCCTGGCTTTCGTGGTGTTCTGCGCGACTTTTCGCGGTCGCATTGCCCGCGCCGTCCTTTGCAATGCGTGGATCACGACGATCGGCGGGATGTGCTACTCCATATACCTGCTTCACTACCCGTTGATTTCGGCCCTTGGCAGGCGCACGGCTCCCATTGCAGTCCATCAGGGTTTCATCGCACACCTGCTCGTGCAAATGGCTTTGATGGTGCCAGTGTTGTTGATTGCGAGTACGATCTTTTTCGTTCTGATCGAAAGACCGTGTATGCGAAAGGACTGGCCGCAGAGTTTGGTCGCATGGTTTCGCACACACTGGCCGACGCGTACGCGTGGCCTCATTCCGCAACGCGTGCGGTCCATGTGGGGAGCCTGATGCGCATTCTCCCTGATGCTCATCCCGTCCGCACGCCGTGATCGCTTGGCTCTGGACGCCACGCCCGTGAAACCGCCCCCGCGTGACTGGCCGACGATCGCCGCCACGGTCGCCCGCACCTACGGCCTCCGCGGACTCGCCCAACGCGCCACGCACGAAACCCGCCGCGCGTTAGGCGCCTTCCGTGCCAGACCCCGCCGCGTCATCGACTTCGCCCCGGCGCCCATGCGCCACCCGTTCGCCGTCGATGCCGCCGCCCTCACCCACGCCACCAACCCGGCCCAGGCCCTGGCCCGCGCCGACCGCGTCCTCGCCGGCGACTACCAGGCCTACCGCACCGTCTGGCGCCCCATCCCCTCGGGCCCCGCGGCCTGGCACCGCTCGCCTAACGAACTCGAAGTCGAAGCCGACCTCCCATGGTGGCGCGCCCTCCCGCGCGAGGATGCCGGCGTCGACGTCAAAGATATCTGGGAACCGGCACGCTTCGGCTGGACCTACGACCTCGTCCGCGCCTGGATCATCACCCGCGACGACCGCTACGCGGCCGCCTTCCACCGCATCCTCGCCGATTGGATCGAAAGCAGCCCGCCTTTCCGCGGCGTGCACTGGGCCTGCGGACAGGAATCCACCATCCGCGCCATCGCCCTCCTCTACGCCGAAGCGAACCTGGTGGGCGCGCCGTCGAGCGACGAACACGCCATGGCGCGCATCACCTCGGTCCTCGCCGCCACCGGCGAACGCGTCAGCGACGCCATCGGACACGCGCTGTCCCAACGCAACAACCACGGCATCTCGGAA
>Ga0070681_10000752_pt1 | contig 26939 bp, 29 predicted proteins | sample KBSC83BmetaG_FD_65650 | JGI IMG/M metagenome (GOLD analysis project Ga0070681, IMG submission 65650) | Corn rhizosphere microbial communities from Kellogg Biological Station, Michigan, USA - KBS C8-3B metaG | ecosystem: Host-associated > Plants > Roots > Rhizosphere | place: USA: Michigan...
CGGCGCAGGATCTCCTCCCACGCCTGCTCCACCGTCGCCGGGTCCTGCTCGACCAGCTCGAGCTCCGGGCACATCGCGAGCGCCTCCCCGAGCCGCATCCCCGGCCGCACTCCCTTGGCCTCCGCAGCCCCTGTCACAGAGCCGACGAGCGGCTCCTTTCCCGGCAGCGGTGCGAGCGCCACAGGCAGCCCCTGGAGCCGGGGCCGGTGGCGAAGCGCGGCCCGCAAATCGAACGCCGGGATGACGACAGAAGCGATCACGGGAACGTATGTTCTACACGAACACCTGTTCCCCTGTCAAGGGTTGCCGCCGCAGGCGGAACCAGGTTCATGACTGACGGCCGGAGCCCAATCACAGCCGAAAAGTCACCAACCCGGTTCCGGCTTCGCCGGCCACCGAGTTGTCCAGCACGGCAGGCATACTCAGACCAGATCACGGGCGATGGGGCTCGCCCTCGACCGCCACCTCGGCTGATGGCTCCTACCGATCCGAAAGGAGCCACGCATGCCCGTGATCTTTGGTGTCGCCCTCGGCGGGGCGTTCGGCGCGTCCGCCCGCTACCTCCTCGACCGCTTCATCGAACAGCACACGGAGTCCGTCTTTCCCTGGTCGACGTTCACGATCAACGTCACCGGCTGCCTCGTGATCGGCGTCGTGATCGAGCAGCTCGTCGACCGCCACCACCTGCCGGCGTGGATCCGCATCGGAATCGTCGTCGGCGTCCTCGGCGGCTACACGACCTTCTCGACGTTCTCACAGGAGATCTTCTCGCTCCTCGAGTCGAACGACTTCGCGATCGCGCTCGCCTACGCCGGCGCGAGCGTCGGCGCCGGTCTGCTCGCGGTGTACGCGGGAACGCTGCTGGGTCGCTCGTTCTAGGGGTCTCCTACGCCTCGTAGAGCTCGACGAGATTGCCGGCCGGATCTTCGACGACGGCCCACCGGCCGGCGCGACCGTCGACGATCTCGGCCGCGCTTCCCAGATCGGCGAGCGTCCGGTCGAGATCGTCGACACGCAGGACGAAGCGGTTGCCGACGACAGAATGCTTTGCCGCCGACGTGCCCGGTCCACTCAGCCAGAGCTCGAGGTCTCCCCGTTCGAGGATGACGATCGGGCCCCAGTTCTCCTTCTCGGTGAAGCCGAGCTGCTCGACGTAGAACGCAGTGGCGGCGCGCAGGTTGTCGACCATGTAGCGCACCGCCGCCACGACGGTTTACGCGGCGCGCTGGAGGACGACGACCGGGATCTCGCGCTCCGTGCGCTCCTGATAGGCGCGGTAGCGGGGCCAGACCTCGTTCGCCTTCTCCCAAAGGCGTTCGCGCTCCTCACCCTCGGCGGTCCGCGCGTTCGCGGGGAACACCTCGTCCAGCACCTGCAGTTCGACGTGCGGATCCTTCGCCAGGTTGCGATACCAGCCTGGATGCTCGGGATCGCCTCCGTTCGAGGCGACGATCACGAAGCGGTCGTCGTCACGTGCATAGATGAGCGCTGTATCGCGCGGCTCGCCGCTCGTGCGCCCCGTCGTGGTCAGGATGAGCACGGTCGACCCTTCCTTCCAGATGTGGCCGACTTCTCCATCCGTCTCGCGGTAGCGGCGAACGTGCGCCTTTCCGTGCAGCTTCGTTGCGTCTTCAATCATGGTCCCCCCGTATCTCCGCTGCGGCACCTGTCATGCCTGTGAAACGCGGAACCACCGAGAGGTAATCCACCTGGGCGCAATGCCGGATGTCGTCCTCGAGTCCGGGCGGCCCGTACGTCCGTGCATTCAAGCCTGCAAGCGGATCGGGCCAGGCTGCGGCGATCGTCGACGCGGCGATCGCAGCGTCGGACGGCTCCCCGCCGATCGCGTCGACGATCCGGCCGGCGCAGTACGCGTCGTCGAGCGCGAACGTCCCCTTGAAGCCTGAGCAGACGATCGCGACGTCGCCGTTCTCGCGCCGCGCCGCTTCGGCGACCGCCGACAGGTTGAGCAGCGATCCGAGCAGGACGACGTCGCACTCCGACGCAGCCGCGAGGATCGCGCGCGTGCCGTTCGTTGTCGTGAGGATGAGCGTGCGCGCCTTCGGAGGACCGGCGAACTCCCGCGGCGAGGCACCAACGTCGAACCCGTCGACAACGATCGCGTTCCGCTCGCCTCCGACGACCGCCTCGTCTCCGAGCTCCTCGCGCAGCGCACGTGCCTCGTCGATCTCAGCGCAGCACAGAACCCGTTCGTAGCCCGAGGCGAGCGCCTGCGCGATCGACGACGTCGCCCGGATGACGTCGACGACGATGCCGACGTGCGCGGAGACCTGCTCGGCGGGCGTGAACGCAACGTCTACGCGCACGCCGATACGCTAGCCGCGTGGACGCCCCGCGTACGTGCTACCGCCACCCGGATCGCGAGACGGGCCTCTCCTGCTCCGAATGCGGGCGTCCGATCTGTTACGAGTGCATGACCCCCGCACCGGTCGGGCTGCGCTGCCCCGACCACTCGGGCAAGGCCCAGGGTGTCCGCAGGATGACGCAGGTAGCCGGACGAACGGCGACCGGCGTCGGCTCGCAGCGGCTGAACGCGGTGACCGTGGTGCTGATCACGATCAACGTCGCCGTCGCCCTCGCGGAGCTCGCGATCAACGGCGCGTTCCAGGGGAACTGGATCTACGACCACGGCGTGCTGATCGCGAGCGGCTGCTGCGTCGACGGTCATCTCGTAGGCGTCGCCCACGGCGAATGGTGGCGGATGGTGACGGCGATGTTCCTGCACGCCAGCTACCTCCACATCGGGCTGAACATGTACTCGCTGTACTACGTCGGCTCGATCCTCGAGTCCAAGATCGGCCGCTGGCAGTTCCTGCTGCTGTACCTGGCTTCCGGGATGGCCGGCTCCGCAGGCGCACTCCTGCTGAGCCCGGGCAACCCGACCGTGGGCGCCTCTGGCGCGATCTTCGGGGTCATGGGCGCGCTCTTCATCCTCGAGCGCCGCGGGAGCATCGCCACGGAAGGACAGATCGCTGTCCTGATCGTCGTGAACCTCGCGTTCACGTTCGCGCTCGCGTCGCACATCTCCGTCGGCGGGCATGTTGGCGGGTTGATCGGCGGCATCGTCCTGATGTGGGCTTTCCACGAGTTGCGGCGGTTCTCGGCGCTGTACACGGTGGGCGCAACGGCTGCGGTCATCGTCGCCAGCGTCGTCGTGGCGTACGCCAAGGTCCGCAACTACCAGTGAGCCCGCGCTACACGCCGGTCCCCCTCCAGTTCGACCGCCTCGACCCGGAGGAGGCGCTTGCCCGCTCACGCGAGTTCACGGAGACGATGGAGGCGCGGCGCTCGGTCCGGCTCTTCTCGCCCGAGCCCGTTCCCCGCGAGCTGATCGACAATGCGCTCACCGTCGCCGGCACGGCGCCGTCGGGCGCCCACCAGCAGCCGTGGACGTTCGCGCTCGTCAGCGACCCGGAGACGAAGGCGAAGCTGCGCGAGGCCGCGGAGAAGGAAGAGCGCGACTTCTACGAGCGCCGCGCCACGGACGAATGGAAAGAGGCGATCGAGCCGATCGGCACCGACTGGGTGAAGACGCACATCACCGACGCGCCGTACGTGATCGTCGTCTTCGAGCAACCCTGGCGCCCGGGGCCGGACGGCACGAAGATCAAGCACTACTACGTGCGCGAATCCGTCGGCATCGCCGTCGGGTTCCTGCTCGCGGCGCTGCAGGTGAGTGGGCTGTGCGCGCTGACGCACACACCCTCGCCGATGGGCTTCCTGCGCGAACTGCTCGACCGGCCGGAGAACGAGCGGCCGTTCATCCTCATCCCGGTCGGCTATCCGGCGGACAACGCGATCGTGCCGGACCTCAGTCGGAAGCCGCTCGACGAGATCGTCGAGCGGTACTAGCCGCCGGCTGCGACGTACGTGCCCGCACCCGACTCGGCGAGCGCAGCCTGCGCCGCAGCGAGCCGCGCAAGCGGCACCCGAAACGGCGAGCAGCTGACGTAGTCGAGCCCGAGCTCGTGGCAGAACGCGATCGAGCGCGGGTCACCGCCGTGCTCACCGCAGATCCCCAGCTTGATGCCGGGCTTCGCTCCGCGTCCGCGCTCGACGGCGATCCGCATCAGGTCGCCGACACCGCCGAGGTCGATCGACTCGAACGGGTTGCGCTCGAGAATCCGGTCCTGGAGGTAGTGCGTGAGGAACTTTCCCTCTGCATCGTCGCGCGAGAACGCGAGCGTCGTCTGCGTCAGGTCATTCGTCCCGAAGGAGAAGAAATCGGCGACCTCCGAGATCTCGTCCGCACGGAGCGCCGCGCGCGGTACTTCGATCATCGTCCCGATCAGGCGCGCGGCATCGGGCGCTTCCTCAGCCCATACGTCCTCGGTCAGCGAGCGGAGCCGAGCGAGCTCCTCGCGGAACCCGACGAGCGGATGCATGATCTCGACAAGCGGCGCCTCACCGGTCCGTTCGTGCACCGCCTGGGCGGCGCGCGCAATCGCGCGGATCTGCATCTCGTAGATCTCCGGGAACTGCAAGCCGAGCCTGCAACCGCGCGTGCCGAGCATCGGGTTCGCCTCGTGCAGCGCGCGGATCCGGGCGCGCATCTTGTCGTCCGTCGCCTGCTCCTCGGCTGGGAGGAACTCGTGCAGCGGCGGGTCGAGGAGCCGGATCGTGACCGGCAGCCCGGCCATCGCCTCGAAGATCCCCTCGAAGTCGGACTGCTGGAACGGCAGCAGGCGATCGAGCGCCGCACGCCGACCGGTCTCCGTGTCGGCAAGGATCATCTCCTGCACGACCGGGAGGCGTTCGCCGAAGAACATGTGCTCGGTGCGGCAGAGCCCGATCCCTTCGGCGCCGAAGTCCCGCGCGCGTGCCGCGTCATCCGGGTTGTCGGCGTTTGCGCGCACTCTCAGACGCCGCAACTCGTCGGCCCAGCCCAGGATCGTCTCGAAGTCCTCGTTGAGGCTCGGCGGCACGAGCGGCACTTCGCCGAGGTACACCTGCCCCGAGCCGCCGTCGATCGTGATCACGTCGCCCTCGCCGAGCTTGCGGCCGCCGATCGTCGCCGTCTTGCCGTCGATGGTGAGGTCGTCGCAGCCCGCAACGCATGGCTTCCCCATCCCGCGGGCGACGACCGCCGCGTGCGAGGTCATGCCGCCGTGCACCGTGAGGATCCCCTGCGCGGCGATCATCCCGTGGATGTCGTCCGGGGTCGTCTCCCAGCGGACGAGGATGACCGGCCCGTTCTTGGCGCGCTCGACGGCGGAGTCGGCGTCGAACACGATGCCGCCGCTCGCCGCGCCCGGCGACGCGTTGAGTCCGGTCGCAGCTACGTCGAGCTGCGCCGACGGATCGATCATCGGATGGAGCAGCTGGTCGAGCTGCGCGGGATCGATGCGCGCGACCGCTTCCTCGCGGCTGATCAGCCCCTCGTCGACCATCGCCGCCGCCGCCTTCAAGGCGGCGGCCGCCGTGCGTTTGGCCGCGCGCGTCTGCAGGAGGTAGAGCTTCCCGTCCTCGACGGTGAACTCGATGTCCTGCATGTCGCGGTAGTGCTCCTCGAGCCTGCGGACGTTCTCGACGAACTCCTCGAAGGCCTCCGGCATCGCATCGCGCATCGCCTCGAGCGGCTGCGGCGTCCGGATGCCCGCGACCACGTCCTCGCCCTGCGCGTTTGCGAGGAACTCGCCGAAGATCCCCGACTCGCCCGTCGACGGGTCGCGCGTGAACGCGACGCCGGTGCCTGAGCGGTCGCCTTTGTTGCCGAAGACCATCTGGACGACGTTGACGGCCGTCCCGAGGTCGTCAGGGATGTCGTTCGCGCGGCGGTAGACCTGCGCACGCGGCGTATCCCATGACTCGAACACCGCGCGCACCGCATGCATCAGCTGGTCGCGCGCATCGCCGGCGAAGTCGCCGCCGGTCTCGACCCGGTAGATCTCCTTGAACGTGTCGACGAGTTGCGCGAGGTCATCCGCCGTGAGGTCGGTGTCCTGCTTGACGCCGCGCTCGTTCTTCAGAGTGCCTAGGGCGCTCTCGAAGCGGTGCGGATCGATCCCGTCGACGACCTCGCCGAACATCTGGATCAGCCGGCGGTACGAGTCGTACGCGAACCGCGGGTTGCCGGTGCGCGCCGCGAGCCCGGCAGTCGCCTCGTCGTTCAGCCCGAGGTTGAGGATCGTGTCCATCATCCCCGGCATCGAGACCGCGGCACCCGAGCGCACGGAGACGAGCAGCGGGTCATCGTTCGAGCCGAAGCGCTTGCCGGTTCTCTCCTCGAGCCGGCGCACGTGCTCGTCGACCTCCTCGGGGAGCCCAGCCGGGAGCTCGCGCGCGGCCATGAAGGCGCGGCAGGCGTCGGTCGTGATCGTGAAGCCGGCGGGCACCGAGACGCCCATCCGCGTCATCTCGGCGAGCCCGATCCCCTTGCCGCCGAGCAGTTCGCGCCCGCCGGGCGCGTCTGCGTCGAAGTCGTAGACGTACGTCTCCGGCATTGGAGCGGCAGCCTACCGGCGTCGCGCGCGGAACTCGGCGACCCACGCCAGCGCGCGAAGGCTGAACCAGAACGGCGTAAACAGGCCGTAGAAGACGACGAGCGCCGCGCCCAACGCCGTGTACCAGACGGCCCAGCGCCACTTCGGGACCGATGGCTTCGGTTTCACGCGGTGGTGCTCGCCTCGCGCCGCTCGGTGACGACCCGGATGATGCGGTGGGAGATCTCCTCGATCGACAGCTCGCTCACCTCGATCACGGGGCAGCCGAGCCGGCGATGGATCCGCTGCGCGTACTCGAGCTCGTCGTAGATCTCCTCCAGCTCCGCGTACTTGCGGTCGCCGCGCATCCAGCGGATTCGCTCGCCGCGGATCTCCGAGAGCCGGTGCGCGTCGATCGTCAGCCCGACGACCTTCGACTGGTCGATCGTGAAGAGCTCTTTCGGCGGCTCGATCCCCTTCACGAGCGGCACGTTCGCCGCCTTGTAGCCGAGGTACCCGAGATAGATCGAGAGCGGTGTCTTCGACGTGCGCGACACGCCGACGAGGACGATGTCCGCCTCCCGCAACCCTGCCCCCACGCCGTCGTCGAACTTGACCGCGAACTCGATCGCGGACATGCGGCGAAAGTATGCATCGTTCAGCGGCGGCCGTGCGCCCGGCGTCATCTTCGCGGTCTGGCCCGACACCTTCGCGATCGCCTCGATCGGGTGGCCGAGCAGGTCGCAGTAGTGGAGCTTGGCGCGCCGGCAGAGCGTGCGCATCGACTCGCGCAACTCGGGATCGACCAGCGTGTAGACGACGACCGCCGGCCGTCCTTTCATCCGGTCGACGGCGAGCTGCAGGTCGGAGATCGACTCGACGCGCGGATGGCGGATCTCGGAGAACTCCTGGTCGGGGAACTGCGCCTCCAGCGCCTGCACGAGACGTTGGGCGGTCTCGCCCGTTGCGTCGGAGACCATGTGCAGCTCGACCTGGGCCACGCGCGGAGCGTACTCAGTAGGCTCCGGACGTGGGTCTGGCGCATTGGGACGACGTCGAAGGGCGGCGCGCCGCGAAGGGCGAGATGGATGCCGAGTGGCAGATGCTAGGCCGCGCGGCGGGCACCGCGGGCGTCGGCGTCAACCGCGTCCGCGTCGCACCGTGGAAGCTCCCGACACCGCCGCACTCGCACGGCGCGTCCGAAGAGATCTACTTCGTTCTGTCCGGCTCCGGCCTCGCCTGGCAGGACGGCGACGTGCACGAAGTGCGCCCGCGGGACTGCATCATCCAGACCGCCGACCACTTCGAGCACACCTTCGTCGCAGGCCCCGAAGGGCTCGAGTACCTCGTCTACGGCACGCGGCATCCGACGGAGATCGGCTGGCTGCCGCGGTCACGCGCGATCCGCATCGGCTGGCCGTGGGTCGAGGGGCGCGACGACGACCCGTGGGACATCGAGGCGGCCGGGCCGCCGCTCGAGGTCGGGGACCCGAAGCCGCGCCCCGAGAACATCCGCAACGTCGACGAGGTCGAGCTGGAGACCGAGGGCAACCAGACGTGGGCCGCCTTCAAGGGCTCCGACCTCGCCGGCTTCGCCTGGGAGCAGCTCACTCCGGGAAAGATGGGGTCGGTCCCTCACTGCCACTCCGAAGAGGAGGAGATCTTCGTCATCCTCGACGGCTCGGCGACGCTGCACCTCTGGCCGTCGCCCCGCCGGACCGGCAACGGTGCGCAGCGGGAGCAGCACGAGTTGCGCCCCGGCCATGTCGTCTCGCGCCCACCCGGGACCGGGATCTCGCATCACTTCATCGCCGGCGACGAGGGCTGCACCATGCTGATCTACGGAACGCGGAAGCCGAACGACATGTGCTTTTACCCGCGCTCGAACAAGATCTCGTGGCGAGGTCTCGGCGTCATCGGACGCGTCGAGCACCTCGACTACTGGGACGGCGAGCCCAGAGAATAGGTACGTTCGGAGCGATGGAGCTCCAGCAGTTCGAGGGTGCCGCGACGATCGAGAAGATCGCCGCGCTCTGCCGCCGCCGCGCGTTCGTCTACCCGTCGTCCGACATCTACGGTGGGCTGGGGTCGTCGTTCGACTTCGGCCACTACGGCGTGCTGCTGAACGACAACGTGAAGAACGAATGGCGGCGATCGCTGATCCAGGAGCGCGAGGACGTCGTCGCGCTCGACTCCGCGATCATCCTCAACCCGCAGGTCTGGGTCGCGTCCGGACACGTGAACACGTTCTCGGACCCGCTCGTCGACTGCCGTACGTGCAAGCTCCGCTTCCGCGCCGACAAGCTCGAGGATGCTCAGTGCGGGCGCCGCTCGTCGAAGCACCCTGGTGAGTTCTCCGAGTGTGACCTCACGGAGCCGCGGCAGTTCAACCTGATGTTCGAGACGCACGTCGGCCCCGTGGCCGGCGATGCATCGCGTGCCTACCTGCGCCCGGAGACGGCGCAGGGCATCTTCATCAACTTCAAGAACGTCATCTCCTCGATGCGCGTCAAACCGCCGTTCGGGATCGCGCAGATCGGCAAGAGCTTCCGCAACGAGATCACTCCCGGCAACTTCCTCTTCCGCATGCGTGAGTTCGAGCAGATGGAGATGGAGTTCTTCGTGCCTCCCGCCGAGGCCGCCGAGTGGCACGCGTACTGGATCGAGCAGCGGCTCAACTGGCATCTCCGGCTCGGGTTGCGGCCCTCGCATGTGCGCATCCGCGTGCACGAGGGCGAGGAGCTGTCCCACTACTCGACCGCCACCTCCGACATCGAGTACCTGTACCCGATCGGCTGGCAGGAGCTCGAGGGAGTGGCAAACCGGGGCGACTACGACCTGCAGCAGCACATCGAGGCGTCGGGGACGAAGCTCGAGTGGGTCGGGCAGGAGGAGCGGTACGTGCCGCACGTGATCGAGCCCGCGATCAGCGTGGTGCGATCCGTGCTGGCATTCCTCTGTGACGCGTACGACGAAGAGGTGGTCGCTGACCGTCCGCGAACCGTGCTGCGGCTGCATCCCCGCCTGGCACCGGTGAAGGCGGCCGTGCTGCCCCTGATCGGCAAGGACGCCGCAATGGTCGAGAAAGCACGCGCGCTCTACGAAGAGCTGCGCCGCTCGATGTCGGCGGAGTACGACGATGCGGCCGCGATCGGGAAGCGCTATCGCCGCCAGGACGAGATCGGCACGCCATGGGCGCTGACGATCGACGAGCAGACGCTCGCCGACGGCACAGTGACCCTGCGTGACCGCGACACGCTCGAGCAGGAGCGGATCCCGCTCGAGGGTGCGGCGCGGCTGCTCTCGGACCGTCTCACTGCATGAGCGTAGGCTCGACGGAGCTCATCAAAGAGCGGAGGCGCCGACCTGCGCGGCGCCGGAGCGGGAAGTGAGCTGGGACGCCCACGAGCTCGGCGGCCGGCCGTTGTTCGCGTGGGCGCCTGCCGATTCGTCGCGCTCGTATCCGACGGTCTACGTGCTGCACGCGCACATGCGGTCGGCGCGCTGGTGGTTCAACGTCGATCCGTTCGCGCCGTCGTATCCGGAGGTGATCGACGAGGTCGCCCCGGAGGCGGTCGTTGTCCTGGTCGACGGCTGGACGGACGTCGGCGGCGGCCAGTGGATCGGCGAGCTCGCGACGTACCTGCGGGACGAGGTCGTGCCGTTCATCGACGAGGCGTATCCGACGAACGGGCTGCGCGGTCTGCAAGGCAAGTCGTCCGGCGGCTATGGCGCACTCGTCAACGCGATGGAGCGGCCCGATCTGTTCCACGGCGTCGCAGCGCACGCGCCGGACGCACTCTTCGAGGTGACGCTCGCGCATGGGTTCCCCGCCGCCGCGCGCGAGCTGCGCGAGCGGTTCGACGGGTCGCTGGATACGTTCTGGGCGTCGTTCGCCGGGCTCGAGTCCCACGGCGATGCGCTGCTCGTCGAGCTGACCGCGGCCGCGCGTGCGTTCGGCGACGGAACACTTCCGTTCGACCCAGAGGGACGCGTGCTGCCGGTGTTCGAGCGGTGGCTCGCGCACGACCCGGTGCGCCTCGCCGCCGGCTCCGATGAGGCGGTGCGGTCCTGGCGCGGCGTGTGGCTCGACGCCGGCAGCCGCGACGAGTACTACCTCGATCTCGGCGCGTCGGCCCTTCGGGACGCACTGCTCGCCGCCGGGCTACCGGCCGAGCGGCTGCACTTCGAGCTCGTCGACGGAGGCCACAGCGGCATGAGCCACCGCTATCCGCTCTCGCTCGCCTGGCTCGTCGAGCGGCTGCAGAACTAGCCGCAGACGCGGTTCTCAGCCTACGGGGTAGTTCGCTCACCGGCCGATCCTGTGCCGGCTCAGGGCGACGGCAACCGCTCCATCACCTTGACGTTCGGGGTGTCGAACCCGAGCTTCCGGTAGAGCGGGTGCATGTCGCTCGTGTGCAAGAGCCACTTCAGGTGAGCGAGGTCGCCCCCCTCGACCATCTCGCGAACCATCGCCTCCCCCAGCCCGCGCCCCCGATACTCCTCGAGCACGTAGACGTCTGCGAGATAGACGTATGAGACGCCGTCCGTCGCAGCCCGGCAGAACCCGATCTGACGCTCGCCATCGTAGAGCCCGACGACACGCGCCGCCTCGTCGATCAGGCGATCCTGTGTCTCGCGCGGCCGGCCGGTCGCCCAGTAGCTCTCGTCGCAGAGGTAGCGATGCACCTCGGCGCGGTCGATCCGAGCCTGGTCGTCGTCGAGCTCGAGCCCGTCGGCGAGGTCGCGCTTCACGCGGAGAGCGTCCTCAGCCTGAAGCCGCCGTGCTCCTCGTACGAGGAGGTGATCACGGCAAGCGCGTCGCGCGAAGCGCGCTCCGACAGCGCTGCGCCTTCTGCGTCCGCGAGCGGTGTCGACAGCATGCGCTCGATGCCTGCGAGCCCTTCGTCGGACAGCCTCAGCGCGCCGGCTGCATGCTCCGAGCACACGGCTCCTCCGGCGCGGGCGGAGAATCCGACAAGCGCACCCGCGCCGCACTCGACGCAGCTCGTGACGTGCGGCAGATAGCCGGCGAGCCACAGCAGCTTGAGCTGGAAGCTGAGCGCGAGCGAGTCGGCCGCAGGCTGCGTCTTCTGCGGCGTCACCTCCTCGAGGAGGTCGAGGAACTTCGCGAGCGCACCGAACGCGCGCTCGTTCGCCTCCGGCTCGCCGAACAGCCGCAGCATCGCCTCCGCTCCGATCAGTCCGACGTTCAGCCGGTACGAGTCCTCGCGCGCCGCGTGATGCGAGCGAAGAAGCTCGACGCCGGTGATCGTCTGCAGCTCACCGGCTCCCTGATGAAGCATCAGCTCGACGTGCGAGAGCGGCTCGAGCCGCGCGCCGAAGCGCGACTTCGTCTTGCGGACGCCCTTCGCGATCGCGCCGATGCGCCCCCGGTCCTCCGTGTAGAGATGGAGGATGCGGTCTGCTTCGGAGAACCGCATCGACCGGAGGACGATCGCCTCGGTCTTGTAGGTGCGTCCGGCCATTTCGGCCAGTCTAGAAGCCGCGTCCGGCGTCCCGGCCTAAACGCCGCGCACCTGACAACGCGGGCAGTACCAGGTCCCGCGCCCGGCAACGCGGATCTTGTCGATGGGTGTGCCGCAGCGACCGCACGGCTCGCCGCCCCGCCCGTAGACCTTGAACTCGTGCTGCGCCTCTCCCTCGGTGCCGTCGGGGAGCCGGTAATCGCGCAGAGTCGAGCCCTGACGGCGGATCCCAGCCCGTAGCGACTCACGGATGCCCGTGTAGAGCGCCTTCACCTCGTCCGGCCCCAGCGCCTCGGCCGGAGTCAGCGGATGGATCTGCGCCCGCCAGAGCGCCTCGTCGGCATAGATGTTCCCGACGCCGGCCACCGTCCGCTGATCGAGGATCGCCGCCTTCACCGGCGCGCGGCGGCCCGCGAGCCGCTCGGCGAGGTGCTTCGCCCGGTATGCGGTCGCGAGGGGCTCGCGACCCACGCGCGCATCGACGTACGCATCCACCTCGTCCGGCTCGAGCAGGAGCCACGTGCCGAAGCGTCTGACATCTCGATAGGCAACATCCGACCCGTCGTCTAACGTGACAACAGCTCGACGGTGAGCGTCTTCGGGCAGCGCGGAGCCATCGGTCGACGTCAGAAACGACCCCGTCATCCGGAGGTGAACCAGGAGAGCACGACCAGACTCGAACCGAACAATCAAATACTTGCCGCGACGATCGACCAGGGCGACACGCTCGCCGTCGAGCTCATGTGCGACCTCGAGCGGGTCGAGCGGGCGCGTCAGGCGCGGATCGGTGATCTGAACGGTCTCGAAGACCCGCCCTTCGAGGACCGGCGCGAGCCGCCGGCGAACGGACTCGACCTCGGGCAGCTCGGGCACCGCCGCACCGTAGCTGTGTCGGCCTAGTCGACGACCTCGAGCAGCACGTGGCGTTCGTGCGGAGCCGCATCGGTGACTTCGTACGCCGCGAGGACCGCCACGGCGGCCGCGTCGGCTTGCTCCTCCGTTCGCGCATGGATCTCGGCGAGCACCTCGGCCGCCGCGACCTTCGCACCGCGCTTGGCATGGCAGACGATCCCGACCGCGTGGTCGACCGCGTCCTCCTTCGTGCGGCGGCCCGCGCCGAGATGGACGGCGGCGTTCCCGATCCGAATCGCGGAGAGGTCGTGGACGTACCCGGCCCTGGGAGCGGTGACCTCGCGCACGATCGGGGCGCGCGGTAGCGCCGCTTCGTCACTGGTTCCGCCCTGCGCCTCGATCCACCGGTTCCAGGTCGACTCGGCGCTGCCGTCTGCGATCGCCTGCTCCGCTCGCCGGCGACCCTCGGTCTCGTCGACGTCGAGATCGGAGAGGGCGAGCAGCTTCCCGCATGCGTCGAGAACGAGCTCGTGGAAATCCGCCGGCCCGCGTCCGCGGACGGTCTCGAGCGCCTCGAGCACCTCGAGGCTGTTGCCGACGGCCGCGCCGAGTGGTTGATCCATGTCGGTGAGCACGCACACGACCTCGCGGCCCGCCTGGCGGCCGAGCGAGATCATCGCCTCGGCGAGGCTGCGGGCGTCCTCGATCGTGCGCATGAAGGCACCGTTCCCGACCTTGACGTCGAGGACGATCGCCTGCGCGCCCGCGGCGAGCTTCTTCGACATGATCGACGCCGCGATCAGCGACAGCTGGTCGACTGTCGCGGTGACGTCGCGAAGGCCGTAGAGCAGCTTGTCCGCAGGGACGAGATCGCCGGTCTGGCCGACGATCGCGGTCCCGACCTCGCGGACCTGCGCGATGAACTCGTCCAGCGTCAACTCGGTCCGGTATCCGGGGATCGACTCGAGCTTGTCGAGCGTGCCGCCGGTGTGACCGAGACCCCGGCCGCTCATCTTTCCCATCGGAACGCCGCAGGCGGCGACGATCGGCGCGACCGCGAGCGATGTCTTGTCGCCGACGCCACCGGTCGAGTGCTTGTCGACGACCTTGCGACCGAGCGCGCCGCTCATGTCGATCGTCTCGCCGCTTCGGATCATCGCGTCGGTGAGCACGTACGTCTCGTGCGGCGTCAGCCCCCGGAAGAAGACTGCCATGCAGAACGCCGCCATCTGGTAGTCCGGCACCTCGCCGCGCGCGTAGCCGAGGATCAGCTCGGCGAGCTCGTCGTCGGCCAGCTCTTCGCCGTCGCGTTTGCGCTGGATGAGCTCAGCCGCGCGGATCATTTCGTCGCCACGAAGATCGTCGTTCGGCCGTGGACGCGGAACGGCAGACGAATCTCGTCAGGCAGCGGACGGGTGTCGTACGAGAGCGAGCGCCGGTACGCCTCGAGGATCTCGCGGTCGTCGACGACCGCGACCACTTCCGCATCAGTCCGCTCGACCTCACGGAAATGGCGACGAAGGATCTCCTCCCCATTCTCAGCGTTGAACTGCTTCTCGAACTCCGGCAGCAGTGTGCCGAAGAGCGTGCGCAGCTCCTCGATGTGGCGAACCGAGTTCGTCACCGCGACGAGCCGACCGCCAGGGATGAGGACGCGCGACATCTCCTCGAGCGCCAGGTCCGGGCTCTGCACGTGGTAGAGCATCCACGCTGCGACAACGGCATCGAACGACTCTGCGGCGAACGGAAGCTCCTGCGCGTCGCCCACCTGCGCGTCGGGCACTCCGCGTGCGAGGGTGAGCTCGACCATGCGCTCGGATTGGTCGAGAAACGTGACGCGAGCGCCGAGCTCCTGCTGCATCCACGCAGCCAGCTCCCCCTGCCCGCCGCCGACCTCGAGCACGGTCTTCGGCTCGAGCGCTTCGAGCATGCGGTACAGCACGATCGGGGCGTTCTCGCCTTCGACGTTCGCCCAGAGCGCCTGGCGCGCACGGAGATTGATTTCGCTGCGGTACTGCTCCGCGACCGCGACCGGATCGTCCCAGGTGGTCATGCGGCTTTCTCGGCGATGAAGACGGAGCTGCCGCGGCGCGCGACGAAGGGCACGGCGATCTGCGAGGGCAGGTTCGCGATGAACGGCGACATCGAGATCGATGCCGACACGTAGTCCTCGACGCCCGCGCGATCCGTGAGCTCCAGGACGCCGTCGACGTCGATCCGGTCGATGACCGCGAAGTGCGGGCGCAGGTGCTCCTCGCCGTCTTCGCGCGCGAACTTCAGCGTCGACGGGCCGCTGCCGACGAGCTCGCGCAGCTCCTGGAGGTGGAAGCGGGAGTTGGTCGCCGCCACGAACGTCCCGCCCGGCCGCAGCACGCGGGCGATCTCCGCAAGGCCACATTCGAGATCAGGCACGTGGTACAGCATCCAGGCCGCGACGACGAGATCGAACGCACCGTCCGCGAAAGGAAGCTCCTGCACGTCCGCAACGGCCGCCTCGATCCCGCGCTCGCGCGTCAACTCCACCATCCGGGGTGAAAGATCGATCGCCACGACCTCGGCACCGGTCTCGCGCGCGATCCACTCTGCGAGCTCGCCCCACCCGCAGCCCACTTCGAGGACGCGCCCAGGTGCAGCCGCGATGACCGCGTCGACGAGCGGGACGCGCGCGTCGTCCCGCGTGCCCGCGCCCGCGTAGCCGGCCGCACGGCGACGGAGACGCGACTCGTCCGCGTACTCGGACGCGACGAGTGCGGGGTCGTCGAGACGGCTCACGGCTGGACGAATGGCGTGCCGGGAACGCCACGCGGGGCGCTCTTGCCGCCGAGCCACGCGTTGACCGTCGCACCGACATCCGCGAACTCGCCCTCCTCGTGGATGCGTCCCGCAGCGTTCCGGCCCTCGACATAGGCGAGCAGCAGCGCGTGCTCGCGGCTGTGATCGGTCGACGGCGTCGTCGGATCGCAACCGTGGTCGGAGGTGAGGATCAGCAGGTCGTTCGGGCGCAACGCTTCGAGCAGGTTGGGCAACCGTCTGTCGAAGTCCTGCAGGCAGCGGTGGAAGTTGACCGGGTCGTTCCGGTGACCCCAGAGGGAGTCCGTCTCGACGAGGTTCGTGAACACGAGGCCGTCGTCGATCGTCCTGAGCAGCTCTTCGGTGCGCTGGATGCCGTCGACGTTCGACTTCGTCGGAAACTCCTCGTCCACATCCTGGTGAGCGAAGATGTCGCCGATCTTCCCGACGCCGTAGACCTTGTGGCCCGCGTCGCGAACCAGGCTCAGGTAGTTCGGACGCTTCGGCTCCACCGAGAAGTCGTGCCGGTTCGTCGTGCGCTCGTACGACCCGGGCACACCGGCGAATGGCCGTGCGATCACGCGTCCGACAGCGTGCTTCCCGGTCAGGATCTCGCGCGCCGTGCGGCACGCGCTGTAGAGCTCCTCGAGCGGAACGGTCTCCTCGTGCGCAGCGATCTGGAAGACCGAGTCCGCGCTCGTGTAGACGATCCACTTGCCCGTGCGCTGATGCTCTTCACCGAGCTCCTGGATGATCTCGGTCCCGCTCGCGGGCTTGTTGCCGAGCACGCCGCGGCCCGTGCGGTTCATGAACGGGTCGATCACATCGTCCGGAAACCCGAGCGGATAGGTCGGCATCGCCTGCGGCGTGACGACGCCCATCAGTTCCCAATGACCGGTCGTCGTGTCCTTGCCCTTGGAGCGCTCGACGAGGCGGCCGGCGATCGCCGGCGCGCCGGGCTGTGGCGCGCAGCCCTCGAGCGGCTCGATGTTGCCGAGGCCAAGGGCCTCAAGTGTCGGCAGATCGAGCCCGCCAACGGCGCGTGCGACGTTGCCGAGTGTGTTCGACCCTTCGTCGCCGAATTCCGCGGCATCCGGCAGCTCACCCGCGCCGACGGCGTCCAAGACGATCACGCAGGCCCTGGGCATAGTCCCTCGACGCTATCCTAGTTCCGTGGCAAACGTGCTCGGACTGTTCGGGATCCTCGTGTTTATCATCGTGATGATCGCCCTTGCGGCAGGCGTCACATGGGTCGTCGTGCGCGTGAGCCCGGACCCGAACAAGAAGCGCGCTGCTCAGCCCTAGACAGCGCTGAGCGGAAGCACGTCGCGAAGCGGCGTGTAGTCGAGCCCGTGCGCCTCGGCGACGGCTTCGTACGTCAACTTCCCGTCGAGCGCGTTGACGCCTTTCGCGAGCGCCGGATCCGCATCGACCGCTGCGCGGAGACCGTTGTTCGCGATCGCCTCGACGTACGGGAGCGTCGCGTTCGTCAGCGCCTTCGTTGAGGTGATTGGGACTGCACCCGGCATGTTGGCAACGCAGTAGTGCGTCACGCCGTCGACGACGTACACCGGGTCGGCATGCGTCGTCGCGTGCGAGGTCTCGAAGCAGCCGCCCTGGTCGATCGCGACATCGACGACGACCGCACCTTCCTTCATCGACCTGATCATCTCGCGTGTGACGAGTTTTGGCGCAACGGCGCCGGGGATCAGAACGGCACCGATGACCAGGTCGGCGTCCTCGATCGACGCGGCGACCTGGAGGCTCGAGCTCATCAAGAGGGTCACGCGTCCCGACAGCACCTCTTCGAGATGGCGCATCCGGTCGATCGACCGCTCGAGGATCGTGACCTGCGCGCCGAAGCCGAGCGCGATCACGGCCGCGTTGTAGCCGACGACGCCGCCGCCGACGATGACGACCTTGCCGGGAGCGACGCCGGGCACGCCGCCTAGCAGGAGCCCACGGCCGCCCATCGGCTTCTCGAGGAAGTACGCGCCCGCCTGCGGCGCAAGCCGCCCGGCCACCTCGGACATCGGCGCAAGCAGCGGCAGCGACCGTCCGACCTCGACGGTTTCGTACGCGACCGCCGCGATGCCCGAGTCGATGAGCGCGCGCGTGAGCGGCTCGTCGGCCGCGATGTGGAGGTACGTGAAGAGGATCAGGCCCTCGCGGAGACGGCGGTACTCGGGCTCGATCGGTTCTTTCACCTTGAGGACCAGCTCCGAGCCCTCCCACACCTCGTCGACCGAGACGATCCGCGCGCCGACCCGCTCGTAGTCTGCGTCCGAGAAGGAGCTGCCGCTGCCGGCGCCCTGCTCGATCGCAACGTCGTGCCCGCGGTTCTTCAGCTCGAGCGCTCCTGCCGGAGTCAGCGCAACGCGGTACTCGTCCGACTTGATCTCTTTCGCGACACCGATCTTCATGGCCGCGGGCAAGCCTACAGGTGGCGGTCGCGCACTAGAAGCAGCAGCCCGATGACCGTCTTCGCGTCCCTGATCTGGTCGATCAGCGCGGCCACGTCGGCGAGCGGGACGCGCACGATCTCGAGCTCCTCGTCCTCTTCCGGGCTCGCGTCGCCTACCTCGAGCCCGGTCGCGAGGAAGAGATGAACCCGCTCGTCGGTGAAGCCAGCCGATGTGAAGAACGACGCGAGCTCGACCCACTCGCCGCCGTGCAAGCCGGTTTCTTCGATCAGCTCACGGCGCGCGGCCTCGAGCGGCGACTCGTCCCCGTCGATGAAGCCGGCCGGCAGCTCGAGCATGGTCGTGTCGACGGGGACGCGATGCTGTCGCACCAGCGTCAGCTGGTCGTCGCGGTCGACGGCGACAACCGCCGCCACCGGCGCGTGCACCACGACATCGCGGTCATCGCGCCGCTCGACGCGGAAGATCGGCCCGTCGTACAGCGTCATCGGCAAGATCTTGACGCATGCCCCGCGTCGTGATCGCCACACCGCTCGAGCCCGAGCTCGTCGAGCGCCTCCGCGCAGTTGACGAGCGCCTCGACATCGCGTTCGAACCGGAGCTCCTGCCGCCGCCCCGTTGGGCGTCCGACCACATCGGCGATCCGTCCTTTGTGCGCACACCCGAGCAGGAGCAGCGATTCACGGAGCTGGTCGCGGGCGCCGAGATCGTGCTCGGGTATCCGCGGGAAGACCCGGCGCAGATCCCTTGGCTCATCCGCACCGCTCCGAACTTGCGATTCGTCCAGGCGACGTTCGCGGGCGCGGGCCAGCAGCTCGCGGCGGCCGGCCTCTCGCGCGAGGACGTCGAGCGCATCGCCTGGACGAGCTCATCGGGCATCCATGCAACGCCGCTCGGCGAATGGGCGCTGTTCGGGATGCTCGCGCTCACGAAAGGCCTCCCGCGCCTCGAGGCCGACAAGCGCGACCGGCGGTGGGCGCACTACCCCGTCGACGAGATGCGCGGGACAACGGTGTTGATCGTCGGTCTCGGTGCGATTGGCCGGGAGATCGCGCGGCTCGCGGAAGCGTTCGGCCTGCAGGTCCTCTCGACGCGCCGTACCGAGGGCGACCTCGACGAGCTCCTGCCGCGCGCCGACTCGGTGGTCGTCACGCTGCCGCTGACCGACGAGACGCGCGGGTTGTTCGACCGCCGCCGGATCGGGCTCATGAAGCCGGGTGCGATCTTCGTCAACATCGGTCGCGGCCCGGTGGTCGACGAGGAGGCGCTGGTCGACGCGCTTCGCTCCGGCCGGCTGCGCGGCGCCGCGCTCGACGTCTATGCCACCGAGCCGCTGCCGCAGGACAGCCCGCTCTGGGAGCTCGACAACGTGATCCTCAGCCCGCACACGGCGGCCCAGTCGATCAAGGAGAACGAGCGGATCGTCGAGCTGTTCGCCGAGAACCTGCGCCGCTATCTCGCAGGCGAGGAGCTCCTCAGCCGGATTCGCACCGATCTGTTCTATTGACCGAGATGCGTTCGTTGATCGTACGAGTCTCGACCCGCTACCTCGGCGCGCTCCACCGAGTCCTGTATTCCGCGAGCGGCGGCCGGATCGGATCGCGCATCTGGGGACTCGAGATCGTGTTGCTCACCACGACCGGACGACGATCGGGTCGCGCGCGGACAGTCCCTCTGTGTTCGCTGCGCGACGGTGACAGCTTCGTCGTGATCGCCTCGTACGGTGGGCTCGCCCGTTCGCCGTCATGGTGGCTGAACCTCCAGGACGACCCACGAGCAACTATCCAGCTCGGCCGGAGCATCCACGACGTCGTAGCTCGTGAGACGAAGGACGGCGAACGCGAACGCCTCTGGACGCAGGTGACCGCTCGGGCGCCAGGCTATCTCGACTACCAGCGACGAACCACCCGCCACATCCCGATCGTGCTACTCGAACCTCCCGGTTAACGGGTCACGAGAACGGGAGCGGGATCGCGTCGCTGAGGAGGTACGCGGTCGCGATGACCGCGACGATCTGGGCAGCGACGTCGTCCTCGATCGCGGCGAGGACGACGGGCCAACTCCCGTACCACGGCATGAGCCACGCGGGTGTGAAGATCAGCAGCGTTGCTGCCAAGCTCAGCCGCGCCCGCCCTCTCCACGCCTCCCTCAGCAGCAGGATGTATCCAACGACGAACACTCCGCCGAGAACGGCTTTCGCGGCCTGACGTGGCACCCCCAGCTGACCGAGCCGAAAGACAAGGGAGAGTGAGCTTGTCTGCGACAGAGCGCTCGACGCATGACGGACGAACAGCGGCCAGGCCGTCCCATATCGAGCAGTCGCAAGTGCGGAGAAAGCTACTGCCGCCACCAAGAACGAACGGACGAAACGAGCGCCGATCGAGGTGTCGCGTCGTAGTGCGGCCAGCGCCTCCAACGGGAGGAGGGCGAGTGATGAGGATTTGACAAACGCGGATGCAGCCCAGCCGACACCCGCCAGCGCCGGCTTGCCGCGCCGCGCGAGTAGAAGGCCCCCGACGACGAAAACAAGCATCCAGATGTCGTTGTGTCCACCACCCGCGAAGTGGAGTGCGAGGAGCGGATTCCAGCCGATGAACGCAACCGCGAAAGCCGGGCGTCGGACCACGAGAGCGATCATCAGCAACAGGAGAAGAACTCCCACCGCTGCCGCGATTCGGTACGTGACCTCGACGGCTCGCAAAGACGTCCCGACAACACGAGCGTGAATCTCCGATGCAGCGGTGAAGCCAGGGCCGTAGAGCGTCGTGTCTAGGCCAGAGTTGTAGCCCGGTTGACCAGGCTCGAGGACAGCGGCCGGGGTTTCGGCGTACGGGTTTTGGTGATAGACGGCGGCAATCCGCCCGTGAATCCAGTACCCGTACACATCGCTCGACAGGAGCAGCGGACCCGACAACGGCGCCAGCTGGAGAATCACTGCGACGATGAGCACCGGGGCAAGCGCAGGCCGGCGGCGGCGCACGCGAAGGACGCCGAGCACGTATGCAACAAACGCCCCCGCGACTCCAAGCAGCCAGGCCCAGTGCCACAACCCGGGCGGCCGGATCGGTGACGCGTCCGTCTTTGCTGCGACGTCGGCCGCCGCTACGGCAACGAAGAGCGCGATGCTTGCTGCGATGCCTTCGACCGGGAGGTAACGGCGTACCACATCGCGAGCATACGGCTCGCTTCCGCCGACGCCCCTAAGCTCGACCGACCGCCGCATCCACGAGGGCGAGGGTCACGTCGACCATCGTCTCGAGATCTGCGACGGCGATGTGCTCGTTCGGCGTGTGGATGTCCGTCATGCCGTTCGCGAGGTTGACGCATTCCAGGCCGCGCTCGTTGAAGACGTTCGCGTCGGCGGCGCCGCCCGACAGCTCGTACGTCGCTTCGAAACCGCACCGCCGGAGAGCCTCCGCCGCCAGCACGACGGCGCGATCCGACTTCGCAAAGCGGTACCCGCGGTAGCTCTTCCGCGAGGTCGTCTCGACGTCGCACTCGGCAACGCCGGCGGCGAACGTGATCGCGTCCTGCATCTCTTGAATCAGATCCGCCAGCCGCCGCTCGTCGTGCGACCGTGCTTCCGCCTCGAACGTGCACCACTCCGGGACGATGTTCCCCGCGGTGCCACCCGTGATCGTCCCCACGTTTGCCGTCGACAGCTCGTCGACGCGGCCGAGCCGGAACTCCGAGATGGCACGAGAAGCAGCAGCGATCGCCGACCGCCCGTCGTCGGGATGCATCCCCGAGTGCGCCGCCCGGCCGTGGAACGTCACCTGGATCGCCTGCGAGAACGGCGCGCCGAGAATGACCGTTCCGATCGCCGCCGCCTGGTCGTAGACGTAGCCGGTGCGGGCCTGCAACCGCGTGTGGTCGAACGCGTACGCACCGTTCAGCCCGACCTCCTCCTTCGGGGTGAAGAGCAGCTCGATGCCCGGATGCCGCCGTCCCTCGGCGAGCACTCGGCGCGTGCCCTCGAGCATCGCCGCGACCGCCGATTTGTTGTCCGCGCCGAGGATCGTCCCGGCCGCGTTGCGCACGATGCCGTCTTCGACGACAGGCTCGATCGCGGCGGTCGGCGGCACGGTGTCGAGGTGCGCACAAAAGAACAGCGGCTCGCCCTCGGCCGTCGGCTCGATCCGCGTGTAGAGGTTCCCCATGTTCGACCCGACGCGCGGCCCCGCATCGTCCTCGTCGACGGTCAGGCCGCAGTCACGGAGGTAGCGCGTGACGATGTCCGCAACAGCGCGTTCGTCTCCGGGCGGGCTCTGGATCGCCGCCAGCTCGCAGAACAGATCAAGAACCTCCGGCGGCACCGGAGCGGGAATCTACCTGGCGGCGTGTACGCCGGAGCGCGACCGCGACCGCTGCAGCGCGGCCGCGACGAACTCGCGGAACAGCGGCGCCGGGCGCGTCGGACGCGACTTGAACTCCGGGTGGAACTGCGACGCGACGAACCACGGGTGGTCCGGGAGCTCGATGATCTCGACGAGCCGCCCTTCCTGGAACGTGCCGCTGATCACGAGGCCGCCTTCGACGAGCTGCTGGCGATATGCGTTGTTGACCTCGTAGCGGTGCCGGTGGCGTTCGGAGATCACCGGCTCGCCGCCGTAGACCTCCCGTGTGTGCGTGCCGTCTGCGAGCTCGACCGCCTGCGCACCGAGGCGCATCGTGCCGCCGAGATCCTCGACCTCCTTCTGCTCGGGCAGAAGGTCGATCACCGGGTACGGCGTCTCGGGGTCCATCTCCGTCGAGTTCGCGCCGTCGAGGCCGCACACGTGCCGTGCGAACTCCGACACGGCCACGTGCATGCCGAGGCAGATGCCGAGATACGGGATCTCGTCCTCGCGCGCGACGCGGCAGGCGAGGATCTTCCCCTCCCACCCGCGCGACCCGAAGCCGCCGGGAACGAGCACGCCGTCGACACCCGCTAGCTCGGCGCGAGCCTCCTCCAGTGTCATGTCCTCCGCATCGACCCACCGCACGTGGACGCGGCAACCGCTCGCGATGCCTGCGTGCTTGAGCGCCTCGTGCACCGAAAGGTAGGCGTCGTGCAGCTTCACGTACTTGCCGACGAGCGCGATCTCGATCGATTCGCGCCGTTCCTTGATGCGCTCGTTCAGCTCGATCCAGTCGGCGAGCTCCGGCTCCGGCGCGTCGATGTGGAGCTTCCGGCAGACGAGCTCGTCGAGGCCCTGCTCGTGGAGGTCGAGCGGCACGAGGTAGACGTCGGAGACATCGGCGTTCGAGATCACCGCGTCGACGTCGACGTCGGCGAAAAGGGCGATCTTGTCGCGGATGTCGTGCTGCAGCGGCTCGGTCGAGCGGCAGACGAGAATGTCCGGATGGATACCGATGCGGCGCAGCTCGTTCACCGAGTGCTGCGTCGGTTTGGTCTTCAACTCACCGGCGGTGTCGATGAACGGCACGAGCGTGACATGGAGGTAGGCCACGTTCTCGGCGCCGACTTCCCGCCTGAACTGGCGGATCGCCTCGAGGAACGGCTGGGACTCGATGTCGCCGACCGTGCCGCCGATCTCGGTGATCACGACGTCGGTGTCGCTCGCCTCGGCGACCGACCGGATCCGCGTCTTGATCTCGTTCGTGATGTGCGGGATTACCTGAACGGTCGAGCCGAGGTACTCGCCCTTCCGCTCCTTGCGCAGAACGCGGTCCCAAACGGCGCCGGCGGTGTGGTTCGCGGCGCGCGAGAGGTTCTCGTCGACGAAGCGCTCGTAGTGCCCGATATCGAGATCGGTCTCGGCGCCGTCCTCCGTGACGAACACCTCGCCGTGCTGGAACGGGCTCATCGTTCCCGGATCGACGTTGATGTACGGGTCGAACTTCTGAACCTGCACCTTGAGGCCGCGCGCCTTCAGCAGCCGGCCGAGCGACGCGGCGGTGATGCCCTTCCCGAGAGACGAAACGACGCCGCCGGTGACGAACACATATTTCGTCACTTACACGCGCCTCCCCGTGAAATCGCTCACGGGATTCCACTCTAGCAGTCCGCCCTCGGAACTCACGGAATTCGATGGTAGGGACCGGGCCGGTCAGAGCTCGGCAGCGGTCTGCACGAGGTCGTAGAGCCGCTTCACCGCGACCGCTGGGTTCCCGCGACTGACCCCGACCGAGACGGCCGTGCGGTCCTCGGCGACCGCACGGAGGCGTACCTCGACATCGGTCGCAGGCTCGAGTAGGTGCCACGTCCAGCGCTCGTAGGGCTCGATCTCGCGAATCACGACAAGCGTCTCGACAGAGCGCCTGCCCGTGAAGATGTTCCGCTTGGTCGAGTGCACTTTCCAGCGCGCGCCGGGTGCGAACCCGCGTAGGTCGGGGTCGACGCCCGTGATGCCGGGCCACCAGTCGGACAGGTGATACGGCTCGGCGAGGAAGCCCCACACGTCTGAGCGCGGAGCGAGCAGCTCGAGTGAGGCCTCGCTCATCGTTCGAGCGAAGCGAGGAACTCCGCTCCGCCGAGCATGCGCTCGAGCTCGTCGCGCCGCTGATCGTCGTCAAGGAGCGCGATGCGCGTGTGCGTCGGATCTCCAGGCACCTTCTCGACGCTGAAGTGCCGGTCGGCGACCGTCGCGATCTGCGGCAGGTGCGTGATCGTGACGACCTGCGCGCGCTCGGCAAGCCGCCGCAGCGTGTCCGCGACCGCGTGCGCAGTCGTGCCTCCGATGCCGGCGTCGATCTCGTCGAACACCATCGTTTCGCCACCCGCAACCGCCGCGATCGCGAGAGCGATGCGCGACAGCTCACCGCCCGACGCGGTCTCCGCCACCGGCCCGAACGGCAGGCCCGGGTTCGGCCTGATCAGGAACGCGACCTCGTCGGCCCCCGTGGCACCCGGGTCACGGTCCGAGAGGACGACCTGGAACTCGCCGTCGCCGAGCCCGATGCCGCGCAGCTCCGTTGCGACCGCCGCCGCGAAGGGCTCGGCCGCGGACCGTCGCGCGTCACGCAGCTCGCCGTGGATCCGCGCCACCTCGGCATCGGCGCGCTGCCGCTCTGCCGCCGCCGCCTGAACGGGATCGTGGCCGTCCTCGAGCGCAGCCAGCTCGCGGCGCGCCTCCTCCCCGCGCTCGAGCAGCTCCGCGTAGGTCTGGACGCGGTGGCGCCGCCGCAGGTCGGCCAGCTCGTCGAGCTCCGCCTCCACCTGTTCCAACCTCCCCGGCTCCGCCTCGAGCGAGGCGAGAAACGACATCAGGTCGGACGAGGTCTCGCGCAGTTGCAGCTCCGCTTGGCGCAGCGCGTCTCCGGCCGCGGCGAGCTCGGGCGCGAGACGCTCGACCGGCGCAACCGCCCGCTCGGCGGTCGCAACGAGGTCGCTCGCTCCGTCTCCGTCCTCGGGGGAGAGCGCTGCGGCCGCAGTGGCGGCTGCCTGTGCAAGCTCCGTGACGTGCCGAAGGCGCTCGCGCACTGCGCGCAGCTCGTCCTCACGGTCGGGCTCGCGATTGTCGGTATCGGCCGCGAGCAGTCGAAGCTCGTCGAGTCGCGCCTGTGCGCTCGCGGCGTCGCGTGTCAGCTCGTCGTGGAGCCGCCGAGCCGCTTGCAGCTCGCGCCACGCACGAGTAGCGGCGGCCGTGTCGAGGTTGGCAAACGCGTCGAGCACCGCCCGCTGGTACGACGCGCGCGCGAGCCGGCGCTGCTCGAACTGGCCGCTCATTGCGAGCAGCCTCTCCGCCGCAGCTGCAACATCCTCGCGCGCAGCGCTACGACCCCAGGCGTAGGCACGCGTGCGGCCGTCGGCGAAGATCCGCCGCGCTAGCACGACATCGTCCTCGCCTTCGGGGCGCAGCTCGGCAAGCGCACCGAGCGCCTCATCGCCCGCGCCGTCGAACTCCGCCTCGACGTATGCCTCGTCCCCGGCTGCACCGATCAGCGCGGCATCGCCCTTCGCGCCGAGCAGCAGGCCGACCGCGTTCGTGAGGATCGTCTTCCCCGCGCCGGTCTCGCCGGTGATGGCGTTCAATCCCGGGCCGAGCTCCAGCTCTGCCTCATGGATCAGGACAAGGTTCGAGATTGAAAGCCGGCGGAGCAACTAGCTCCCAAACGTAGCCGCGTACCGCGAGAAGAACGTCGCCTCGGGGAGCGTCGCGAGCAGGCTCGGCTGCGCGCCGACGCGCACGACCGCCTGCTCACCGCTTCCGAGCGCGCCGACCTGCTGACCGTCGACGAGAACGCTCGTCTCGAGTCCCGTGGTGAGATTCGTGATCACGACGTCGGGTCCGCGGGGGACGACCAGCGGCCGGATGTGGATTGCGTGGGGCGCAACGAACGTCAACACCATCGCGTCCAGGCCCCAGACGAGCACCGGCCCGCCGTTCGAGAGGTTGTATGCCGTCGACCCGGCCGGCGTCGCGCAGATCAATCCGTCGCACGGTTGTGTGCCGAGCTCCTCACCGCCGATCGCGTAGCCGAGCTCGATCATGCGGCCGAGCGTTCCTCCCGCAACGACGACGTCGTTGACCGCGGTGCGCGTCTCGCCGTTGACGGTCACCTCGAGCGTCGAGAGCTCAATCGTCCGGTACTCGCCGGCGAACACACGCCGCAGGCCGTCCTCGAAGTCGTCGGCCGGGATCGCGGTGAGGAACCCGACCCGCCCGTAGTTGACGCCGACCGCCGGCACGCCGGTGCCGCGGAACCGCCCGAGCGCACGCAGCATCGTCCCGTCGCCGCCGAGCACGATCGCGATGTCGGCGTCGTCACCGTCCGTCAGCTCGACGCCGCACTCCGCCGCGACGGCCCGTAGGCGCCCGAGGGCCTCGTCGACTCCCTCGCGGTCGATCGTCGCGACGGACGCGCGTTCAACCTGCGGCATCGGCGATCCACCGGTCGAGGTCGGCCGGGAGCTCGGGGTGCTCTCGCTGGACGAGGTGGAGGACGAACTCACGGTTTCCCTTCGGGCCGGGGAGACCCGAGTCTACGACCCCGAG
>Ga0070681_10000753_pt1 | contig 26934 bp, 29 predicted proteins | sample KBSC83BmetaG_FD_65650 | JGI IMG/M metagenome (GOLD analysis project Ga0070681, IMG submission 65650) | Corn rhizosphere microbial communities from Kellogg Biological Station, Michigan, USA - KBS C8-3B metaG | ecosystem: Host-associated > Plants > Roots > Rhizosphere | place: USA: Michigan...
TCGCTCCTTTGGGCGATGATCCCACCGTCAGCCTCCCGGCAATCGCCAGCTGACAAATCCGGCCAATGCCGGCGATGTGGTGAACCCGCACCCAGCTACACCACGCTACGGGACACGATCGGGGTTAGACCGGAAGTGAGCAGCGGCCGGTTGAAACGACGCGTTTGACCCGAAGCGGACATGCTACGGCCTTCCGTCGAGGCAGCTAGTGACCCATCGCTGCCGTAAGCTCATTCGATGACTTCGTCGGCGCGAATTAGAAAGGATGGCGGGATAGCAATCCCCAGCGCTTTTGCGGTCTTGAGGTTGATCACCGAGCTGAACTTCGTCGGCTGCCGCAGAGGAAGGTCTGCAGGTTTCATACCCTGCAGCAGCTTATCAACGTACTCCGCTGCGTCTCCGAATAAACCGTCGACGTCCTGCCCGTAGGTGAGAAGAAGCCCTTGCCGTGCGAAGTCCGCCAAATCGGAGATGGTAGGCATTCTGTGCCGGAGCGCCACTTTGCCGATCTGTTCCCGGTTTGCAAAAGAAAACGCCGTGCTCCAGACATACGCTGCATCGAAGCGGTCGGCGGCAATTTGCGCAAAAATCTCGTCAACATTTTCGTTGGTTGGATAGAAAACATTCCAGCTAATGCCTAGCGCCTGTGCGGTCTTACCGACGTCCTTTCGCATCTGCTCATCGTCGACCGAATCGGGAGCCGTTCGAACGACGTAGACTATGGCTAACCGGGACAGACTTGGCAGAAGCTCTTTCAGTAGGTCGATGCGCTTGGCTGTGAGGTCAAATGTCATCGGTGCCAGTCCGGTAATGTTTGCCTCCGGACGCGCCAAATTGCTTACGATCCCGCTGCGGAGTGGGTCCGATGCGACCGTAACGATGGGAATTTCCTCAGTCGCCTGCTTCAAAGCACGAATAGTCAGAGTTGCTGCTCCCAATAGGACGTTGGGTTTTCGCATTACAAGCTGGCGCGCTAGTGTGGGAGCGTGCTCAATGTGGCCTTCTGCCGAGACGCAGTCGATGATAAGAGTTCTCCCCTCGATCCAGCCTCGATCGGCGAGCTTCTGAACAAAAGGCTTCCAGAAAGCTGGCCCGTCCGGGCCGGGACAAGATGAGCCGCCCATTAGGATACCAAGGCGCTTTGCTGGCGCGGTGGTTTGCGCATTTCCGGGGTCGCTGCCTGTTACATTGATGGCGAGCACGAGGAGGATGAGCCGCACGACAGATGAGGCCGGTTTGCCAACCATGAAAACCCTGCTGTCAAGCCGCTGCATCGGCATCATCACCCCCATCGGAACTATACATTAAGCAGCAATAAGGAAGCTGGTACAGGGCCCTACTGACGCACCAGCCGATAGCTCCCATGTTCGCGGGAGTTCTGCAACTGGCCCATCAGCGAAGTGGCGACACCTCTCATCGAGGTCCGCTTAGCGGGGTACAGCGGCCGAGATTTGCTCACGCTGAGTTCTTCGCGTTTTGACCCCGTTGCGGACTCAAATTCAGTTAAGCAGCGATCTGCAGTCGAGGTCATCGACGGCAAGCATGATTCGCTCGAGATTGTTCCACCAGATTACGGCAGGGATATTGTGCACAGCCTGCCATACAGGCGTCGTAATTCGCCAAAGTACCGACAATCGATAGTCCGCTTCCAGCGCGCGTCGGTCGTAGCCCTGAACTCCGTGAGCAACAAGCGTGTCGTGATATTCGTCGAGGAGAGAGCTTTCCATCTCTTTTCGACGGTCGGGATACCAGTGCATCGCGATCATGTAGGCAAGGTCTCGCGACGCGACATCGAGCCTCCAGGCATCCCAGTCGAAGAGGCGCACATCGTCTGACTGGTGATCTTTCGGCAAGAAAATGTTCCAAACATGCGCATCGCCCTGGGTGATCGTAAAATTCTGATGCGAGTGATATCGCTGAAGTAAACGGGGTGCAGACTTCAGTAGCTGTTCGTATAGCCGGCGACGCTCGCGAGACAGTAGGTCACCAGCGGAATCGGCAAAGCGCTGGAAATCGTCCGCGACACGCTGCATCTGCTGGTCCATGGCCTCGGCGGCGAGCCACGTCCCGACGCTGACACCAAGATGCGGGCTATCCCACCAGGACGCATGGAGACGCGCATGCGCTCGAACTATTGCGCCGCATTGCTTCCGTGATGGCGGCAACCATCGCGTCGGGATGGCGTGAGTTTCGGTGAGGTCCTCAAGGAGCAGATGCCATACGTTCGTCTCTGCATCACGGTGAGCCTGAAAACAGCGGGGCACGAGGTTGGCCGCCGCCATCATCGGCGCAATCTGATCATAGAAAGCGACCTCCTGGCGCCCAGCAATTGCACACAGTGCATCGCCGACGCGATCAGGGTGAGACGTCTTGTAAATGAGGGATCGTGGAGCGTCGCCAGCAGCGCCACTGTAGTTTAAGCTAACCCGAACAATCCGTGAGAGGATCGTATCGCGGGAACTTTCGACCGTCACGTTATTTACGTGACCCTCCCCAAGCACGCCGGCTCGACGGAGCGTCGAAGTGAGACGCTCGGCCTGAGTAGCCTCTGGAATTGGTTGCATCATCGCGCTCCCCTATAACTCGGCGAAGCTAGCCCCTTTGGACCGTCCTCGCAATTTTCGGTTGAGGGCGCCCATTTGCTGTGACCGCTGGGCGGCCTGGCCAAGATGGCAGCTATTGGCCCGAAACGGACCTGAGCACGCGACCTGACGACGTCCGCTCACAAGCGTAGACCGGGTGTGCCGCGCGAGGGAGGATATTTCCGAGTCTGACCCAAAGCGGACATCGTCCAACGTCCCTCGCCAGCTCGCAATCTGCTAATCTGAGCGTGGATAATCTCTTCAAGGGAGAAGCCATTGCCTAGAACGGTCGTTTTTCCGGCCGCGTTCGTGCTGATGCTTTGCTGCGCCGCGGGCGCGCTGACGGCTGCTGCATGGGCCACACCTCTGGAGCGCGTGGAGTTTGAAAGCGCCGCCCAACGGCGCATTTCGGGCGTCTTTCCGGGCGACCGCATTCAGGGCTATCTGGCCAAGCCCGAGGGCGCAGGGCCTTTTCCGGCCGTCGTCGGACTGCACGGCTGTGCCGGCATGCATGACACGACAAAACAGAAATTGGCCGATCAGCTCGTCGCCTGGGGCTATGTCGTCCTGCTTGTCGACAGCTATGCAACACGCGGCATAGAACACGCCTGCACATGGACCGCGTCTGCCATCTTCGTCAAACGCAGGCCGGATGCCTACGGGGCTCTCGACTTTCTGGCTCGCCAAACCTTCGTTGATCCACGCCGTGTGGCTGCGCTCGGTTTCTCGGCAGGCGCTTGGGTTACCCTCGCCGTGGCGGAACCCAATTCGTTCGAACTGTTCGGCACTCCGGGCAGCAACTTGCGGTTCCGGGCGGCGGCTGCGTTCTATCCTCCATGCAGCGAGGCCACGGTACGGCCGGGCATACCCACGCTCATCTTCATTGGGGCCCTCGACGATTGGACGCCAGCGGCAGACTGCTCCACCAAGGTCGCCGGCTGGGGCAACGACGGGCCGCCGATCGAGCTGGTTGTCTATCCCGGCGTGTACCACGGATTCTATTATTCGCACTTCCAGCCCGGGACGAATTTGCTCGGTCATTGGCTGGAGTACAACGGCGCGGCAGTGGACGATGCAAATCACCGCCTGCGCCAATTTCTCGACCACCATCTCAAATGAAGGCATGCCGATTGCGCCGACAGTGGCCGCTTGTGGCCCTGAAGAGACCTCCCGCCATGTCCGCTACGCAGTCGCTATTGGAGTGAAAGCAGACATCCTAAAAACGTTGATTGCCCGCGGCCCGCAACTTTCCCAAAACAGCGCCGAGCGAGACGTAGGTAAGAGGCAAATCTTCGTTGCAATGACTAGATCTAAATTTCTCAGGAGAAGGGCGTTCTACCTGTTTCGCGGGTCATTGGCGCAACATCGTTCCGAATACGTGATCCCACAGCGTTGTGCTGACACCGTAGTTTCTCGCTGCGAATTGATGATGACTTCGGTGGTGCTTGAGCAGTCCTAATGACAACCTGTTGGGACCGTGATGTGCGCAGTGATGCACGAATAGGTACCATGAATAGGCAAATAAGCCGCCTGCGAGGAAGGCGCCGCCTGCAATCAAATAGATCAGCGCGAAGCAGGCCCATATCTGCCAGAAAATACTGAGGACTGCCGCGTCCGGGTTGGCATGATGAAGCCCATGTTGGGTTGTTACGAGACCATGCAGCACAAAGCGATGAACACTATATTCGGCAAGTGTCCACGTAACGACGCCGGCAGCTAAAAGCGCGGCATCGGAACTCATTCTGAACGGAGAAATTGCCAGCAGGACGATTGCGAGCGAGGACGCCACTAGCATTTCGCCAAAATACATGAAGGCGGTCATGCACCATAGTATGCACCGGACGTCCGCCTTCGCCTATCGAAAGATCGATCTTGAAGAGGCTATCCCTGTCTAACAACATATCAAAAGATTGAGAGTACAGACGCGAGGAGGGCGATCTACCTTTGCATCTTGGAAGCGGTTAGTGGTCTCCGCGGCTGTTCGTTGGTTCCGCGCGCGTTACTAGAAGCGAGGGGCGCCACCTCGGAGCAGCCGATAGCCATCTCGCGCGGCCCATTTGGCTCGCGAGATGGCTATCGAAGGCGCGCCGCGCTCGGTCGGGCTCCTCCTCTGGGTCTATGTGCAAGACGATCCGTGCAACTTCACGCCAGTCTGCGCCTTCCTGATTGGCATCAAGCATTCGGACATAGGTGATGGCATGCTCCGCGTCGTATGCCGTGAGCGCTGGACCGGAGGGCGCAAGATCGTTGACATCGGGATTGAGTGGCGTGATCTGCATCGGACATCTCGCGATCAGAATTGGTTCAACGTGCTCGGATGATCGCCAATTTATATATCGCTCGCGTGACAGCTCCAGCACTTTTCAAGCGCGAAGCGGGCTGACGATGATGCACGTATTAGCCGTCTAACTTCGAAGGTGGGGTGTTCAAAAGCTGACAGACCGCAGTCACAAGATTGCGCGGTAGCAAACGGCTTCTCAAAACAAGCAGGCTATTGGGAATGCCGTGTAACGGCCAATCAATCGCTGCGGGCTCACAACGCAGAAATGAAAGTTTCCCGCGGGGAGGGAATTCTGCCTTTGCACCTTGCTAAGCCTTCAGGAGGCCCGTTAGGTCCGACCGCCCGAGCCGCTTGGCGTGCGATCCGCCCTAGAATTGATGTCTGTTATGGGGGGTAAACCCGGACGTGAGGCGAACATGCCCGTCTGTCTCAATTTGACTCCCAACGGACATAGCAACGCTAATCATTCTGGCTTTCTGCCTGGACGTTCAATAAGTTCATATATGGGAACGAGAGTGTTTTCCGACCACGATTCTAGCGCGGCACCGCAGACCGCGCAGATCGCGTCACCCGTATGCGGCATCAAGAACTTCTCTTCGGTGCGTCTGTACTCGGCGCCGCAATTGCATTGAACAATCGTCGCCATCCCCGGAATATGCGCTTGGGACCGTGGATTTACCACCGCGAGCGCCAATAAAATCATGGCCCCCAGCACCACCTTGGGAGGTCAGCTACCCGCGCGGGCTGAGAAGCCTCACCCTGGCGGTCACACTGGCTCCGAAGCTGAAAGGACGGATTTACGAGTACATACCGCAGAGGCCGCTAGGTCGGATTTCCGGCCATTTGCAGCACCGGTACTGATGATGCTCGATGCTGAAGTAGGTTCGACGGTGTGGGCAGATGTTGCGATGGCGTTGATGCTCGACCTCCGCCTGCCTGATGTCGTCTTCGCAGCGGCCGCCGTCCGGATGATGCCGGCGTTAAGTTCCATCTTTCCTGTCATCGGGACCAATTGCTGCGAGCGTAATTTTCAGGCCCGCGTTAGTTGTCATTTGATCTCGCCGGGAGGATGCTGTCGGCCGGCGGGAACAAGGGAGAGCAGCATGAGCAAGGCAGGTCTCGACAATCGCCACCGCAACAAGGATGGCGAAATCAGCAGCAAACACGGGAACACCCTCATCCGCACGTTGCGAAAGATCTATGGACAGAGTTTCGCAGCGGGCTATCCCGAAACCGAGAAGCTGAGCGAGGTTTTGCTTAAGCTGAACGAGACGTCGCTCAGCCAGCTCCGCCGCGATCATGAGACCGACCACTTGGAGCACAAGATCGCCAAGAGTTCGAAGTAAGATCGCGAACCTGAATGGCAAAGACCCTACTTTCGATGCCGGATTTGCGTCGGCGAGCCCTGGCAGAAATCCGACAGCAACCCGGTTGTCATAACGTTCAGGACATCGCTATCAATCGCGTTACAGATGAGCGCGCCGAAAATAATTGGTCCCTATGTGTTTTGTCCGCGGGCGCTGCGGATGCCAACACCGCGGCTCGCGCAGCACTGCACGTCCAATCTATTTTTCGCCGCGAATATGATCTGATGACGGATTGACCCCGGGCGCAGCCGCGATCGTCGTTCTGGGGACCGACCGCGCGGGCGGTCTTCTCGGTTGGCTCCATGGTGACTGGCAACGCGACGATTGGAGTGTCGCTTCACTCAATGTCATCAATATGCGAACTGCCAATGCCCTTGGCTTGACGCTTCCTGGCGGCCTGATCTCGATTGCCAACGAGGCGATCGAATAGACCCATCATCACTTCTGCTTCTGCCCCCTAGCCGACCGTCGCCCAGAACCCTGGAATGTATGCTTTTCGGGGCATGAACCGACGAGAAGAAGCGAGCTGCGAGGACGGCCTTTGCCAAAACGGTCCTCGTATCTTCGTATCTTCGCAGGTTTTCATGATGACTTGGGCTAGATTGCGTGGCTCTATATCCTTCGTCCGACTAAAATCGAGGAAACAAGTCCCCGTGCGATGTCTCGCCGTTGTGCTTTTTTACGTGGCAACAGCTTCCTTCGCAGTCGCTGATCCGGGCGATGCCGAAAAGGCGAAGGAGATGCTTTCGCGTGTTGTCTCCGTCGTTCAGCAGGATGAGAACGTAGCTATGCAAAAGTTTAGCGCGGGCACAGACGGTTTTAGGGATGGAAATATCTACCCGTTCTGTTTCCGTCTTTCCGATGGGGTCGTTATAACGGGGCAGACTGCCGGTTCGGACATCCGGACATTTCCAGGCATTGGACCAGAGATATTCGAAGCTGCCCAAAAACCGGAGGACCAGATTACGGAGATCAGGTATTTGGCCAAGAAGCCACCACCAGCCGAAGCTACTCCAGTAAGAAAGGTCAGTTTAGTACGCAGGATCGGACAGATCGGGTGCGGGGTCGGATACTATCCTTGATGGAGTGTCGGTCGAGCATCAAAAAATTTTGCCGCACGCATCTCAATTCGCCTTGAACTTAAACACTGCTAAGTCCTTCGACCTCATCATCCCTTCCGCAGTGCTGACCCGTGATCAATTAGCTTTGTCTGCATGGTGGCCCGGAGCCGACATGACAATTGGGGCACCCGACTTCCGCTTTTGGGGAGCGAGCGGAGGTAGTCAAGGCAGGTCAGTACTTCCGGTTTTGTGAAGGGTTTCGGATGTCGGCCCCATGAAGGTGGTGCCACGCACGGCGGGGTCGGCGTCCGAAAGCCTCCAAGGGAGGAAAGCGCGCTTGAGGGAACGTAGGGCGGTGCGGCAGGTGCTATGGGGATTTGAGTGCCGCGGGCGGGCTTGCTGATTTGGATGGAGCTGCTGCAACGAGTTGTGCGACGGCGAAGTCGTTGATGAATGTGCGGCGGAAGGCGTCGAACTCATGCGCCGGCGCGACGGGCTCACTGCCTCGTCGGTCATGGGGATGCTCCTGTTTTGAGTGAAGGTTGCGAACCCCTCATCTCAAGACAGGACGCCCCTTGGCGCTATCGGCTTGGCCGCGCTGCCTGCCGCAGCGGCCTACCGCGCGAGCGGTTTAGTCCAATGGCCCGTTGCAGACATGCGTTGCGGAACGCCGAATGTCCGGTTTCTGGGGCAAAGTGGACAGGTGCTCGATTGGCCCGCAAGGTCACCTGTTGACCCGAAGCGGCCATCGAGAAAGGTGTTAAGCTCGCGTCCGCCTCTAGGCATGGTTTTTTGTAGGGAGAGCCACATGCGGCGGCGCGATTTTATTGGCGGGGTTGGCGCTGCGACGGCATGGGCAGTCGCCGTGCGAGCACAACAAGCGAAGAAGCGCGTAGCGATAATTTCGCCCGCTCGTCCGGTTGAGACTCTTAAGACGCACCCTTACTTTCAAGCATTCCAGGACGAGTTGAGCCGCCGCGGCTTTGTCGAGGAACAAAACCTCGTTGTTGACCGCTATTCGGGTCGGGGTCAGATGGGCTCATATGACGCTCTTGCCCGGGCTGTGGTGGGTACTAAACCCGATGCCATATTCACGAGTGGGCCGCAGATAGTGTCATTGCTCAAGTCCTTGACGACAACCATTCCGATTGTTGCGACGATAGATGATCCGGTTGCGGGAGGGCTCGCGTCGAGCTTGGCCCGACCCGGCACGAATTTTACGGGAGTAACGGTCGATGCTGGTCTGGAGCTTTATGGAAAACGCTTGGCTTTGCTAGTCGAAGTGCGGCCCAAAGCAACTGTGGTTGGATATCTCTCATCGTCCTCGAATTGGAAAAGAAGTACTGGGGCTGCGCTACGACAGGCGGCGCAACAGGCGGCGATTGCGATAACTCATGTGGACCTCGGAAATTTGTTTAACGACGCGACCTATTCGGCAGCATTCACCTCCATGGAAGACGCACGAATAGAGGCACTCCTCGTCTCCGACGAGCCAGAACATAACGCGAATGCACAGACACTGACCAGCCTTGCCGCGAAGGCTCGAATTCCGACAATGTATCCGTTCCGCGACCTCGTCGTAGCGGGGGGCCTTATGACATATTGTATCGATTTGCTCGATGCGTTTCGGTACGCGGGAGGTCAGGTCGCTGAAATACTGCGAGGTGGAAACCCCGCCGAAATCCCGTTTTATCAACCGACTAAATTTCAACTCATCGTCAATACAAAGGCTGCGCAACAGATCGGACTTGATTTGTCGCCGACGCTGCTCGCCCGCGCCGACGAGGTGATCGAGTGAGCGGGCAACGACCGCTTCTGGCCCGAAACGGAAATGCCGTGGTGGTCGGACGACGTCTGCTGTTGGGGGGTAGAACGGACATGCCGTTCAAGCGGGCGGACTTCCGAGTTTGACCCAAAGCGGACATCGCTGTTCAATTCGCTCCGATTGAATTCGCTGCGGGCGTTGGGGGGCTTAGACGGCGAAGCCGCAACCTAAAATTCGAGCTTGTCCTGCACCGCGACGACGCCAGCCTTGGCGCATGCCTCGTCCTTATCGCCGCCCGGCGCGCCCGCGACGCCAACAGCACCCAGGAGCGAACCTCCGGCTTCAATCACCACTCCTCCAGCGAGCGGCGTCACGCCTGGCAAGGCCGCTAAGCCTGCGCCTATCGTGCCGTCTTTGATTGCCTTGACAAAGTCGCTGGTATTGCGCGTGAACGTTATACTGGTCCAAGCTTTACCCTTCGCGATATCGAGCGCGCCCACGGGGGTGTAGAGGTCACGTAGTTCGACTAAGGGAGCTCCGAACCGGTCGCTCACCACCACGGCGACCTGATAGCCGTCCTTTCGACATTGCTGCAGGGCCGACTGCGCCAAATCGAAAGCGACATCGGGAGCCAGTGATTTATAGATGACGATGCCCTCAGCAGCATGCGCTGGCAAAAGCACAATCCAGCACGCCGTCGCAATTAGGGACGTATGTTTCACTCGCCCTCCTGCGTTTACTCACAGAAGAACTGACAATACCATAGTTCCTCCGCACTTGCGCCGTCTCGGCGTTCGGATCAGTTCCAGCACTGGCAAATGGTCGCGTCCCCCGCAGCTCGATTTGTGCTAACCTTTAGTCGCGGGCTTGAGCCTACCATCGGGACGGAATGTTATCCGATGAAACGACGCGAGTTCATCACGCTTCTCGGGGGCTCGGCATTCGCATGGGTGCCTGCGGTTCGTGCGCAAAAGTTGGCCGGAACGATGCCACGGATCGGATTCCTTGGCGCGGCGACGGCTGGAGGCTCCGCGAAGGCAATAGACATACTCCGAACAGGCCTACGTGAATTCGGCTATGTTGAAGGCCGAAACATCACTATCGACTTTCGCTGGGCAGAAGAAAGGTATGACAGGCTTCCGCAGTTGGTGAGAGAGCTTATCGCTACGAACGTCGATCTCCTGATCACCCATGGAACGCCCGGCACCCGCGCGGCCAGGCAGGCCACGTCCACCATTCCTATTGTGATGGCAATCAGCGGTGACGCGGTCGCGACTGGCCTTGTGTCAAACCTCGCAAGGCCTGAGGCCAATGTCACGGGTTCAACATTTTTTCTCCCAGAACTCAATTCGAAGCGTCTGGAGGTGCTGAAGGAAGCGTGTCCGAGCATCACGCATCCGACCGCACTCTCAAATCCGGATAATCCTGTGAGCAGGCCAATCATTCCGGCAATGCAATCGGCTGCTACAAGGTTAAATCTGAACCTTGAAGTTGCGCCACTAAAGGGTCCCGGTGCTTTTGACCGTACATTTGAGGCCATTGCACGAAGCCCCATCGATTCAGTTGTGGTTACAGAGGATGGAGAGTTTGCCCCGAACTTCCAAACCATCGCCGCGCTTGCGCTCCAGAACGGGTTGCCATCAATTGGGGCCAAGGAATACGGTGAGGCGGGCGGCCTCATCGGGTACGGGGCTAACATTCTCTCTCTTTATCGACGCGCAGCCTATTTCGTGGACCGCATTCTCAAAGGTGCGAAGCCGGCTGACCTGCCCGTCGAGCAGCCGACCAGGTTTGATCTCGTCGTCAACCTCAGAACTGCTAAGGCGCTACGTCTCGAATTTCCGCCAATACTGCTCTCCCGTGCCGACGAGGTAATCGGATAGTTTGTCCGGCATGAGTCCGGTTGTGGCACGAAACGGACCAACGGCGATGGCCGACTTGAGTCCGCTTTTGGGGGAAGAGCCGAAGTCGGGTTTCGGGGCGTGAGGGCCGTTGTTGACCTAGGCCGTGTGAAAACTCAAAATCCTAAAGCGCGACGAGAATGATTTTCTTAAGTTCGACTTCGAAGTTGAATGGGCTTGCAATGCGGGTGCCTCGAACGGTCTTGAACGACTAACTTGTTCTATCGCGATCGAGCGTCCGCGCGTTTTCACACAGCCTAGACCCGTCTCGGACATTGGGTCGCAGCGTCCGGGGTCGATTGGCTCCCCCTTCTCACTCGTCGCCTCCTCGCAAAGTGTTAGGCTTGAAGCGTCGATGAGGTTTTCCCTTAGGGGGATACATGCAACGGCGCGAGTTCATCACGCTTTTCGGTGGCACGGTAGCGACGTGGCCGCTCGCGACCCGAGCGCAGCAGCCACCGGTTCCGGTGATCGGATTTCTCAGCAGCAGGTCACCAGTCGAGTCAACTCAGCTCGTTGCGGCGTTCCGTGACGGCCTAAAGGACAACGGCTTCATCGAGGACCAGAATGTGCGGATTGAATACCGCTGGGCTGAAGGGCAATACGATCGTCTAGCACGACTGGCATCTGATCTAGCGCACAGGAACGTGGCAGCAATTGCCGCAGTCGGCAACACGCCGTCGGCGTACGCTGCAAGAGCAGCAACGCCAATATCCCGATTGTGTTCGTCATAGGCGACGACCCCGTCGCAGCCGGACTGGTCGACAGTCTCTCCCGTCCACATGGTAATCTCACCGGTGTCACAGTGCTATTCGGCGCATTAGGCCAAAACGGTTAGAGGTACTCCACGAACTAATGCCCGATGCTGTCACGATCGCGATGCTCGTCAATTCGAATAATCCGACCGCGGCACAGGCTATCAAGGCGATGCAAGAGGCGGCGCTCATCCACCGACAAAAACTGGTAGTTGAAACCGCTGGTACCGAGGGAGAGCTAGAAACAGCTTTCGCCGGAATTGCTCAGCAACACGTCGCTGCGGTCGTTCTTGACGCGGATCCGTTTTTTACGACGCGCCGCGATCAGCTGGCTGCGCTCGCAGCGCGCTACGCAATACCGGTGCTGTACCCGCAGCGCGCTTTCGTATTGGTGGCTTGATCAGCTACGGGGGCGATCTCAGAATTGGTTATCGCGATGCTGGCCGCTACATCGGCCGGATTCTAAAAGGGGCCAAGCCAGCCGATCTTCCAGTGCAGCAGGCCACGAAAGTCGACTGGTCATCAACCTCAAAACTGCGAAGGCGCTCGGTCTCGCCGTCCCCTTGCCGTTGCTTGGCCGCGCCGACGAGTTGATTGAGTGACGCCGCTTGTTGGCACCTTTGAGACATGCCAACTAGCCCGAGCGATGTCCGCTTTCAGCGGTAACCCAGAAGAAATGTGCTCAGGCTGAGTTCTTCTCAGTTGACCCCAAAGCGACATTACCCTTCCGGAATGCCCGCCATGCGCATACCATCCCGAACACGTTTGCCCCCAGCTCGGTACGTTGGATGGTCGCTCAGCCGCCGCATGCGGCGAATCGTAAACGTGGGATCTAGTGTCAGGCCTTCTTGAATGGCGGCACGGGCCTCATCCGGCTGTTGGAGAAACGCAAGCGCAGCGCCCAGATGGAAGTGCACAAGGGGATAATTTCGGTTGGCCTCAAGGCTCTTACGCAGCCATGCAGCCGCTTCAGGGTCGGCGCCAAGCATCAATTTGGCGACGCCAACGCAGTGCAGCCACCGGAATGCATTGGAATCGCGAGGTGATAAACGCAGCGCCTCCCGGACGTGTGTTTCCGTTTCAGCAGCGCGCCCGATGAAAATCTTGGCCACGCCGATCGTAGCGTGCGCGTCCGCCAGATTTCGGTTCAACTGCAGCGCTCGCTCGCATTCGGCAATACCCTCGGCCACGCGGTTCGTACAAATTTCGGTGCAGCCTAAAGCCATGTGAGCCAAAGCATTGTCTGGCGCCAAGGACAGAGCTCTGGTTGCTGCTGCTTCGGCCGCAGCGAATCGCGCAAACTTGTCATCCGTGGCAGAAATCCTTCCGTCAAGATACGCCAAGCCCACCAACGCTTCGACACTTTCTGGATCAAGCGCCAAGGCCCGTTCGAAGAAGCTGCGTGCTCGCGCCAGGTGGTCGGGGGTTGGCCCCTTGTTGAACCAAGCCATGCCTTGGAAATAAAGGTCCATCGCATTGGGGTGCGGCGAACGCTCGGCCCGCCGAGCTTCGGCCTCAATGAGCTGCGTTTGCAGCGTGCTGGCGAGCCGCGATACGATTTCGTCCTGCATTTCAAACAGATCGGCGACGGGCTTATCGAAGCGTTCGGCCCAGATGTGATTTCCTGTTTCGGCATCAACGAGCCGCACGTTCACTCTAAGCCGGCTGCCGTTGCGCTGCATGGAGCCTTCGAGCACGTAACGGATGTTCACGTCCCGCCCGACTTGCCGAATGTCAATTGCCCTCCCCTTATATGAGAAGGCGGTATTGCGGGCGATCACGAACGAGCCACCGATGCGCGACAGGTCTGTGGTCAGGCTCTCAGTGACGCCATCGACAAAATAGTCTTGCTCGGGATCACCACTGAGGTTGGCGAAAGGCAGTACAACGATAGAAAGACGAGCCGGTGAAAGCCTTGCGCGATCAACATGCGTCGCCGAGCTTCGCCCTTCCCGGACCACCGCATAGGCCCGAACCGGAAGGGCGATGTTTTTGAGGTTCTGCTCGCCTAGATCGGCGAACTCAACCCCGACCTTGCCACGGACGTTATCGTAGGCGGAAGACGAGATGCAGATGCCACCGGGCTCTGCGATGCTTTCAAGCCGCGCCGCAATGTTCACGCCGTCCCCAAAAATGTCATGCGGCTCGACAATTACGTCGCCGATATTGATGCCCACCCGAAAGGCAATGCGATTGCCTTCCGCCTCATCGATTGTAAGTTCGCGAATGCGGGTCTGGAACTGCATCGCAGCTCGGACCGCCTCTACCGCACTCGCAAACTCCGCCAAAAGCCCATCACCTGTGTTCTTCACGATGCGGCCACCGTGCTCAGCGATTGTAGGGTTGACAGCCTCCACTAGGAGCGCCGTCAGTTTGGCATGTGTAGCCTCTTCGTCATGGTGCATAAGACGCGAATAGCCGGCCACGTCTGCGGCTAAAATCGCCGACAACCTGCGCTCGACCCGGACTGGCCGCTCTTGCACCATGGCTACAATCGAACCTCGATGGGATTGTACGACAGATCAGATGGAAGGCCTACGGGGGCTGATGTCGCGTAAAGCGGATCTTCGAATTTCCCTGCGCTGAGGTCGTATGATTCCAGAGTTGAGCCGACTGAGAACGGCGAATTATGATGAGTAGGGCGCGACGAAATAGGCGAAAAATCCGATAGCCCCTTAAACGGCTTCAGAAGCCCGTGGGTTGATTTCATCCCTCTCCGCACCCTCGCCAGGGTCCAAACCCGTTATAAGCGGCCATGAAGACCAGCATTCGGCAACGATAAGCCAACATTAGATCCATTTTTATTAGTGAAATCAGTCGCTTGCGTAACGTCGGGCCGCAGCCGCTGGCGGGTGACCGAGCCCAAACACCGCGAAAAGATCACACCATCTGCTGGGCAACATTGCCAGTATTCTGGCATGAATTATGCTGTACATTGGATATACTTGTACCGGAGTAATCACAGTGAAACAGCATGCCAAAACGGCACAACCGATGGCGTATTCCTTTGAGAAGCCAGCGAAGCAGCGCATTCTTGACGCGGCCGATGAAGTGTTTCGCATATATGGGATCCGCGCAGGCCTCGGAGCAATTGCTCACCGAGCCCATTCCAATGTCGCAACGGTCGTAAAATATTTTAAGTATCGGAGCGACTGGTTGCCGAATTCGTAAAGTCTCTGATCGGGGACTCAGACAAAGCGTGGCAGGACATCGAGGCGAGATATCCCGCTGATCCCGAAAGTAGCCTGAGGTACTGGATTGTCTCGGAAGGAAATGACGATCTTTTTCGTGCAGAAGCGCTGCTGTCACGCTCGGCTGCGGAACTGCAGCGGTTTCCCAAGGATCCGTTGCTTGATCAAATCGAGCAATATTGGCAGGCCGAGCGCCGCCGGGTTGTAAAGTTGTGTGATGCCGCTGGATTTCACGAGCCCCGTGTGTTGGCGGACAAGCTATTGCTGCTGGTCAACGGGTCCCGAAACGAGCGGAAGGCTTATGGTTATCATGCGCCAAGCCAGATGCTGAGCCAGGCGGGAGACGACCTCATGGTAGCGCATGGCATGTCTCCCAAGCCTCCTTTCCATTTTGATGATCATTGACCGGAAGCAAAGGTGAACCGATATGACGAAGGATGATCACGCCGCCATCGTCGTGTTCACCTCGGAGACCAGGCAGAGCATTCTGCACAAGGGAGGTTCTGGGAATTGGGTGCTAAGCCCGAAGAATGCCGGCCGCCAGCAATATCTCGTCTGCTGCAGGAGAGGGCATTGGGAAAACCGCGCGGAGGGGATCGCTCACAAGGCGGCCTTCCTGATCGGTCGCATCGCGAGCCTGACAAAGGTCGAGGCCAGTGAAAATAAGAGAGGGCAGCCGCGCTACCAGATCCAACTATCGGAATATGCCGAGGTCAATCTTGCCGGAGTCTGGGGTAGAGAAAAGGACCTTCGAAATCCCGTTGCCTATGACACGCTTAAACGGTTGGGCATCGAGCTGCGGGGAGTGAAATTCAAGCCAATGCCTCCACCGCAAACGACCGGCAAGCCGGGGGAGCGCACGTCAATGACGATCGCGGAGGCCAAGAAGGCCTTGGCTGCCACCTTCGGCGTCAAACCGGAAGACGTCGAAATCACGATTCGCGGCTAAGTTGTGATTTAACCAAATCGGTACGAAATCACAGGCATATCTTTAAATATTCGATACTTGATATATACTTTGGCCTCCACTTGGAGGCGTCAAATGAGTGATTTTCATATCGGACATCTGCCCATCGCCGAGCTGAAGCCCAACCCACGTAACGCCCGGCGGCACTCCCAAAAACAGCTGACTCAGATCGCTGCCTCCATCCGAGAATTTGGCTTCAACAGCCTCGTGGTTGTCGATGAGGACGGGGTCATCCTGGTTGGCCATGGCAGAGTAGAAGGAGCCCGGATGGCCGGCTTGCAGTCTGTCCCGGTTCTCCGCGTTGCTCACCTCACCCACGAGCAAAAGATCGCCTTCGCCCTTGCCGATAACAAAATTGCCCTCAACGCCGACTGGGAAATCGATCAACTGAAGGTCCTTTGGCGCGAGCTGGTTGGGGCAGAAATCAACTTTGACCTGGAAGTGACAGGGTTCGAAACCGCCGAGATTGATCTTTTGGTCGACGGTCCCACCGACGCAGAAAGGATTGACCGCAGCGATATTCTGCCGCCTCCGCAAACCGAGTCGGTATCAAGGCTCGGCGACCTCTGGCACCTTGGTGACCACCGATTGCTCTGCGGCGATGCTTGTGATGCCGCATCCTACACGGAATTGCTGGCGGACGAGCGGGCGCGGGTTGTCTTTACCGATCCTCCCTACAACGTGCCTATCGACGGTCACGTAGGCGGGCTCGGGGCGGTCAAGCACCGGGAATTCAAGATGGCGTCCGGTGAAATGACCTCCGCTGAATTTGAGCACTTTCTCAGGACGGTCTTTGGCCATCTGGCGTCCTTCAGTGTCGATGGTGCGTTGAATTTCATCTGCATGGACTGGCGCCACATGGCGGAAGTCACCAGCGCAGCAAGCGGGATCTACCCGGAACTCAAGAACCTCTGCGTCTGGAACAAGAACAACGGCGGAATGGGCTCGCTCTACCGGTCCAAGCACGAGCTTGTGTTCGTCTACAAGGCCGGAACTGCACCGCATCTCAATACGATTGAGCTTGGCAAGAACGGGCGCTATCGAACCAACGTCTGGGACTATGCCGGCGTGAATACCTTCCGCCCCGGCCGCGACGCCGAACTCGAAATGCACCCGACTGTGAAGCCCACCGCGCTCGTGATTGACGCAATTAAGGACTGTTCGCGGCGGGGCGAGATCGTTCTTGATGCATTTTCGGGATCGGGTACGACCATCATGGCCGCGCATAAGTGTCGCCGCAGGGCGCGGGCCATCGAACTAGACCCCCTTTACGTCGACGTCGTAGTCCGTCGTTGGCAATCCTACACGGGGCAAATCGCGAAGATGGCTCTCACCGAAGAGACGTTTGCGGAAGTAGAGCAACGACGTGGCGATCCATTGCAGTGAGTGACTCCTGAAGGACCAGGAAACGTAAAAGTCGCTGGGGCACCGATGCAACTTGGCTCTTCCGCTTGATCGACTTTGAAAGATAGAGTATAAGAAACTGCCTCGCGCGAGAGCTGGATTGAGTCCCTTGGAGGACTTTGCGTGATGCGTAAATCCGGCAGCTAGTGCGTAAATGACGGCGTGACGCCTGATGGGTCTGGGTGACTGCAACAGCAGACAACCTGGTAACCAGCGGGGCCACGCCATTTTTGTTTGGCCTCGCTCGAATCCGTCATTGAAAGCGAGGAATACAATGCCTTTGAGGAACCATCTTGGTCAGTTTGAAAAGGGTGTCTGCGGAAATCCGAAGGGACGCCCGCGGAAGGAATCGCGCAGGATCTCCAACGACAAGCTGCGCGAGGACTTCTTCGATGCTGCTGAAACCCTTGTCGTCATTGTGGAAGGCGGAAAGCGTAAGGTCATCCCCGCGCACGCAGCGATTGAGCTGCAGTTGGTTCGTAAGGCCACATCAGGAGATATGAAGGCAATCATCGAGTATAACAGGAGGCGCGACAGGTTCACTTCCGAGCATGTCAAGGAGCAGCTTTCTAGGCTTGAAACGCTCGTCAATGGGTTGGACCGGATTCGTCAGTTTCCTGAAGATGTCACTGATGAGTTCAAGAATGCGCTGAGGCTGCTGAGCGAAAGTATGGACCCGTATTTTCGGGGTTAGCTGAACCAACTAAGCGATCTAGAATCTTTCGGGAGCGCCGGTTGCGCTCCCTTTTTTTCTGCACGAAACCAGCGCTATCGTCGCCCTGCAACAAGTCGGAATGGCTCGACCTGCATTGTTGTTCATTCCAACCAGCTACGGTCGTGTTTTAGGCCTGTTAGCTACCTGTTCGAACCCTGCTCTTTCCTATTTCCGGTTGAAGCCGAACCCGCCGCAACCCGCTAGTTTATCTAAGCAAATCGGCGCCCCGGTGGCCTCTAATCCCTAAACTGGGTAGAATTACAGGGATATCAGGTTAGAAAACGCGCAGACTGGTTCGCAGCAGACTTCCTCCACCGCCAAATCTTTTTTGTCCGGCCCGAACACATGGGTAACGGAATGTACCGGAGACGCCGGCTGCGGCGCTTCCAACGTCCGTGACGATCGCGAAGCGCCCGTCCTATCGGAAGCGGGACGCGCGCAGGATACGGTCGATTCGCGCTTCTGAAAAAGAGAAATATTTTCGCGAGAGGGCTTGAACAAGCGCAGCCAATTGCATTGCCTTGTGAAATTGGTTTTTGCGCGCGACCGCGCCAGCGCGGCCATGATGCCAATGCGTCTCGATTGTGCGGGCGGTCATCCGGACGCCGTGGCCCGGTCACGCGCTTTTTATCCCTTCGTTACCGCCTGCAGAGCTGCAAAGTTGGGGCACTCTCCTACATCGAAATGAAATGATCTGCGTCATCTCATTGCGGCTTGTTCTCAAGGGCCCTTCCGATGTTTGGAGCGAATATGGGCGAAGTTGTTCGATTTGTCTCAAAGTCCGAGCGTGAGCGGGTCCGCCTGATTCGAGAGGCCCGCGCGATCTACGACAGCATCTTCCCGTCGGCCGATCCAGGTCAGCGAGAGGCAGAGCCGCGCACCGGCAAGTCGGACGGATAGCGCGTCGGCGTCCTCGAGCTCGACGAGAATGTCGATCGGGCCTTCGCGCGGCCGATATTCACGCCGCGCGCGTCGAGCAGAGGGTGCGGCCGTACAAGAGGGCGAAGCCGAGGAAGGCGGCGGTCCAGCCGATTCCGGCGGCCGCCAGCAGCCCGTGCATGTGAGCGGTGTCGATCGAGGCGCAGATCCGCATCACGGCCGCCGCGATGACGGCGACGTAAATGCACTGGGTGCCGATCGAAGCCTTCAACGCCTGTCCGGTGTGGCCGAGCGTTGCGCGCGTCATCACCGCAATGGTCATCGAGCCGATGGCGCCGCCGGTCCAGGCGTGAATGCCGGCGCTCGCCGGCACGACGTCGAAAGCGGCAAGGCCCGAGAGGATGTAGCCGAGAGGCACGAACGCGTAGGCGAGATGAAGGATCAGAACCAGCCGATCGCCGACCGTGCGATAGCCGGCCCAGCGTGCGAGCCGGACGGCGTGAAGGCCGCCCGCGATCATCAGCATGGCGCCCGTGATTTTCGACGCCGGGGCCACGATCCACGCCACCAGCGAAAGCACGCTCAGTGCGACGATGATGGCGTCAAGCCGTCCGAACGGCGAGGGCATGCGGCCGGGTTGCTGCCGCGCCAGCCAGTTCCGGGTAAAGCTCGGAACGATGCGCCCTCCGATCAGCGAAACGAGGGTGATCACCAGCGCAATCGCAAAGCGCGTCGAATAATCGGCGAGGCCCTCGACATGCGCCTCGATATGGAAGGCGATATTGCCGACCCCAAACAACGAGACGAGCGCGACGACCGGCAGGTTGCTCCACTTTCGCCCTGCAAGAATCTCCCGCGCCGCTGCACCCGCAAGCAGGACGAGAAATGCAGCATCGATTGCGCCGGCAGCCGCCCATCCAATCGACCCCGACAGCAAGACCGCGATGCGTCCGGCCAGCCAGGTCGAGACCAGCACTGCGAGCGGAGTGCCCTGCAAGGGAAGACGGCCGGTCCAGTTCGGAATGGCCGTGAGCAGGAAGCCGCCGAGGATGGCGGCGACATAGCCGAACAGCATTTCGTGGACGTGCCAGTCGCGCGGCGCAAAGGCCGTGGGAAGCTCCAGGTCGCCCGCAAACACGCCAAGCCACATCGGGATCATCGCGCCGGCATAGATCGATCCGAGCAGGAAGAACGGCCGGAAGCCGTAGGACAGGATCGCGGGACCCTGATAGGCGCGAAGGCGCGGGATCGACATGCGAGGCTCCTTCCTGGCGGCATGATCCGCCGTCGGGATCAACCATTTTGCTGGATTGATGACCTGTTAACTAGCGCCTGATCGTCCGGCTCGATTTGAGCTGGCGCAATGTTTCCGGCGAATCTCCGTGGTTCTGTGGTCACGATGGAGTTGCTGCGGAGAGGGAAAATGCCGGCAATTGACCGTTCCGTCGTGGCCGATGTCCCGTTGTTTTCCGGGCTGACGCCCGGAGACCTCGACGAGATTTTGCGCGAGGCGCGCTCCGTCAGGTATGCGAAGGATGCCGCCGTGTTCGAACAGGGCGCCGCCGCCGAATCCTTCTTCGTATTGCTGCACGGCCATTTACGTGTCGAGAAGACCACGCCGCTGGGTCACCAGATCGTGGTGCGCTACGTCTCGCCGGGCGAGATTTTTGGCGTCGCGCAGGCGCTGGCCTTGCAGCAATACCCCGCAACCGCCGTCGCGGCGGTCGACAGTATCGTGCTGTGTTGGCCATCGGCCGCGTGGCCGCGGTTGACGGCGAAATTTCCCGCGCTCGCCGCGAATGCGCTGCAGACCGTCGGACGCCGCCTGCAGGACACCCAGACGCGGGTGCTGGAGATGTCCAGCGAGCAGGTCGGGCAGCGAATCGCGCACGTGCTGTTGCGTCTGGCCAGGCAGGCCGGGCGCAAGACCGCAGGCGGTATCGAGATCGACTTTCCGATCAGCCGGCAGGATGTCGCCGAAATGACCGGCACGACGCTGCATACGGTCAGCCGCATCCTCAGCGCGTGGGAGCAACGCGGGTTCGTCGAAGGCGGACGCCAGCGGATCGTGTTGCGCGATCCTCATGCCCTGTTCGGGCTCGCCGAAGGCCAGCCGCAACCCGTTTCCGCCGGTCCCCAAGTCCGCGCCGGTTGCGCCTGAGCCGATTGCGCGGTCTCGCGCAGCCGTTCCAGGAATTTGCCGGGATCGATGCCGTGCTCGCTGCAGGCCTCGCCGACCGAATGGAAGGTCGCGATCGGGCAGCCGACGCAATGCATGCCGAAATCGACGAAGACGCGGATGGTCGAAGGCCATCGCCGCATGACGTTGTCGACAGTCATCTCGGTGGTCGGGAGCGCGATCTTTTGCATGTTGCCAGTCTGTGCGCCCGGCGTCACGGGTCGTTGTGCTGACGCAAACAATGCGGCGAATCCGGCGTCCGCAGGTTTTTCGATCGGCTTGTTGCTGTGCAACAAAGAACGATTGCGCGATCGGGCGCATGCATGGCGTCGTACTCAAGGAGAGTTGCCATGATCACCCGAAGGACTGCATTGATGGGCGCCGCGATCGCTGCCTTGCTGGCGACGGCGCCCGCGCTGGCCGACGACCTCAAGCTGCCGCGTCAGCATGTCAACCTCGTTGCGCCGCCTTTCGTGCATCCGCACGAGCAGGCGACCAGGGAAGGGCCCAAGATCGTCGAGTTCAAGCTGACGGTGCAGGAGAAGGAAGTCGTCATCGACGACGCCGGCACCAGGTTCTGGGCGATGACCTACAACGGCTCGATGCCCGGCCCGATGATGGTTCTCCACGAGGGGGACTATATGGAGCTGACGCTGGTCAATCCCGAAACCAACGCCATGCCCCACAATATCGACCTGCATGCGGCGACAGGGGCCCTCGGCGGCGGCGCGCTGACCAAGGTCAATCCGGGCGAGCAGGCGGTGCTGCGCTGGAAGGCGACGCGTCCTGGCGTGTTCGTCTATCACTGCGCGCCGGAAGGCATGATTCCCTGGCACGTGGTGTCGGGCATGCACGGGGCCGTGATGGTGCTGCCGCGCGACGGCCTCAAGGACGGCGACGGCAAGCCGCTGCACTATGACAAGATCTTCTACATCGGCGAGAACGATCTCTACGTGCCGAAGGACGAGAACGGAAAATACAAGACCTATGAGACGCTGGGCGAATCCTATGCGGACACGACCGAGGTCATGCGCAAGCTCATTCCAACCCATGTCGTCTTCGAGGGCCGGGCCGGCGCGCTGACGGGCAAGAATGCGCTCACGGCCAAGGTCGGCGAGACCGTGATGATCGTGCATTCCGAGGCGAACCGCGATACCCGTCCGCATCTGATCGGCGGCCACGGCGACTACGTCTGGGAAGCCGGCAAGTTCAACAATCCGCCGCAGAAGGATCTCGAGACCTGGTTCGTCCGCGGCGGCTCGGCGGGCGCGGCGCTCTACACGTTCCGTGAGCCCGGCGTCTACGCCTACGTCAACCACAATCTGATCGAGGCGGTCGAGCTCGGCGCCACCGCGCACATCAAGGTGGAAGGCAAGTGGAACGAGGACCTGATGAAGCAGGTCTCGCCTCCCGGTCCGATTCCGCCGGACAAGCTCGGCGCGATCGATTCCGTTTCACCGGTGGTGACGCGGTGAGGTGAAGGTCGCGGCCCCCGGGCGTAACCCGCGGGCCGTCCTTCGCGGAGAGTGCATCATGCTGGTCGCGATAAAGCTCAAATTTGCGATTGCTGCGGGACTTCTGGCCGCACCTGTCGTGATGCACTCGCTCACCCCGGCGACCGTCGCGACGGACATCGGATTCGCGGAGTTTGCGGAGATTCCTCCGGCGGACTTCGACTATCGCATGGCCGGCGATTTCTCGCGCGCCGGCCGTCCTGTCGAGAGTCCGAATTCGACCACAAGGCTTTCGGCGAAACTCAGGATCATGAAGCGTCAGGTCACCGTGGCCGAATATCGCCGCTGCATGAACGCCGGCGCTTGCCCCCGGATCGGCTCAGCCGACGCCCGTCCGGACACTCCGGTGGTCGGCGTGAACTGGCACGACGCGCAAGCCTATGCCGGCTGGATGAGCAGGACGACAGGGCTGAACTACCGGCTGCCGACCGATCAGGAATGGAGCTTTGCGGCAGCCGAAAGCGCGCGGAGCGAGGTTGCGCCGCTGGTCGATCCGTCCGATCCGGCGCAGGCATGGATTGCCCGTTACGAAGCCGAATCGGCCCGCGCCGCCTCCGTGGTACTGGCGCCGCAGCGGGTCGGCACCTTCGGGCAGAACTCGAATGGCCTGCGCGATGTCGGCGGCAACGTCTGGGAATGGACCGACACCTGCTTCGTCCGCGCGACACTCGACGACGGCTCCTTGCGGGTCACCAACACCAATTGCGGTGTTCGTGTGGTGCAGGGTGCGCACCGCACCTACATGACGGATTTCATCAGAGACCCCCGCACCGGCGGCTGTGCTGCCGGCGTGCCACCGGCCAATCTCGGCTTCCGCCTGGTGATCGAGACCGGATTTCCGGGCATGCGAGGGATGGTCTCCAATTTTTTCGGCAGCCTGCGCAGAAGCTGACACTTCTCTGTGGATTTTCGCGGGGATGATGCCGGGCGGTGTCCGTTGACCTGCATCAATATGGCCGTGCCGTCCGTCGCTATCTTCGCGGTCTTACAGCATCGGCGGCCGAGCGCCGACGATGCGCGCCCGGGCGGGCAGAGGCACCTGCGAGAGGCGAGCGATGCACGAAGGGCGGGTATGGGAAGAAGTCTCGACTGCCCCCTACGACCGGGACCTCGAACTTGCGGTGGTCGAAGCCGATCGCGTGCACCCTCTTGTCTTCGCCTGTCGTCGCACCGCCAGCGGCTGGGTCAAGGCGGTGACCCGAGAGCGGATCAGCGTCAACCCGACGCATTGGCGTGCATGGCGTAGCGCCGGCTGACTGCGACCGGTGCTTGCCCTTGCGGACCCGACTTCGGATCATGCTATGAGAGTTTGGCTGCCTCGCGGATGGATCGAGCCGGATCGCTGATGACGTCACAACGCAGATTCTGGCTTCGATACGGGTCGGCCGCTGTCGCCGCCGGGCTCGTATTCGCGCTCCGCTTCACCCTGCATCACTATTTCGAAGACCGTACCTTCACCGTCATCTATGTTCCGGTCGTGGTCTTTGCGGCCTTTGCCGGGGGACGCGGACCGGCGATCTTCGCGACCATCCTGTGTCTCGGCATCAGCGCTCATTTTCTCGGCGACAGCCTCTTCACCAATCCGGCGAATCTGATCGATGTGTCGTTCTTCGCGGTGCTGGGGCCGATCATCGGCGAGATCGGCAACCGGCTCCTGCAGGAGTCGGAAGACGCCAGCTATCGCCAGGCCCAACTGCAATCGGTCCTCGATACTGTCCCCGAGGCGATGGTCGTGATCGACGAGCGCGGGCTCATGCGCTCCTTCAGCGCCACGGCCGAGCGCCTGTTCGGGTGGTCCGCCGCGGAGGTCATCGGAAAGAATGTCTCGGTCCTGATGCCGGCACCCTATCGGCAGGAGCACGACGGCTATCTGAATCGCTACCGCACGACGGGCGAGCGGCGGATCATCGGCATCGGACGGATCGTGGTCGGAGAGCGCAAGGACGGCTCGACCTTTCCGATGGAGCTTGCGGTCGGCGAGGCCAAGGTCGGCAAAGATCGCTTCTTCACCGGCTTCGTCCGCGATCTGACGGAGCACAGGAGCCAGGAACGCCGCATGCAGGAGCTGCAGTCGGAGCTGGTTCACGTCTCGCGCCTGACCGCCATGGGCGAAATGGCCTCGTCGCTGGCGCACGAGCTCAATCAGCCGCTGTCGGCGATCACGAGCTACCTTCGCGGGGCCGCTACGCTCCTGAAGGCGGAACAGGTCGACAAGAGCCGCATTCGCGAGGCGCTCGACCGCAGCGCGGACCAGGCGCTTCGGGCCGGCGACATCATCAAGCGGCTGCGCGAGTTCGTCGCCAAGGGAGAAACCGAGCAGTCCATCGAAAACCCCGCAACGCTGCTGGAGGAAGCCGCCGCGCTCGCCCTGGTCGGCGCCAGGGAGCAGGGCGTGCGCGTGTCGCTCCGCTGCAATCGCGACCTTCCCGATATCGTGGTCGACAAGATCCAGATCCAGCAGGTCGCACTCAACCTGATCAGGAACGCGATCGAGGCGATGGAAACGGCCGTCCGGCGCGAGCTGACCATAGAGGTGGTCCGCAAGGATAGCTTTGCCTTCTTCTCCGTGGCTGATACCGGCACCGGCATCGCTCCGGAAATCGCGCAGCACCTGTTTCAACCCTTTGTAACCAGCAAGGCAAACGGAATGGGAGTGGGCCTCTCCATCTGTCGAACCATCATCGAAGCGCATGGCGGCCGTATCAACGCGCGCGCAAATGACGGCGGCGGCACCGTGTTCGAGTTCACGCTGCCTTTCGCCGAACCGGAGGCGGCTCATGACCGATAAGACCGTAATTCACGTCATCGACGACGACGCGGCGATGCGGGATTCGCTGGCGTTCCTGCTCGACGTCAATGGATTCCAGCCGCAGGTCTATGAATCGGCCGACGCCTTTCTGGGCGCGGCGGACCGTGCAGCGCTGGATTGTGTCATTTCCGACATACGCATGCCCGGATTGAACGGCATCGAGCTGGTCAGAAAGCTGAAGGGCGAGGGCTCCTCATGTCCGGTGATCCTGATCACCGGACATGGCGATGTCGCGCTTGCGGTGGAAGCGATGAAGGCGGGCGCCGTCGATTTCATCGAGAAGCCGTTCGACGACGCGGCCTTGCTGGGCGCCATCCGCAGCGCCCTGGATGCGCTTCCGGACAACCGGACCGGCAGTTCGGCGAAGAATGAGGCGGAGGCGCGGTTGGCAGAATTGTCACCGCGCGAGCGCGACGTCCTGCAGGGACTGGTGGCAGGCAAGATCAACAAGGTCATTGCCCATGACTTGAGCATCAGCCCGCGCACGGTCGAGGTCTATCGCGCCAACCTCATGGCCAAGACCGGCGCTCGCAGCATGTCTGAATTGATGCGGATCGCGCTGGCCGCGGGCCTTTAGGCAGGGGGCAATCGTGCCGCAGGTTCATCGCGCCGTCCGCGCCCGCCAGCGGCTCTACAACATCCTCGACCTCGGTCCCGGGGCCGGCGGCCCGGCTGCCGTGGTCAACGGGCTTTTGATCGCGTTGATTGTCGCGACGCTGATTGCGACCGTCCTTGAATCGGTGCCCCGGTTTGCGTTTGCCTGGCGCAACATATTCGAAATCATCGAGGTCGTCGCGCTGGCGACATTCTCGATGGAATATGCCGCGCGGCTTTGGACTGCGGTCGAACATCCGCCGTGGCGACGCTTCGGCCCGGTCTGGTCGCGTCTGCACTTCATGGCCAGCGCCGCCGGTCTCATCGATCTCGCGGCGGTCCTGCCGTTCTGGCTGTCATTCTTCATCGCAGCCGACTTCAGGGTGTTCCTGGTCCTGCGTCTGATCCGCTTTTTCAAGCTGACGCGTTATTCACCCGCGATGCGCTCGCTGCTCGAGGCGCTTTATGCCGAGCGCCGTGCGCTGGTGGGCTGTTTTGTGATCCTGTGCGGCGCGACCTTGATGGCGGCGGCGCTGATGCACCTGGCCGAAGGCGCGACGCAGCCGGAGAAGTTCGGCACCATACCGGATGCAATGTGGTGGGCGATCGTCACCCTCGGCACGATCGGCTATGGCGACGCAGTGCCGGTCACGGTGGCGGGCCGCCTGATAGCGGGGTTCACCATCTTCGTCGGTCTTCTGATGGTGGCGTTGCCGGTCGGTATCGTCGCGACCGCCTTCGCCAACGAGGTGCACCGACGGGACTTTGTCGTGACCTGGGGACTGGTCGCCCGGATTCCGTTGTTCAGCGAGCTCAGTGCTACCCAGATCGCCGATGTGATGAAGATCCTGCGCGCGCAGAAGGCGGACAAGGGAACCACGATTGCAAGGCGCGGCGAGCCGGCTCATTCGATGTATCTGATCGTCGATGGAGAGGTGGAAATCAGGCTGCACCACAAGCACGTCCACCT
>Ga0070681_10000754_pt1 | contig 26869 bp, 29 predicted proteins | sample KBSC83BmetaG_FD_65650 | JGI IMG/M metagenome (GOLD analysis project Ga0070681, IMG submission 65650) | Corn rhizosphere microbial communities from Kellogg Biological Station, Michigan, USA - KBS C8-3B metaG | ecosystem: Host-associated > Plants > Roots > Rhizosphere | place: USA: Michigan...
GGCTGTGGCAATACGTGTGCACGAACTTCCGGCAGAACAAGGCGATCACGCTGCGCAGCTTCGCCAATGGGCAGAGCCTGCCGGAGGGCGACTGTCCGCCGCCGTTCAAGCCGCTGGCGGCGCCGTCGGCGCGCGGTGGCGTGCCGATCCTCGCGGTCGGCCGCCTTGCGGCCGGCATCACGACCGACTTCGCCAACCAGAGCGATCTGGCGCGCGACCTGATGCTGGGCGCGGCCAAGCACACGATCCGCATCTTCCAGCAGGACCTCGGCTTCACCTTCGCGCGCGCCGACACCCTGTTTCCGGAGAGCAACCTCGAGCGGCTGGTCGGTTTCCTGCGCCGCGGCGAGGGCGACGTCTACATCGTGCTGTCGGATTTCGGATCGGCCGGGAACAGCGGCAGCAGCTACTCGAACGGTGTCACCCTCGAGGCCTTTGCACGGCATCTGCGCCAGATGGTGCAGAGCCGGTTCGAGGCGCGCGATCCGCTGTCACGCTACGAGATCCGCAAGGGCCCGGACCCGGTCAATGCCCTGTTGTGCGAGCACGTCCACCTGGCGCCGTTTCGGTTCGGTCCGGACGACAAATGGCCGGACGGCAAGCCGTTCGCCACCCACGCCAAGCTCTGGATGATCGACGACAGGGCCTTCTATATCGGCTCGGACAACATGTATCCGGTGAATCTCCAGGAGTTCGGCTACATCGTCGACGACAAGAAGGCGGCGGGCGAATTGCTCGAGGCCTACTGGAATCCGCTGTGGCAGTGGTCGGAGAAGGCCGCGGTCTCGGGTCCTGGCGTCGCCAATTGCATCTTCCGCGAGATCATCAAGTAATCGCGAGAGCCTTGATCCGGGGCTACGCACGGCGCGTAGTGTTGTCATGGAGGCGAACATGACAGCCATTCTTCGACTGGGTATCGCGTTGGCGCTGGTGCTTCCGTTCACCGCCGCCGCCCGCGCCGACGATGCGGCCTATTGCAAGGCGCTGGTCGGCAAGTACCAGGCCCACATCGTGAAATCGGCGGGCCACAATCCGAACCCGGGCACGGCCGACGGCAATGTCGCGGCCGACCAGTGCGCGCGCGGCGATGCGGCGGGCATTCCCGTGCTCGAACGCAAGCTGCGTGACGCCAGGATCGACCTGCCGCAGCGCGGCTAGCTAGCCGGCAGGGTCCACCGGCGTCACGACGCCTTCGGCGGCCTCGATGACCTCGCCGGCGTCGAGGCAGAGGTCCTCGCGGTTGCGCATCGCCATGATCTGGACGCCGGTGCGCAGCTTGCCGTGACGGCCGACCGGCACGGCGAGGCCGGGCAAGCCCAGCAGTGGCGCCATCAGCACAGGTCGCATCGATTCGAAGATCGCCGCCTGGCCTTCCTTCGTCGTGTCGGTCACTTGCTTGGGTGGCAGATCGGCCAGGGTCGGCATCACGATCAGGGGCCATTGCTGCATGAAGCTCATCCAGCGGAAGACCATGCCTTCGCGTTCGGTAAGCGAGCCGAGATACGTCGCCAGGTCGGCCGGCGGATGCAATTCGAGCCACGCGCGCATCGCCGCGATCCCGTCGGGGTCGCCGACCTTCTGCATCGTCGGCCACAGGGCGGACGCCGATTCGGTGGCGATGATGTTGTGCCACAGCGCCGGCCCACGCTCGGCGTCGGGCGGCAGGACTTCGTCGACCACGTAGCCCGCCGCCTGCAGGTGCTTGCCGGCCTGGCGCACGGCGGCGGCCTGCGCGGGATGGGTTTTGCCGCCGGGGAATTCGGGAACGAGCGCGACCTTGATCGGGCGCGCGGGTGGCGGGCCCTGCATCGGCACGTCGTTCCAGCGCCAGTCGCGCCGGTCGCCGCGCGCCATGACCGCCAGGGCGAGGCGCGCGTCGCGCACGGTGCGGGTGTGCGGTCCCTGCACGGCCATCAGGGTGCCGCCGACCGGGCGACCCGCCGCCGCGCCGCTCGGGTTGATCGCGGGCACGCGGCCGAGGCCGGGGCGCAGGCCCACGATGCCGTTGCAATAGGCGGGGATGCGCACCGAGCCGCCGATGTCGTTGCCGTGCGCGATCGGCGCGATGCCGGCGGCGATCGATGCGCCGGCGCCGCCGCTCGAGCCGCCCGGTGTCACGGTGGGGTCGAGCGGATTGAGGGTGCGGCCGTGCAGCGCGTTGTCGCTGAACACGCGCATGGAGAAGGCCGGCGCATTGGTGCGGCCGATGACGATCGCGCCGGCGTGCTTGAGGTTGGCCACGACGGCGCTGTCCTCGTGGGTGACGAAGTCCTTGAGCGCCACCACGCCGTTGTCGGTCGCGGTGCCCGCGAGATCGACGTTGATCTTGATCGTGACCGGCACGCCGTGCAGGGGACCGAGCGCATGGCCGCGCGCCTGCGCGGCGTCCGCCGTCTCGGCCGCGGTGCGCGCCTCGCTCTCGAACACGCGGACGACGGCGTTGATCGCGGGATTGACCTTGTGCAGCCGGCCGAGCACCGAGTCGACGGTGTCGCGGGCCGAGGCCTGCCCGGTGCGGATGAGGCGGGCGAGATCGGTCGCATCCAGTTTCCAGAGATCCATGTGTGTCCTTCGTCCCCTCGCGCTTGCCTGGTGAAGTGTATCACGGGAGGTGACGGGTCGCCCGGGGCAAGCGACGCTTGGTTGTCATCCTGAGATGCGGAGCGAAGCAGGGCTTCAACGACGCCTTTGGTAGATCCGCCAGGTCCTTCTGGGCGTTTCGAGCGCGCGCGCTCGAAAGCGCCTGTTCGCCCAGGACGACAAGTTTCCTAGAACGTCGAAAAATACTCGCGCTGTTCCCAGTCGGTCACTTCGAGGTTGAAGCGATCGATCTCGGCCTGTTTGAGCTTCAGGTAGTAGTCGACGAAGAAGTCGCCGAAGCCCGCGCGCAGCACCGTGTTGCCGGCCAGTGCCTCCAGCGACTCCTGCAGGGTGTGGGGCAGCAGCGGCGCCGTGGTGTCGTAGGGCGCATCGGCCGACGGGCCGGGATCGGCCTTTGTCCTGAGGCCGTCGAGACCGCAGACGACCTGGCTCGCCATGTAGAGATAAGGATTGGCGGCGGGCTCGCCGACGCGATTCTCCAGATGCGTCGTGGGATCTCCGGGCCCGCCCAGCACGCGCACCATGACGCCGCGGTTGGCTTGCGCCCACAGCGCGCGATCGGGTGCGAGCGAGAAGGGGCGATAGCGCTTGTAGCCGTTGAGCGTGGGCGTGCTGAAGGCCGCGGCGGCGCGTGCGTTGGCCAGCAGGCCCGCCATGTAGTGCATGCCGGCGGGCGAGAGCGGGGCGGCGGCATCGACGAACGCGTTGGCGCCGGTCTTGCGGTCCTTCAGCGACTGATGGAGATGCCAGCCGCTCGACATGACGTTGGGCACCTGCGGGCGGCACATGAAGGTCGCATGATAGCCGTGGCGCTGGGCGACCTGCTTGGTGGCGCTGCGGAACAGCACCATCGCGTCGGCCGGTTCGAGGCCGGTGCCGGCGCGGAAGGTGAACTCGACCTGGCTCGGGCCGAACTCGACCTCGAGCGAGCGCAAAGGCAGGCCGAGGCCGGCGATGTTGGCGCGCAGGATCTCGAGGATCGGGTCCATCTCGTCGTAACGATGCTCGGTCAGGTACTGATAGCCCTGGTTGAGCAGCGACACGTCCGGCGGCCGCCCGGGCAGTCCGGGCTGGCCCGCATCGCCCGGACCGAGCCGCGCGGCCTCGATCTTGAACAGATGAAATTCGACCTCGAGGCCGGCGAAGAAGTCGTAGCCGGCATCGGCCAGTGCCGACAGTGACTGGCGATAGACGTGGCGCGTGCACAGCGGCATCGGCCGACCATCGGCGAAGACGATGTCGCACAGCATCCAGCCGGTGTGCGGCGCCCAGGGCAGGACGCGGAACGTGGTGGGGTCCGGCAGCATCATCACGTCGGCCGCGCCTTCCCACTCCTTGGCGCCGAACGCGCCGCCGCTGCCCCACACCGGGAACACCGTGCGGTGCGCGGTGTCCTTCAGCAGCATGGTGGTGGTGAAGCCGATGCCGGCGGCCATCGCCGACGGCGCTTCGGCCGCCGTCAGCGTCTTGCCGCGCAGGATGCCGTGCTGATCGGCGAAGGAGAAGCGCACGACGGTGACGCCGTCGGCCTCGATACGACGCTCGACCTCGCGCGCCGCCTTCTGGCGGTCCTCGGTCCACAGACCGGCCTTGTCGGCGAGAGGCATCGGTTAGGCGACGAGTGGGGGAAGCGTCTGCGCCGCCCAGCTCGACCCGCGGCGGCGGCGGGCGTCGAAGTCCTTCCAATAGGACTGCCAGCCATCGGTCGGTCCCATGCCGTCGACCGTGATGGGGCCGCGGATCGCTGCGGCGCGCGCCGGATCGAGCCACATCGGTGGTTTCTCGCCGCTGCTCACCTTGCCGATCGCCGACAGCAGCATCCGCCGGTAGGCCACGATCGCCTTGTCGGTGGTGCCGAGGTGCTCGCGCGTGCGGTCCTGGATGCGGCCCTGGCCCTCGATGGCCCACTGGTCGTGGACGTTGATGTCGAAGCCCATGCCGGTAAAGGTCTGTGTCGCCTGCTCGGCGACGTTGTAGCCGTACTGGTTGTCGCGGCCGATGCGCGGCCGGTAGTCGGGCAGTTCGTAGAGTTGCAGGCGCTGCTCGCGCATCTGCTTGTGGTCGACCGGCCCACCGAAGCTGGTGAAGATCGCGTACCAGTAGCAGGACGTGTCGTCGATCGGCACGTGCCACTGGGTAATCGTCATCTCGGTGCTCATCGGAATGACGAAGGCGTAGGGAAAGACGAGGTTGGTCACGCGCACGTGCGTGTTCTTGTCGTTGATCTTGCGCAGGGTGAACAGGCGCATGCCGTAGTCGGTGCCTTCGACGTCGATCTGCGGCCGCGGAAAGTCGCGCATCATCTTCGTCATCGGGATGTCCGAATCGGACGAGGCGGCGCGGAACTGCCGGCCGTAGGCGTCGCCTGACGGATCGGCATCCTCGTAGAAGCGATGCAGGTAGGAGGCGTGGGCGGGATCGATGCCGACCTCGAGCGCCTGCAGCCAGTTGCAGTCGATCAGGCCCTTGAAGGCGAAGGCGTGGCTGTGCGGCGCCAGGAAGCAGTCGAAGTCCGGGAAAGCGGGTGCATCGCCTTCGCCCAGATAGGCGAAGGCGATGCCGTTCTTGACCACGACAGGGTAGGCGTTCTGCTGCACGCGCTGGCACAGGACACTGCCCTCCGGCTCGGCCGGCGTTTCCAGGCACTTGCCGTCGGTGTCGAACAGCCAGCCATGGAACAGGCAACGCAGGCCGCCGTCTTCCAGCCGGCCGTAGGCCAGGTCGGCACCGCGGTGCGCGCAGTGGCGGTCGAGCAGGCCGTGACGGCCGCGCTCGTCGCGGAACAGCACGAAATCCTGGCCCAGCACGCGCACCGCCTTGGCGGCTCGCGGGCCGTCGAGTTCCTCGGCAAGCGCCACGGGGTGCCAGTAGTGGCGCATCAGCGCGCCGCATCTGGTGCCGGGGCCGATGCGCGTGATCAGCTCGTTCTGCTCGGGACTCATCATGGGGAAAGTGTCGCCGAAACGGGCTTTCCTGTCACCCCACATGGCCTTCATGCTGGGGCAGGTCGTCGGTGATTTCGTACCACGGCGCCTTGGAGCCGACGAAGATGTGGGCGGTCGGCCGGATGGCCGGGTCGTCGACCAGCGTGCCCATGGGGACATGGACGTAGCGGCCGTCGCGGACGAGCGAATAGAGCAGCGATCCGCAAATCTTGCAGTGGGCGTCATGGGCCCGGTCGTCGCCGAAGATCAGCAGGCCGTCCTGGCCGCGCGTCAGGGCGAATTTCTCGCGCTCGATGCCGGCGAACGGCTTGAACGCCGAGCCGGTCGTGCGCCGGCAGTTCGAGCAGTGGCAGTTCAGGGCGTAGAGGAAGGCGTCGGCCACGGCATAGTGCACGGCGCCGCAAAAGCATTTTCCCGCAAGCATGTCGGTCACAGGCATCTCCCTTTCCGGGCGCCAGTCTATACAATGCCGGCCATGAGTATCCTTGACGGTATGCCGGGACCTACTTCCCGGCACTTCATTTCCCAGCGACTGCGCATGCACTATGTCGACTGGGGCAATCCCGAAGCCCCGCCGCTGCTGCTGGTCCATGGCGGGCGCGATCACTGCCGCAACTGGGACTGGGTGGCGCAGGCGCTGCGGCGCGACTGGCATGTCATCTGTCCCGACCTGCGCGGGCACGGCGACAGCCAGTGGTCGCCCGACGGCAACTATTCGATGTCCGCCTACGTCTACGATCTCGCCCAACTGATCCACCAGCAGGGCCTCGCGCCGGTGACGATCGTCTCGCACTCGCTGGGCGGCAACATCTCGCTGCGCTACACCGGCACCTATCCGGAGAATGTCCGCAAACTCGTGGCGATCGAGGGCCTGGGTCCGTCGCCCAAGGTGATCGCCGAGCGCGGCACCAAGGGCATGGCCGACCGCATGCAGGAGTGGGTGGCGGAGCAACGCAAGCTCTCGGGCCGCCTGCCGCGTCGCTACGCCTCGATCGAGGAGGCCTTCAAGCGCATGCAGGAGGAGAACAAGCATCTCTCCGCCGAGCAGGCACGCCATCTCACGGAGCAGGGTGTCAACCAGAACGAGGACGGCACCTACAGCTGGAAGTTCGACAACTACGTGCGCGTCAACCAGCCCTACGACATGAGCTACGCGGCGATCGAGGGCCTGTGGGCGCGCATCGCCTGTCCGACGCTCCTGGTCTACGGCAAGGAGAGTTGGGCCTCCAACCCGGAGAAGGACGGGCGGCTCGTGCACTTCAAGACCGCGAAGGTCGTCGAGTTCGACAACGCCGGGCACTGGGTGCACCACGACCGGCTGGACGCCTTCGTCGGCACGGTCAGGGCGTTCATTGCCTAGCGCCGCGGCCCTGCTGAAGGAGATCCGCGCCTGCACGGTGTGCGCCAAGGCGTTGAAGGCGGGGCCGCGCCCGGTGGTGCAGTTCGGGCCGAAGGCGCGGATCGTCGTCATCGGCCAGGCGCCCGGCGTGCGCGTGCACGAAAGCGGCGTGCCGTGGCAGGACGACAGCGGCAAGCGTCTGCGCGAATGGACGGGCCTCACTGACGCGGAGTTCTACGATCCAGCGAAAGTGGCGCTGGTGCCGATGGGGTTTTGCTATCCGGGCACCGGCACGAGCGGCGACCTGCCGCCACGGCCGGAGTGCGCACCGCTGTGGCACGACAAGGTGCTGGCCGTGCTGAAGGACGTGCGCCTCACCCTGCTGGTCGGTTCCTACGCCCAGGCGCACTATCTGCCGGGCAAGCAGAGCATGACCGAGGCGGTGCAGGGCTTTCGCGGGCACGGCGAGGGGATCTTTCCGCTGCCGCATCCATCGTGGCGCAGCGGCATCTGGATGAAGCGCAATCCGTGGTTCGGGCGTGATGTGCTGCCAGCGTTGCGCAAGTCGGTGCGCAAGGCCCTGGGAGGAGACGGCAAATGAAAGCAGCAATCTTCCGCGGTGGCGACATCGTCGTCGACACCATGCCCGAGCCGGTCCCGGCGGCGGGCCAGGCGCTGGTCAAGGTGCTGAGCTGCGGCATCTGCGGCTCGGACCTGCATGCCGCCCGGCACGCGCACCGCATGGTCGCCGTGACCAGACGCATTCCGGGCCGCACGCCGATGGACCTGTCGCGCGACATCGTGTTCGGCCACGAATTCTGCTGCGAGGTGATGGACTACGGGCCGAAGACCGAGAAAAAGCTGAAGGCTGGCACGCGGGTCTGCGCCATGCCGGTGATGCTCGAGGCGGACGGGCCCAAGGGCATGGGTTACTCGAACACCTATGTCGGCGGCTATGCCGAACAGATGCTGCTGTCGGCGCCCATGCTGCTCGAGGTGCCGAACGGCCTGTCGACGGATCATGCCGCGCTCACCGAACCGCTGGCCGTCGGCGTGCACGCCGTCGAGAAGGCCGCGCTCAAGGGCGACGAGGCGCCCCTGGTCGTGGGCTGCGGCCCGGTCGGGCTGGCGGTGATCGCGGCGCTGCGGCTGAAGAACATCCGCCCGATCGTGGCGGCGGATTTCTCCGCCACGCGCCGCGCGCTCGCGGTCAAGATGGGGGCGGACATCGTCGTCGATCCGACGACGGAGGATCCCTACGCCAGGCTCGCGCCGGCCAAGCGCGCGGCGATCTTCGAATGCGTGGGCGTGCCGGGAGTGCTGCAGCAGATGTTCGAGAAGGTGCCGCGCGATGCCCGCGTCGTGGTCGTCGGCGTCTGCATGGAGCCCGATACGATCGAGCCCATGTTCGGCATCGTGAAGGAGCTCAGCCTGCAGTTCGTGCTGGGCTACACGCCGGAGGAATTCGCCCGCTCGCTCCACTTGCTGGCCGAGGGGCAGGTCGACGCGCCGGCGCTGATCACCGCCAAGGTGGGCCTGGACGGGGTGAAGGGTGCCTTTGCCGAGCTGGCAAATCCCGAGCGCCACACCAAAATTCTGGTGGAGCCGTGGAGGTAGGGGGCGACAGGAACCAGATCAGCGAGCGTCGTTGAGACCCAGCGGATCCCAGACCCGTATCGAGCTCACGAGGACGAGCCACAGGTTTGCCAGTGCAGCGCCGATCGCGACGACCCAGAAGACATGCACGTGGCCCGGATCGATGCCGAAGCGCTCATCCAACACGTCGAAGGCCGCAGCGGTTACGCACCACAGCACAAGAAGCGCGAAGCTGGTGACGATGGCGCGTTTGAACGCGACTCCACCGTCGTTCCCTTCGCCATGCCGCGCCGCCATGTTCGCGATGAAGGAGCGCGCGATCAACGCCCCGACGAAGATCCCGGTGCCAAGGAAGAGGCCGTAGATCGGCCAACCGAGGAATCGCGCGAATACGATCCCGGCGAGAAAACCGAAGCCGCCGACAGCGACGCCCCCTTTGGAGAGACGTCCGCAGGTCGTTATCGTCTTGGCGCGCGCGATATCGAACGCGTCCGTTTTCGTCTGCATCCCTTTGTCCCAGACCTACGAAGCGGTCTACCCAGGATGGGTTTTACGGCGCGATGCCGATTCTGGCCATAGGCAAAAAGGCCAATAAATATAGGCATTTCCTAGGGCTTGCGCATTCTGATAGAACCTTGGCGCCGAGGTGAGGGAGGAGATCCAGTGAAATTCTACAATTCCCGCGGGCCGAACCCGCGGATGGTCCGCATGTTCATGGCCGAGAAGGGCTTCGAGGTGCCCAAGGTCGAGGTCGACCTGCTGGCCGGTGAGAACCGCAAGGAGCCGTTCCTCAAGATCAACCCGGCGGGCCAGCTGCCCGCACTCGAGCTCGACGACGGCATGGTGCTGGCCGAAATCACGGCGATCTGCGAGTACATCGACGAGGTCAAGAAGGATACGCCGTCACTGATGGGCGACACGCCGGCCGAGCGCGCGCTCACCCGCATGTGGACGCGCCGCATCGATCTCAACATCGTCGAGCCGGCGGCCAACGGCTTCCGTTATTCGGAGGGGCTGAAGCTCTTCCAGAGCCGCATCCATTGCATCCCGCAGGCCGCCGACGACCTGAAGGCCACGGCGCGCGAATGGTTGGTGAAGCTCGACGGCATGATGGGCTCGAAGCCTTTCGTCACCGGCGCCAGGCTGACGATGGTCGACATCTTCCTGTTCGCGTTCCTCGACTTCATGAAGGGCGTCGGCCAGCCGCTCGACCCGGTGAACAAGAATCTCACGGCGTGGTTCGAGCGCATGAAGGCGCGACCAAGCGCCGCCGCGTAGGCTTATCCGAAGGCTTTGCCTTTTTTTCGTCTCTTTTCGCGCCCTAGTTTGCACGCGCCGCAGGCCGGGGATTGCAGGCACACTTAAAGACGCAGGAACCAACAATGCGCCGTCTGATCACTTTGCTCGCGCTCATCGCAACTCCCGTTCTCACCGCCGTCCAGGTCTACGCCGCCGATCCGCCCAAGGCCGCCGCCGCACAGGCGTCGGCGAACGCCGCGGCCCTGCACGGCATGTGGCTGCTCACCGACTATCCGTCGCAGAGTGTGCGGCCGGGTGAGGTGTCGACCATCCGCTTCAAGCTGCAGAATTCAGGCCTCGCTCCCGAATCCCTCGCGGTTTCGGTCGACGGCGTGCCGGCAGGCTGGAAGATCGACGCGATGGGCAACGGCCAGCCCATCGCCGCGGCGATGGCGCCGACCAACGACAGCGTGGCCCTGCAGCTGCGCGTCGAGGTGCCGAAGGATGCCGCGCCCGGTTCGCAGAACATCGTGATCCACGCCAAGGGCGCCACGCAGTCGCTCACCCTGCCGATGACGCTGACCATCGGCAAGGAAGTGCCGGCCAAGATCGCGATCAAGACGCAGCTGCCGTCGCTGATCGGCACGCCGAAGTCGTCGTTCGACTACACGCTGTCGGTGACCAACGACAGCGGCAAGGAGATGACGGTGGCGCTGGCGGCCCAGGCGCCGAGCAACTTCCAGACCACCTTCACCGAGGGCTACGGCACCAACGAGATCAGCTCGCTGCCGATCGAGGCCGGCCAGTCGAAGGACATCAAGGTCAAGGTCCGGCCGCCCGGCGACGTGAAGGCCGGCGACTATCCCGTGCTGGTCAAGGTGAGCGCCCAGGGCGCCACGGCCGAGCAGAAGGTCACCTTGCAGATCAGCGGCCAGGGCCAGCTTGCGCTCACCGCCAAGGACGGCCGGCTGAGCGGCGAGGCCCAGGTCGGCAAGACCAGCGAATATACGCTGGTCGTCGGCAACGACGGCACCGCGCCGATCGAGAATGTCGAGATGTCGGGCTCGGTGCCGAGCGACTGGAAGGTCGAGTTCGCGCCCAAGACGATCCAGAACGTGGCGCCGGGCGAGAAGAGGGACGTGAAGGTGTCGGTGACGCCGTCCGAAAAGGCGATCGCCGGCGACTACGTGGCGTCCTTCCGGGCCGGCGGGCGCGGCGACAGCAAGTCGGCCGACTTCCGCATCACCGTCACAACCTCGACCCTGTGGGGCATGGTGGGCATCGGCATCATCGCCATCGCGCTCCTCGTCCTGCTGGGCGCCGTCGCGCGCTTCGGCCGGCGTTAGGGCCGGCGCGGCTGCGATGAGCGACAATGTCATCGAAGCCCGCGGATTGCTGAAGCTCTATGGTGCGACCCGAGCGGTCGACGCCATCGATCTCGACATCCGGCGCGGCGAGATATTCGGCCTGCTCGGCCCCAATGGGGCGGGCAAGACGACGACGATCCTGATGATGCTCGGTCTCACCGAGACGAGCGGCGGCGCGGTCTCGGTGCTGGGCTTCAACCCGGTCCGCCAGCCGCTCCAGGTCAAGCGCCGCGTCGGCTACCTGCCCGACGCGGTCGGCTTCTACGACCACATGACGGCGCGCGAGAACCTCATCTACACCGCGCGCCTGCTCGCCATCCCGCGCCGCGAGAGCGGCGGGCGGATCATGGCGGCGCTCAAGGCCGTCGACCTTGCGGACGTGGCCGACATGCGCGTCGCCACCTTCTCGCGCGGCATGCGCCAGCGACTGGGCATCGCCGAGATTGTCATGAAGAAGGCCGAGATCGCCATTCTCGACGAGCCGACCTCGGGCCTCGACCCGCACGCCACCTTCGAGCTCCTGGAGATGATCCGGGGGCTGAAGAAGGCGGGCGTTGCGGTGCTGCTGTCGTCGCACCTGCTCGACCGGGTGCAGAGCGTTTGCGACCGCGTGGCGCTGTTCAACAAGGGCAAGATCGCCCTGATGGGCTCGGTCGTCGAGCTTGCCAACCAGGTGCTGGGCGCGGGCCATCCGCTTCTCGTGGAGGCGACCGGTATCGACGTCGCCACCGCGCTGCGCGGCATCGAAGGCGTGCAGCAGGTCCTGCCGGCGGGTGAAGGCGCCTGGCGCGTCATCGCCGATCGCGACGTGCGCGCGGCAGTCGCCCGCAACATCGTGGTGGCCGGAGGGTCGCTGACCCGGCTGGCCGACCTGCAGCCCAGCCTGGAAGAGGTCTACACACACTACTTCGAGGGAGAGCGCCATGCAGCAGCGTGAGGGCTCGCCCTTCACCGGCCTCGGGCCGGTGTTCATGAAGGAACTATCCGATCATCTGACCAGCATCCGCATGATGGTCTTGACCTTGTTCGTGATCGTGTTCGGCGCCTTTCCGGTGGCATCGTCGTTGCAGACCCTGCGCACGGTCGTCGGCGCCGACGCCTACCTCTACCTGCGCATCTTCACCATCGAGCCGCAGCAGGTGCCGATCTCCTTCATCTCGGCGCTGAACTTCATCATCCCGCTGATGGCGATCGGGCTGGGCTTCGACTCGGTGAACAGCGAATTCAACCGGCGCACGCTGAGCCGCGTGCTGTCGCAGCCGATCTATCGCGATGCGTTGCTGCTCGGGAAGTTCCTTGGCGGCCTCATGACCCTGGCGGTCGGCCTGCTGGCGCTGTGGCTGATCGTTTTCGGCGCGGGCCTGCTGCTGCTCGGCATCCCGCCGCGCGGTGTCGAAGTGGCGCGCGCCTTCGGCTTCCTGCTGGTGGCGATCGCCTATGGCGGCGTGTGGCTGGCCATCGCCATGCTGTTCTCGGTGGTCTTCCGTTCGACGGCGACTTCGGCGCTGTGCGCGCTCGGCCTGTGGCTGTTCTTCTTCATCCTGTGGCCGATGATCGCCAACGCTCTCGTGCTGGGCTTCGCGCCGGCCGAGATCACCAGCCTCGACCAGTATGTCGGCATCCAGGAACTGGCGATCGCCCTGCAGCGCCTGTCACCCGGGACGCTGTTCAGCGAGGCCCTGCTGGGGCTCCTGAACCCGGAAACCCGGACCCTGGGGTTCATGCTGCCGGCCCAGATGCGCGGTGCGATCCCGAACGCACCGCTCCCGCTCGACCAAAGCCTGCTCTTGATCTGGCCGCAGGTTACCGGTCTGATCGCGGGCATGATCGTCGTGTTCGCCGCAGCCTACGTCGTCTTTCAGCGCGAAGAAGTGCGCGCCTGAAGGATTGGACACTCTCCGCCGCGCTCAACAACGCGCGCTGGTGCAATGCCGTGTGCTTCGCACACGGCACGGTGGGGCGGTTTTTGGTCCACACCTGGGTCAACGCCGAGACGGTGCCGCGCTTCTATCCCAACGTCGTGTCGCTCACGACCGGTGCCGCCGACATCGACGAGCAGCGTCAGATCGTGCGGATGCTGCTGAAGTCGAACCTGCCGGGACGGTGGGCGGTCAAGGACAGCTTCAAGACGCTCGACATCGCCCGTCTGGGCTTCGACGTGCTGTTCGAGGCCAATTGGATACGCCTGCAGCAGCCGAGGCCGGTGCCTGTTTTGACGGGCGTGCCGGCGTCCACCGCGATGGTGTCGGGCCTGTCATGGGAACGCGCCAGGCCGGGAGGGGAGGCGTTTCCGGCTTCGCTGTTCAGCGACGAGAACTTCGCGATGTTCTCCGGTAGCCGCAACGGTGTCGTCGTGGCGGGCGGCACGTTCTATCGCGCCGACGGCATCGTCGGCATTTCCAACGTGGCGGCCGATGCCGACGAGGCGCCGGCCGTATGGCGCGACCTCGCGATCCTGGCGTCCGCGACGTTCCCGGAATTGCCGGTCGTGGGCTACGAGTCCGGCACCGAACTGAAGGCGGCGCGCCAGGCCGGCTTCGAGCTGGGCGATCCCCTCAGGATCTGGGTCAAGTCGCGGGACTGAATCAAGGGAGCGCGCGACCGGGGCGGAGGCTACTGCGCCGTGAGTGGCGCGCTCCTATGAGGCGTTCCAGCCACAAGCCCTCAAGGCGTCGAGCATGTGCGCGGGCGGCGGCGCCGTCACCGAAATCGCGGGCTTGGTCTTCTGCAACGGCAGCACGATTGCATGGCTTTGCAGGTGGAGTTGCTGGCCGGGCGTGGCCTTGCCGTAGAGCCTGTCGCCGATCACGGGACAGCCGGCATGGGCGCAATGCACGCGGATCTGGTGCGTGCGGCCGGTCTCGGGCTTCAGCTCGAGCCACGTCATGCCCGCTCCGGAGCCATTCTCCGCGCGACCCATCACCTTGTAGCGTGTGAGCGACGGCTGGCCCTTGTCGGAGACCTTCACCGACCAGCCGGCCTTGGTGTTGAGCTTGAGCAGGGGGGCGTCGAACACGCCTTCGTCCGCCGGCGGCGTGCCTTGGACGATCGCCCAGTAGGTCTTCTCGGTGTCGCGGCCGGAGAACAGGCGGCCGAGCTTGGCCAGCGCCTTGGGATGCCGGCCCAGCACCAGCACGCCCGAAGTGTCGGCATCGAGGCGATGGGCGAGGGACGGGGCCCGCGGCAGGCCGAAGCGCAGGTCGTCGAAGCATTCCTCGAGATTGGGCGCCTTGCTGGGGCCGGCATGCACGGCCAGGCCCGCGGGCTTGTCGATCACCAGGATCAGCCCGTCGCGGTGCAGCACGCGTGCCTGGATTTGCCCGGCCGTGAGGGGAGGTGGCCGTTTCAAAGATCTGGCCTGCGGTCGAGCCAGCTCTCGCTCGCCTCATAGAGTGCCGCCGCGCGCAGCACCGACGCCTCGTCGCGGAATCGGCCGACGATCTGCAGGCCGATCGGCAAGCCTTCGTCGCCATAGCCGCTGCACACCGTGATCGCGGGATGGCCGGTGATGTTGAAGGGCATGGTGTAGGGGAACCAGTTGCGCCGCAGTTCGCCCGCCTCGATGCCGTCGATCCGGATCGGCTCGAACAGATCCTGGTCGATCGGCAGGGCGGTGCGCGACAGCGTCGGCGTCACCAGATAGTCGGCATCGGCGAACCAGCGCTGCACGGTGCGGAAGAGATCGGTGCGCTGGAACATCGCGCGCTGGTAGTCGGCGCCGCTCCACTGCTCGGCCTGCGCCACCTGGCGCACCAGCGACGGCGAGACCCTGTTGTCCTCCCGCATGATCATGTCGGCGAAGCGCGCGCGCCACGTCGTGTGGTTGATGACCTTCCAGATCGGCTCCATGTCGGGCAGCGCTTCGGTGAGTTCGACCAGCTCCGCGCCAAGCGCGCCGAGCTTGTCGAGCGCGCGCTCGAACGAGGCACGGACGTCCCTGGCGACCATCCGGTTTCCGAGCGTGGCGCTGTAGAGAATGCGGCGTCCTTCGAGGTTGCCCTCGGCGCGTGCGGCGCCGACGTAGTCCTGCGGCACGGTGCCGATCGACCACGGGTCGGACGGATGCGGGCCGGCCATCGCCTGCAGCATCAGCGCGGTGTCCATCACGTCGCGCGTCATCGGCGTGACATAGGTGTAGTTGCCGAAGGCATCGGCGACCTGGCTGTGCGGGATCACGCCGTTGCTCTGCTTGAGACCGACCATGCCGTTGGCCGCGGCGGGAATGCGGGTCGAGCCGCCGCCGTCGGTGGCGATGCCGAGCGGGCCGATGCCGGCGGCCATCGCCACGGCCGCGCCGCCGCTCGAGCCGCCGGAAGTATGTTCGGCGCTCCAGGCATTGCGCGTGCGGCCGAACAGCGGGGCGTCGGTCAGCGCCTTGTGCCCGAACTCCGGCGTCGTGGTCTTGCCGAACAGGATCGCGCCGGCGGCCTTCACGCGCGCCGCGCAAACGGCGTCTTCCTTCGGCACGTTGTCGTCGTGATGCAGTGAGCCGAAGGTCGTGCGCACGCCCGCGGTGTTCACCAGGTCCTTGGCGGCAAAGGGGATGCCGTGCAGCAGGCCGAGCGGCGCACCCTGCATCACCGCGTCCTCCGCCTGGTGTGCGGCGGTCATCGCCATCTCCGGCACCAAGGTGATGAAGCAGTTCAGCACCGGCTGCAGCCGCTGCGCGCGCGCCAATACCGCCGTCATGAGTTCGACCGGCGAGACTTCCTTGCGGCCGATCTTGTCGCGCAAGGTGGCGGCGGAGAGCAGGCAGAGATCGTCCCTCACTTCAGAAGGCCCCGGCCGGCGAGGTTCCGCATCAGCGCCGAGACGCCGAACGTCCACGGCGCGATCTTCTCGCAGTGATTGACCTTGTTGGCGAGCGTGCCGAGCTTGGGCGAACGGATCGAGACGAGATCGCCCACCATGTGGGTGAAGCCGGTGCCGCCCGGCGTGCGTGGCTCGGTCGGCGCGAAGAGCGTGCCGGTCATCAGCGCCATGCCGTCGGGATACTGGTGCGTCTTGCCCATGGCGTGGGCGACCAGTTCGAGGGGATCGCGGCTGATCTTGGACAGATCGCTCGAACCGCGCAGACGGAACTGGTCGGGGCCCGTAACCTCGAGCTCGACCTTGGCCTTGCGCACGTCGTCGAGGGTAAAGGTCTCGTCTAACAGGCGCACGAAAGGACCGAGCGCACAGGAGGCGTTGTTGTCCTTGGCGATGCCCAGCAGGAGCGCGCTGCGGCCCTCCAGGTCGCGCAGGTTGACGTCGTTGCCGAGCGTCGCGCCGACGATCTTGCCCGCGGCACTCACGATCAGGGTGACCTCGGGCTCGGGGTTGTTCCAGTCGGAGTCCGATCGGATGCCGATCTCCGCGCCGTAGCCGACGGCGGCCATCGGCGGCGCCTTGGTGAATATCTCGGCATAGGGGCCGATGCCGACCTCGAGGTAGGGCGACCAGGCGCCGCGCGCCATCAGGGTCTTCTTCAGCGCCTCGGCCTCGGCGGAGCCCGGCTTGATGGTGGTGACATCGACGCCGATGATCGAATTCAGCTCCTTGCGCACCTGCTCGGCGCGGCCGGGATCGCCCTTGGCGTGCTCCTCGATCAGCCGCTCCAGCAGGCTGACGGCGAAGGTGACGCCGGCTGCTTTCAGGGCGTGCAAATCGACGGGGGCCAGCAGGCTGGCGATGACTTCGTCGAGGGAGCCGATCCGCTCGCCCTTGGACTTGGCGAGTGCGACAGGATCGTCCGCGTTGCAGAGGTCGGCCACCGTCGGCACCGCGGCCGTGATGTCGAAAACGCCATCGGATCGGACCGAAACCACGCTCGGCCCGTCTTTTCGCAGGACCCGGCCGACAAGCGTTCCGGCCGTGCCATCGTCTGGAAGAATTTCTGCCACTGGACGTCCCTCTTTACGTGGGAGGCGCTTCGTTGCACAAAAGGCGCGCCATTCCCGGGAGTATTAAAATCATGGCCGCAGCGCGGATCAAAGGCGTTCTTTCGCCCGTCGTCACCCCCTTCAAGCGCGACCTGTCGCCCGACGTCGGCCGGTTCATCGCGCACTGCAAGTGGCTGATCAGCCAGGATTGCGGCCTGGCGATGTTCGGCACCAACTCCGAGGCCAATTCGATGTCGGCCGACGAGCGCATGGGCCTGCTCGACAAGGTGGTTGCCGCCGGCGTCCCGACGGATCGCATGATGCCGGGCACCGGCTCGTGCTCGATCAACGAGGCCGCCAAGGTGAGCGCGCACGCCACCAGGCACGGCGTCTCGGGTGTGCTGATGCTGCCACCGTTCTACTACAAGGGTGTTCCGGAGGAGGGGCTGTTCCGCTTCTTCTCGGAGGTCGTGCAGCGCACGGGTGACGACAAGCTCCGCGTCTATCTTTATCACATCCCGCCGGTGTCGGCCGTGCCGATCACGCACAAACTGGTCGAGCGGCTGATGAAGGCCTATCCCAAGCAGATCGCCGGCATGAAGGACTCGTCGGACGACTGGGCGCACACCAAGAGCATGATCGACGCCTTCGCCAAGGATGGCTTCGACGTGTTCTCGGGCAATGAGAAGCCGCTGATCGACAACATCAAGTCGGGCGGCGCCGGCTGCATCAGCGCCACGGCCAACATCAACCCCGGCAAGATCGCCGAGACCTACAAGAAGTATGCGACGCCGGAAGGCGAGAAGCTGCAGGGCTGGATCAACGAGGTCCGCGGCGTCATGCAGGGCTACGTGATGATCCCGGGCCTCAAGTACTGCATCGCGCACTACGGTGCCGACGCTGCCTGGACGCCGGTGCGTCCGCCGCTGGTCGAGACCGAGGAGAAGGCCGGCAAGGAGATGATCGCCAGGCTCGACAAGCTGGGCTTCACCATGCCGGGCCTGGCGCAGGCGATGGCCGTCGCGGCGGAATAAGCCGTCGCCGCAACTTGAAGGCGAGTGACGGGTCGCTTAGGCTCCCGATTGTCCGCCGGCGGTGAAACGTCGGCGTGACAAGGGGGAGACATGAAAGCGACAGTATGTTTGCGCCTGGCTTTAGCCATTGGCGCCATGGCCTTGTTGCCGGCCTGTGCCGACGGATGGTCGACATCCCATGTTTCGGGCAAGCCGACCGGGGTGGCGGCCAAGGCGCCGACGACACCGGACAAGATCCAGATCGTCGAAGGCGACATCACCGACCGTCCCTACAAATCGCTGGGGGACGTGTCGGTCACCGTGAACAAGACGACGATCTTCAACGCCGATCCGACGCGCGAGATGGTGAACCAGCGCCTGCGCACCAGGGCTGCCGAACTGGGAGCGGATGCCGTCATCCAGGTGCGCTACGGCACGGTGGGCATCGGCTTGATGAGCTGGGGGTCTTTGGATGGCAAGGGGCGGGCGATTGCTTTCGAGGACAACAAGTAGGGTCCTGTTGCTTGCGTTGGCGCTGGGCGCCTGCGCGAGGTCATCGCCCGAGCTGCCGCCCAACCTGTCGGACCGCCCGCCGGAGCAGCGGTTGCTGCCGGGCGATTCGGCGAGTGCGGAGGCGAAGCTCGATTGCCCGGGCCTTCTCCAGGAACGCGAGCGCAACCGTACCACTGCGGATGAGCTCGAGAAGAAAATCGCTGCCAACCGAGGGCAGAACCAGGCCGCCGGCTATTTCGCCGGTATCCTGTTTCCACCCCTCCTGCTGGCGATGAAGCCCGATACCGACATCAAGACGACGCTGGATGAGCTGCAGTCGCAGCGCGATCGTATCGACCGGCTGCAGCAGGCACGAAAGTGCACCGCCGATGGTTGACGGCGGCCGATTTCGCGTTCTATAAAATGGCCATGACCTCGCACCTGCTCCAGAAGGGTTGGTATTTTACGTCGCTCACATAGGCGGCGCGCATGGTCATGACCAAACGAAGCCGCCGCATCCCGGCGGCTTCTTTGTTTTAGGAACTAGGCCTCCGGGCCGCGGCGGAAACCGCAGACGGAGGATTAGATGTCGATCATCGAACATGAAATTGAAAGCGACGCGGTGACCCTGCCGCCGTCGATTCGCGTGCGCATGGCCGGGCCGCGCGACTGCCAGGCACTGTGCGAGCTGCTCGACCGGCCCGAGTACGCCGAAGAGCAGGTCATGACGTGGCTGCAGACGCCCGGCACGACGTTGCTGGTGGCGCAGAGCGAGTTCGGCATCCTGGGCGTCGCCGTGCTGCTGACGCGCATCATTCCGCGGCCCGACGCCGGCATGCACAAGGTGGTCGAGGTCGACAATCTCGTGGTCCGCGCCGACCAGCGTGGCCAGCGGATCGGCCGGCGCCTGCTGGCGGCCGTCGTCGAATGGTCGCGCCAGCGTCGCGCCAGCCAGGTCGAGGTCTGCATCGGCGAGGTCAACCGCGACGCCAAGCGCTTCTACGAGAGCTTCGGCTTCGCCCATGCGGTCGATCGGCTGGTGCTGGCGGCATGAGCACCGCCGCGGCGCTGCACGTGCGGGCGGCCGGCATGGGCGACTACGAGGCGCTCTGCCCGCCGTTCGACGAGCTCGACACGGTCCACGCGTTCAACGTCGAGGCCGAGCGCTTCCATGAGACCTCCGGATTCGCGCGATCGACGAGCCGCCTGCTGCTGGCGGCATGGCGCGACCCTAGAGGAGAAGATAGTAGCCCAGCCAGATCCAGCCAGCGCTGCCGGCCAGCATGCCGAGCGCGAACACGATGGCGATGGATCGCCCGCGCGTGTTGATGTGGCTGTTCGGCACGGTGGCGGCCAGCAGTTCGATGAGAAGCCAGAACGGGAAGCCCAGCAGACGGGGCAGGAAAGGTTCGCGGCGCAAGGCGTTCCGGTAGTCGCGAAGGCGCTGATGGCCGGGAGGCCGGGGCGGCTCCTGGCGCGGGCTGGCCTGCCAGGCGGGGCCGGGCTGGGCAGGGCGCGGCTCGATCGGCGGCGTCGCGGTGCCGAGCACGTCGGGCCAGCTCTTGCGATGCAGGCGCAGCAGGTCGTTGGCCTTGCGGATGGCCGCCAGCGCCTCGGCATCGTGATCGCTGCCGGTCATGCTGAGGAGCTTGGCCAGCCTGTCCTTGTCCAGATCCACGAAGGTCTCCCGTCGGCTGGAGACTAGGCCGGCTCCTGGTCGCGCGCAGCCCACATTGTCTTGAAAGCCGGCCGGGCCTGGCAGGCGGCGAGCCACGCCTTGACGTTGGGCGCGGCGTCGAAGAGCTCCGGCGCAGGCAATGCGTAGCGCACGATCTCGGCGGCGTTGATGTCGGCCACCGTGAAGCGGCCGCCCATGATGAAGCCGGTCTTGGCCAGCGTCCGGTCGAGCACGCCGAACGGGCCACGCAGCGCGGCGACGGCGGCGTCGCCGATTTTCGCATCCTTCGGCCCGGCGGGATTGCCGACGCGGTGATAGAGGACGTTGATCGCGTGCGGCTCGACCTCGGTCGCCGACCACAGTGCCCACATCGACATCTCGCCGTCCTCGGCCACGTTCGCCGGCCCGAGCGGGCCGCCGTGCTTCTTGGCGAGGTAGAGGTTGATGGCCAGGGACTCGTGCAGCACCAGCCCGTCGTCCTCGATCGAGGGCACGTGACCGTTGGGATTGACCTTCAGGAAAGCAGGCGAGCGCGTGTTGAACGGCGCGTCCGGCGCCTGCGCGTTCTGCAGGCGATAGTGCTGGATGACCGGCACGTGCTTGAAGGGAACGCCGAGTTCGTTGGCGAGCCAGATGTTGCGCGAGGCGCGCGAGCGGTAGACACCATAGATCGTAAGCATGGGGTCTCTCCTAGCAGCGGCCGGCGCGTCTGTCCTTGTTGGTGATTTGCGCCGGGTTTATGCTGGGCCCATGAAAACACCCAACGCACATGCGCCCGTGAAGGACGCCAGCCATCTCTACGAAGTCGAGCGTCGTGCCCGTCACGCCGAGCGTCCCGGCTTCCGCATCAGCGAACTGCAGTTGTCGCCAACGCAAACCGTTCCGTGGCATTCCCATACGAACATTGCCGACACGTTCTATGTGCTCGAGGGCGAGATGCGGTTGTTCCTGCAGGATCCCAAGCAGGAAGTCCGGCTCAAGCCAGGCGAGACGTTCGTTGCCGCGCCGGGTCGGCCTCATTTGGTGACAAATGCAGGGAAGTCGTCACTCACCTTCCTGATCATGCAGGGCATTGGCGAGTACGATTACGTGCCACTGGTCTAGGCCCCCTGGGGGCCTGCGCGGGAAGCGGGAAGAATCGCCTAAAAGCCTTTTGGCATAAGCATCGAAGGCTTCCCGGGCGATCGGGAAAGATCGGGAAACACCGGGAAACCGCTAGCTGATCGCGGGTTTGCCCGCGCCGACGAACCGGGTGCGCAGCTCGCGCTTCAGGACCTTGCCGGTGGCATTGCGCGGCAGGACATCGACGAAGGTCACGGCCTGCGGGACCTTGAACTTGGCCAGCCGGCCGAGGCAATGGCGGATCACGTCGCCTTCTTCCAGCGCCTGGTCGGGCTTGCGCACGATGATCGCCATGCCGACCTCGCCCCAGCGCTCGTTGGGCACGCCGATGATCGCGGCGTCGGCGACGGCGGGAATCTGAAACAGCACGTTCTCGACCTCGGCCGGATACACGTTCTCGCCGCCCGAGATGTACATGTCCTTCCAGCGGTCGACGATATAGACGAAGCCCTCGTCGTCCATCCGCGCGGCGTCGCCGGTATGGAGCCAGCCGTCGGTGAAGGCGGCCTCGGTGGCCTCCGGCTTGTTCCAGTAGCCCGGCGTGATGTTCGGTCCCTTGATCAGCAGTTCACCGATGCCGCCCGGCGCGACGTCCCGGCCGGTGTCGTCGACGATGCGGATGGCGGTGTGCATCATCGCCTTGCCGGCCGAGCCCACCTTGCGGATGGCGTCGGTGGCGTCGAGCATGGTGCCGGCGGGGCTGGTCTCGGTCATGCCCCAGCCCTGGACCAGCGGCACGCCGCGCGCGCTCCAGCCCTCGAGGATGGCGAGTGCGCAGGGTGCACCGCCGACGCCCGCGATCTGCAGGCGCGACAGGTCGGCGCCCTGGAACTTCGGGTGCTGCATCATGAACTGATAAGGCGCCGGCACGCCGAAGAAGTGGGTGACGCCGAGGGACTTGTCGGAGAGATAGTCGAGCGCCAGGCCGGGATCGAAGGTGCGCATGATCAGGATCGCACCGCCGGCGTGCAGCACCGGGTTGGCATAGCAGTTGAGACCGCCGGTATGGAACAGCGGCAGGATCACGAGCTGCACCGTGTGCGGCGAGATCAGGGCGGGGATGCCGAGGTTGACGGCGTTCCAGAACACCATGCCGTGGGTGATGATCGCGCCCTTGGGGTGTCCCGTGGTGCCCGACGTGTACATGACCATGGCAATGTCGTCGTGCGTCACTTCGAGAGGTGCGGGCGGCGCGGGCGCGATGGCCAATGCGCGCTCGTAGGCACTGGCGGCATCGTCGTGATCGATCTCCAGCCGGTTCTGCGACAGTGCCCTGGCCTGCCCGGCAAAGCCCTTGTCGTGGACCAGAAGCTTCGGCGTCGAATCGCCCAGGATGTACTCGAGCTCCGGCACGGTGAGACGCCAGTTGAGCGGCAGCATGATGGCGCCGAGCCGTCCGCAGGCGAACTGGAGCTCGAAATATTCCGCGCAATTGGGCGCCAGCAGCGCCACGCGGTCGCCCTTGGCGATGCCGAGCGCGGCCAGCGCCGCGGTGAGCTGGCTGGTCCGGCGGTCGACGTCGGCGTAGGTGAACTTCCGCGCCGTCTGGAGATCGTGGATCGCCAGCTCGGTCGGCCGGCGATGGGCGTGATGGGCGATCCAGTCGTAGTAGGGAGGAATGCCGGGCATGTCAGTTCACCGCCTTGGTGAAGCCCTTCCAGTAGGGCTCGCGCAGGGCGCGCTTGAGCACCTTGCCGGCACCGCTGAGCGGGAGGGCCGTGTCGCGGAAGTCGACGCTCTTGGGGCATTTGTAGCCGGCGATCCGTTCGCGGCAGTGCTCCATCACCGCGTCGGCGGTGAGGGTGGTGCCGTGCTTGGGCACCACGATGGCGTGCACGCGCTCGCCCCAGCGCTCGTCGGGCACGCCGATCACGGCGACCTCGGCCACGCCGGCCATCAGCGAGATCGCGTTCTCGACTTCGGCCGAATAGACGTTCTCGCCGCCGGAGATGATCATGTCCTTGAGACGGTCGACGATGTAGACGAAGCCCTCGTCGTCCATGTAGGCGCCGTCGCCGGAGTAGTACCAGCCGTCCGCCAATACCGCGGCCGTCTCCGCAGGCTTGTTCCAGTAGCCCTTCATGATGTTGGCGCCGCGGATCGCCAGCTCGCCCGTCGCGCCGCGGGGGAGTTCCTTGCGGTCGGGCCCCACGACCTTGACCTCGCAGCCCGGCGCGGCCTGGCCGCACGACTTGAGCCTGCCCGCGAACGGCCCATCGAGCGTCGTGTAGCGCGGGTCGAGCAGGGTCACGATCGGTGCGGCCTCGGTCATGCCGTAGGCATGCATCAGCCGGACGTGCGGCATCAGTTGCAAGGCCTTGCGCAGCACGCCCTCGGGCATGGGCGAGGCGCCATAGAGGATCAGCGACAGGGTCGAGATGTCGAATTCCCCGAAGCGGGGATGGTTGACGATCATGTTGATCATCGTCGGCACGAACTGCGCGTGCGTGACCTTTTCCGAGGCGATGGTCTGCAGGACCTCGACCGGCTCGAAGCGCGGGACGAAGGCATGGCGGCCGCCGGCCAGGGTGACGCCGAAGGTCGAGGCGCCGTCGGCGAGATGGAACATCGGGCCGGAATGGATGTAGGCGGTGTCGGTGTTGAAGCCGATGCCGGCCACCGCGTTCATGGCGTTCGCCACGAGGTTGGTGTGAGTGAGCATGACGCCCTTGGAACGGCCCGTCGTGCCGCCGGTATAGAAGAGCCCGGCGAGATCGTCGCTGGCGGCGCCGACGTCGTCGGCGGCGTCGTAGGCCGTGAGATCCTCGTAGTGCAGGATACCGTCGGGCGAGGAGATGTCGTCGAGCCAGACGACCTCGCGCACGGACGGGATCTTGCCGTCGAGCGCCGTCAGGTGGTGGGCCATCGCCCCGTCGACGAACAGCGCCACGGCGCCTGAATCGTTCAGGATGTATTCGATCTCCGGCGCGGCGAGGCGGGTGTTGATCGGCACCAGCACCGCCCCGATCCACGGCAGTGCGTACATGAGCTCGAAATATCGGTCGCTGTTGAGTGCCAGGATCGCCACCCGATCGCCGCGATGCACGCCCAGTGCGGATATCGCGCCGGCCACGCAGGCCACGCGCTCGAGCGTCTGGCGCCAGGTGCGGCGCCGGCTGGAGAAGCTCGTGGAGACCGCGTCCGGCTTGATCTGGACGGCGCGGCGCAGGCCCTGGGTGAGTGAGAACATGGGCCATGCTAGGGGGTGGCTCGTTCGCGCCGCAAGGGGGTTCATGCTAGGAAGAAGGCATGAACGATATGACGCCGCCGGCCGTCGAACGGACCTCCATGGCCTTCAATCCGCTCGATCCGGCGTTCATCGCCGACCCGTATCCGTTCTATCACCGACTGCGTGAGACCGCGCCGGTGTTCAAGACGCCGATGGGCTTCTGGCTGCTGACGCGCCACGAGGACATCGTCTTCTCGTTGCGCGACCGGCGTTTCGGCAAGGATTTCAACGGTACCATCAAGCGCAAATACGGCGCGGACCGCCTGAACGAGCCGGCGATCGCCAACCTGGCGCGCACGATGCTGGTGCTGGATCCGCCGGACCATACCCGCCTGCGCGCCCTGGTCACCAAGGCCTTCACCGCGCGCCGCGTCGCCGACATGCGCCCGCGCATCGCCCGGCTGGTGAACGAGCAACTCGACCGTGTCGCCGACAAGGGCGCGATGGATGTGATCCGCGACATCGCCCATCGCCTGCCGGTGATCGTGATCTGCGACATGCTCGGCATTCCGGAGGAGCATCGCGCCGGCTTCCTGATGGGCAGCAACGTGAGCGGCCGCATCCTCGATCCGGTGCCGATGACGGCCGCGGAACTGCAGCAGGCCAATGTCGGCACCCAGATGGGCAATGCCTATTTCGACCAGCTCTGCGAGCTGCGCCGGCGCGAGCCGCAGGACGACCTCACGACCGAGCTGGTGAAGGCGGAGGAGGCCGGGGACCGGCTGACGGGCGAGGAGCTGCGCGCCAACATCGGCCTGCTGTTCGGCGCCGGCCACGAGACCACGACCAACCTGATCGGCAACGGCCTGCTGGCGCTCCATCGCCAGCGCGACCAGTGGGAGCGGCTGAAGGCCGATCCGGACCTGATCCCGAACGCGATCGAGGAGCTGCTGCGCTTCGATTCGTCGGTCCAGATGACCGGGCGCGCGACGGTCGCCGAGGTCGAGGTCGGCGGCGTGACCTTGCCCGCGGGCGAGAGCGTCGTGATGCTGCTGGGCGCCGCCAACCGCGATCCCGCGCAGTATGCCGATCCCGACAGGCTCGACGTCGGGCGCCAGAACATCCGGCCGATGTCGTTCGGCGGCGGCATCCACCACTGCCTGGGCGCACAGCTCGCGCGCCTCGAGGGCGAGCTGGTGTTCACGGCCCTGATCGAGCGCTTCCCCAATCTCGAGTTGCCGGAAAAGGACAAGCCGGACTGGCGCCGGAACTTCACCCTGCGCGGCCTCAATAAGCTGCCGGCGGTGTGGCGGTAACCCATGGGCGGACGCTGGCGAGGCGAGGGTGGCCAGGAGCAGGGTGCCCGGCCTTATCAGGAAGACAGCTGGGCGATCCGGACCCTGCGCGACGGCGCGGTGCTCGCGGTGGTCGCCGATGGCATGGGCGGCCATGCCGGCGGGGCCGTGGCCAGCAAGCTGGTCGTGGAAGCGTTCGTGGCGGCGGTCGAGGCTGGGCATGCGCTGAAGGAAGGCCTTCAAGCTGCCAACGAGGCGGTGCGCGCAGGCGCTTTGGGCAGACCCGAACTGAGCGGCATGGGCTCGACCCTGATCGCGGCGACGGTGAAAGACGCCGAGGTGCGCTGGATCAGCGTCGGCGACTCGCCGTTCTATCTTGTCGCCGATGGCGAGCTCGAACGGCTGAATGCCGATCACTCCATGGTGCCGCAGATCGATGCCATGGTCGCGCGGGGCGTCATCACCGCGGAGGAAGCTGCCGTCCATCCCGGGCGCCACACGTTGCGGGAGGCCGTCATGGGCGGACCTCTCGTCCTGATCGACGAAGGCCGTCGAAAGCTCGGCCCAGGCATGATCTTGCTGCTGGCTAGCGACGGTATCGAGAGTCTGGCTCATGACAAGATTGCCGCAGCTGCCCAGCACCCCGTGCGGGCGCTGATCGACAGGGTGCTGGCCGTCGGCGCGCCGCATCAGGACAATGTCACCATCATCAAACTGGAACAGCAGACATGAGCAGCAATCCTGTCGTCATCGAAGTCACGCGTGGCCCCGTGGTCGAAAGCCGGCACGAAGGCATCGCCGCCGTGGTCAAGGCCGACGGCTCGGTCGTGGCGTCCTGGGGCGATATCGACGCCGTGATCCTGCCGCGCTCGGCCAACAAGCCGATCCAGGCCATGGCCTTCGTCGAGAGCGGCGCGGTCGAGAAGTTCGGCCTCGGCAACGAGCACGTCGCGCTGTCCTGCGCCTCGCACAACGGCGAGACGCGGCATGTGGAAACGGTGCGGGCCTGGCTGAAGAGGATCGGCCTGGGCGAGAGCGATCTCGAATGCGGCGCCCATGCACCACGCCTGCAGGCCAGCATCGAGGCGATGGCGCGCGACAACGCCGTGCCGGGCCAGGCGTTCAACAACTGCTCGGGCAAGCACAGCGGGT
>Ga0070681_10000759_pt1 | contig 26785 bp, 34 predicted proteins | sample KBSC83BmetaG_FD_65650 | JGI IMG/M metagenome (GOLD analysis project Ga0070681, IMG submission 65650) | Corn rhizosphere microbial communities from Kellogg Biological Station, Michigan, USA - KBS C8-3B metaG | ecosystem: Host-associated > Plants > Roots > Rhizosphere | place: USA: Michigan...
AACGCTCACGGAACGTCTCTTAAAACTGGAACCAGCCGGCACATTCACCGAGAAGGCGGTGCTTGAGGCGTACCTCGCCTGGAAGTAATGCAAAAACTATGACTGACACATCCCCGCTTATATCGCGGTACGAAGAAGAACCAAAACCAGCTCCGTACTGCGTTCCCTTCGCTCCTGAATTAATCCCCCTTATCTTAGAGGGAAGGAAAGTTAAAACATATCGACTTGGACTAAAATATGATTATCTTTCCGTCGGAGATAAGGTAAAAATACAAAACTGGGATACGCAAGAAATTATCGGGGAAGCTGTCGTCACGCATAAAGAAAGGACGACATTCGATAAACTCCCACTTGAAAACCCAGGCCACGAACCCTATAACGACAAAGAATCGCAACGAAAAGTTTTTTCTCATTATTACGCATACATCAAGCGCCCCCTCAAAGATGATGATTTATTTCTGATCATTGAATTTCGATTAGCCAGAAATTGACAAGGGAGGCTTATGCTTTTCAAGAATGCTGCCTTCTTCTACAATCATGAAATAGGTTCGATCTCATCATGAAAAAACGAATTTCGAAATATACCCCGCGAGGGTATCGGCTTTCCGTGCGCCGCTCGCTTGCGGGCAAAGGACTTTTCACCGAAGAAGACATTCCAAAAGGAATGTGCATCATCGAGTACACCGGCCGCGCGCTCGGCAAAAAAGAATCGGACGAGAGCACGGGAAAATATCTTTTCGAAGTGAACGCGCGGAAAACGATCGACGGAAATATCCGCTCGAATTTGGCGCGGTACATCAACCACTCGTGCGCGCCGAACTGCGAATCCATCATCGCGCACAATAGAGTATTTATTTTTTCCCGTACACGCATCAAAGCAGGCGCTGAACTCAATTACGACTACGGGAAGGAATACTTTGATGAATTCATCGGACCGAACGGTTGCCGATGCGAAAAGCATCGTTCGGCGAAAAAACGATAGTGGCGCCGCGTTTTTTATAAAAAGAAATAGCCCGGAGCATTCGCTCCGGGCCAAGGGGTTGTATTTCATTGGTGCATGGCAGACGCTTCCTGCCACAGGTTGCCCACATCAATTGCATCATTCGATGCCCCGCACAGCCTCAGGCTTTCCAGAAAAACAGGGAATAGCGAGACGTCCCGAAGAGAACTTTCCTCCTGGAAGCCTTCGCGGATATCCGCAATGAAGTGGCCGAACTCCTTTTCGTGCAAGGGATGCGTAGGGATGATCGATCCCCAGTAGTAGCTCGCGACCCGCAGACTCCACCGTACCGACTTCTCGGCATTTTCTTGCGTGGTCTGCAAGGAAACAGCGAGAGATGGCTTGGACATGGCAATGCTTCCACTGCGGGGAAATACCACACGCAGAATCCGTTCCGCCCGCTTCAGGTCAGCCGAAGTATACGCCGGCTTCGGAGGCATGAAAGGCAGAGCGGCATGGCCATTTTTTACTGGAGCCGGAACGGGCGCCGGAGCCGGAGCTGCGGCCACAGGCGCCGCTCCATTTCCCGATCCAAACAACTGATTGAAGCCGCGGCTCACCCGCTCAAGATCGAGCATGGTTGACCGAAGCGCATTCCGAGTGTTCGCAGGGATTCCTCGCAACACTCGTATTTGCTCGTTCGCGGGAATTTTCTGGAATTCAGACATGGCATTGATCGCTCCCCTGCACCGCCAGAACGACCGAAGCGCTCGCCGGAGCTGACCTTCAGGCGTCGCAGGCAATCTGGCGTCAATCACTTTGTCCGACCGAGGATTTTTTCCGACAAGACCGAGATCGAGCGGATCTTCGCCACGGGCAAGCGCCATCGCCTGCACGATCATTTTCCCGCGCGGCGTTTTGTATTGAGCGAGGTTGAGCGCGCTCATCTGGGGAAGTTTCTTCTGAATCACAAGCTCCTGAATTTCCCAGGGAAAATCAAGAAGTTTGCGGCGGTTATGGATCGTAGCAAGCGACAGTCCGTACAAATCGGCGATCGCCTGCCACGACATATTGTACTGCTCGTGCAGCCGCGTATAAGTTTTCGCGCTCTCAATCGGATTCAAATCCTCGCGGTGGATGTTTTCCATCGCCGAAAGGATGAACGAATCCTGAACGTCGCCTTCAATCAATTCAAAATCGTGCTCAACGACTTCAAGGACCAAAAGCGCCCGATATCTCCGCTCGCCCGCCACAAGAAGATAGCGGCCGGGTTTTGCCAGGTTGTGTTTTACGACGGAAAGTTGAACCAACGATCCGTTCTGAATCGATCGCGCGAGACTTTCGATGCCGTCCGGGTCGAATTGCTCTCGCGGCTGGTTAGGGTCCCGATCGATAAGATCGAGCCGAAGCCTAACGACGCTCCTTTTAATCTTCAAGTCGGGCAGACCCCGTTTTTTTGTTGCCGCCTGCATATCCGATCACCTCATTTCGCGTTGATTGCCGCCTCAACGGCGTGCATGCTGATTCTATGGTAGCTGCTCAGAAAGACTTAGTCAAAAGATTTACGCCACTTCCCATACAGCGGATGCCGTTCGGCCGCGCGTAATAATTCATACCGGAGTATCGGTTTCCTGCCCGCAAGCGCCTTGATCGGCATTCCCAAAATCGTTGCGATAATCTCTTTTATATCGCGATCGCCGAACGCCTCCCTGAACTCGCACATGGGGTCTTCGGGAAACGCGTGATAGATGATGCCCGAAACATCGGGCGATGGGCGTTTGGCAAAGGGCGCCAATCGTGTTTGCACTCCAACCAAAGGATATTCCGACCGGAATCCGTTTTCTTCGGCAAGAATAGTGCACGTGCATGTTCGCGCGATGCGCTCCCCTGCCGCAGCGCGAAACACATCCCAGCACGCGCTAAACGCGGTGCCGTTGCCGATTTCGTCATCTAAAAATAAAACGTTGGTAATCGTGGGCGCGTCGATCGCTCGCAATTGCGGACGAACGGCTTCCGCCGCGAGCGCATTATCGAATGGAAGCTCTTTGCCATCGGGAAATTTGTATCGCGTGAAGACCGGCACGATGATTGCCGGCGGAATAAAAATATTTTCGCGATGGCACAATCCCCGTAAAAGCACGTACATGATTGAACCTGAATTTGCCGGCGCAAGAATACAATCGAATTGTTCTTCGCGAAGAAGGCGGCGCGACACGCGTCGAAAACCTTCGAGATATTCTTTCGCCAGTGGGACAAAGGAATGCTCCATATCAGTTGATACGGAGCATGGAATAAAAATAAAAGTCAAAGCTGTCCGGTCGTCATGACGTGAAGCCAAAAATCATTGAACCGTTCGGCTTCAACATCAACAATCGCTTCGACCGGCGTTCCGCACGGATGTTCGCGCTCTAAAAGATATCCCTCCGATTCATCGAGCTGAAGGTTGATATGCTTCCGCGTGCAATGCGGCCACCCGAGCGCAACGGCGATCGTGAGCTCGTCGTGGTGGAAATTAACGAAGTCGGGCGGCAGGCCCTCGACGCCGCCATACACATCCGCCAAATTTTTTTCTTCGGCAAAAAGAAGCGATTGCCGGGCAATGAGACGCTCGATTGCAGAACCTCTCGCGAGCACGCCAACATCGCGCAGCCGCAACGCAGTGCGCACCGCAGCGTTCAGGGTTAATAATATCGGCCGTGAATTGCCCAGCACGATCTGCGTTGATGTTATATCGGCTTGAAAATTGTAATCGCTTTTGCTGCAATCAAGATCGGCGCGCGTCCAGCCGCCCATAACGGTGAGCCGCGCATGGGACAAAATGCCCAAATGGCGCCGCTCAAGCAATGCGAAGTTGGTAAGCGGTCCGATGCCGATCATAAGGGCGCCCCGGCGCACTCCTTCCTCTAAAAACGCCACCGCATCTTCTTCGCGGCCCGGCAGCGGATGAATATCATCGGGCCAGTACTTTGTTTCGGTGACATACGGTTTTTTAGGGCGAAAATAACCGCCCCGCACATCGGCTCCGGCGAATACCGGCACCGCGTTCCGGCCTGCCGTGTTGAGCAGATATCGTGCATATCCGGCGCGGCGGCCATGATCGTCGTTTACCGTCGTAACTCCCATAATTTCAACGTCCGGCCACCGCGCAAGCATCGCAAGCGCCGCGGCATCGTTCGGGTCATCGCCGATATCGGTATCGACAATCACTAATTTTTTTTCTTTGTTGTTCGATGTCAATGAACTTCCCTCCGCTCGTACATACGTAGAGATCGTGCAATCGGTTCCCGAATTATCCTTTGTTGAAATTATCCACCCGCCTTGTATAATATCGTGAGCAGAATCTTATAGAGAAGGGCGAACGATACCACCGTGAGCGTAAATCAGATGAGTGAGGAGGAAGCAATTGATTTACTCAAGAAGAATCCAAGAGACGCAACCGCTTTTGAAGTCCTCTATGGACTTCATAAAAGGAGAGTGTATTCGATATGCTTGAAAATGACGTGTAACGCGGCGGAGGCAGAAGACCAATGCCAAGAAACATTCCTGCAGCTCTTCCGCAAGATTCACACCTACAAAGGCAACGCTCAATTCAGCACATGGCTCCATCGTGTGGCCGTAAATGTATGCATCCGGCATTTCAGGAACCTAGACACCGCTTCTGAAGTGCCATTCCCCGAAAAAGAATCAAAACCTCACACAAAAGGCACTCCGTCGAAAGATATCGAGAGGAGAGATCTCGCGCTTATAGGAACGATCGACCGGCTTCACCTTGAGCGGGCGATCAATAACCTCGCGCCCGGGTATCGAACCATTTTCACGCTACGTGAAGTCCACGGCTACGAACATAGTGAAATGGCGGAGATACTCGGCTGCACCATCGGTAACTGCAAATCCCAGCTCAATCACGGAAAGCGGAAACTGAGAGAATTCCTCCAAGCAAAATAATCAATTATTTTTATTTGACCCGCCGGTTGCACTGGCGGGTTTTTTGATACATTGACCTTATTTATATATTATCGTATACTATTGTTAGCAAAAATTCCCACATAGGGGGCGATATATGCTAGGCACGAGACGACCGAACGTTCAGGTTGCAAAGATTGCCGTACGCGTAACACAGATGAGCGAACAGGAAGCGATTGCCGCACTGAAGCAAGATCCGCGGAACGAGACTGCCTTTGAAGTCCTACATGGGCTCCACAGAAGAAGAGTGTATGCTATCTGCTTGAGGATGATAAAAAATGCGGCGGAAGCCGAGGATCTATGCCAAGAGGCATTCCTGCAGCTCTTCCACAAGATTCACACCTACAAAGGCGAGTCACGGTTCAGCACCTGGCTCCACCGGATCACCGTAAACATTTGCCTCATGAAGCTCCGGAAAAATGGCCTTTCAACAGTTTCCCTCGAAGAATATCTGGAACCTGTTGAAACGGGCGGTCCGAAGAGAGACGTCGGCGCAGTCGATCGATCGCTCCGGGGTTTAATCGACCGGGTCAATCTGGAGCGGGCGATTAAACAACTCCCGCCGGGGTACCGCCTCGCTTTCACGCTGCACGAGATCGAGCAATACCAGCATCATGAGATTGCAGCAATGTTGGATCGTTCAATCGGCAACTCAAAATCACAATTGAGCAAGGCAAGAAGAAGACTGAGGGAGCTCTTGCGCTCGCGGAGAAAAAAGTTATAACCGCGGTAAAAATTGTAAAGCCCGCCAACGTATCGGCGGGCTTTTTCTTACCCGAATGTGAATGTGAATGCTTGCAGTCCCGGCGATTCGATGATGAGTTCGAGCGTGTGCTCGCCCGAACCGTCGGCATTTCTCACAATATTATAGAGCCGGCTGCCCGTAACGGTGAGCTTTCCATTGCGCACATCGCTTCCCGCATCGGCGGCCGAAATTGGTTTTCCATCCTGCATCACATCGATCACCGTGCCTTGCGGCGCTCCGCTCGCAACGAAATAAACATTCGCCGAGTCGTATTTGTAATCGATCTTCGCGCCAGCGCTTTGATTCGTCGCATATTGATCAATAAAATTCCATGTTCCGCCGAGATAGAGGTGATTTAATGCTATTGTCTGCGGGATCGCAAGCATCTGCACGCCATCCGTGAGCATCCGGCCGTTTGCAAGAAATTCATTCCGTCCGGAACCGAAGTACGTTTCGGGGCTTCCGATGCCGTTCAAATCGCTCGGCGCCACGTTCACCGTTCCGCTCGCAATCGAACTCGTCGAAGCGCCGAGGGCCATGGCGCGCTGCGCCAAAAGCTGCTGGATAATCCCCTCCGTTTCATCGTAGCTCCCTTCGCCTACATGGTCATGCACGATATATCCTGCAATGTCGATCAGATATTCATGCGGCCAGTAGAGGTTCCCATACGCATTCCAGGTGCCGTAATTACTGTCGAGCACGATCGGATACGTGATGCCATATTGCTTCGCGGCGGCCTGCACGTTATCGATATTTTTTTCAAAATCAAACTCCGGCGTATGGATGCCCACGATGACAAGCCCCTGATCTTTATATTTCTGATACCACGACGTGAGATACGGCAAGGTACGGATGCAATTGATGCAGCTATACGTCCAGAAGTCGAGCAGAACGACTTTTTTGCCCACGAAATCGGAAAGCTTAAACCCCGAGGTGGCATTGACGAATCCGGTCGGGTCCGCAATTTCAATAGCCGGCTGATCACCCGCCGCGCGGTCTTTTGCGGCAATCGCGCTGAGCGCCGATTGAGCGGCAACAGGCGACCCTGAAGATGTCGCCGTTTGGCCGGAAGATGTCGCCGCAAAGCCGATCGTCTGCGTGGAACCCGCGGAACCGCTCGGCGGCGCCGCTTTCAAGCTTTCGAGATACCAGATGCTTCCGCCCGCCACCGCAAGCACCGCAATGAGTGAAATTATTTTCTTTTTGTCCATATTCTTTTAATGATTTTTTAATCGGCCGTTGGTTAAAATTTATACTTCAGAATCAGATTATTGATAAATCCGAAATTCGCGATCAGCGGAAGATCCTGCGTGAATACGAGCACGCCAAGCGCAACAAGGATAACACCGAAGATCGGATTCACATATTTCACACCCGTCATAAAACGATTAATGAGCGTCGAACTTTGCGCAACGAAAAGGCCGACGATCAGAAACGGGAGGCCAAGACCGATCGCATATGCAAGTAATAGATAGAACGCTACACCCGGCGCCGATGCCGCAATGCCCAAAATGCCGCCGAGCACAGGCCCCACGCACGGCGTCCACCCCGCCGCGAATGCAAAACCGAAAAGCAGCGACGTGAGATAGCGCGAGCGGAATTTAAACCGCACGTTCAGTTTGTGATCGGCCTCAAGGAATGGGATGTGAAAAAATCCCATAAGGTAAATGCCGAAAAATATCACGATCAACCCCCCGATCCACGCAAGCCATGTCTGCACGGCGTATGCCGCATGTCCAAGCACGCTATTTAAAAGAACGCCGAGGAGCGCAAATACGATCGAAAAACCGAGTACGAAAAACAGGCTGTTCAAAAATATCACGCCGCGCGAAGGGTGCTCCGCGTTCGAAGACGATTCGCCCGCAAGATACGCAAGGAAGCCCGGAATGATAGGCAGAATGCACGGCGAAAGGAATGAAACGATGCCGGCAAAGAACGCGACGACAATAGGAATATTGCTCATAATAGCTTACCTTCATTATACGACGCATGATACAATTCGAGGCATGCCACGCCGCAAGGAGCCAGAAATGCCACCTCCGGTCTATCTCACGCCCGAAGCAATCGAGCGCCTGCGCGAGCGCCTTGTACGATTGAAGCGCGATCTCCCCGCTGCGGCTGCCGAAGCGAAAAGCACCGCCGAATACGGCGATCGGTCCGACAATGCCGCATATAAAGAAGCGAAAGGAATCTTGCGCCGTTTGAAAGGCCAGATTATCCGCATCGAAGCGCAGCTAAAATATTCCGTCGTCATCGAAAAAGGCGCGAATCCGGATGGAACAATTCGCCTCGGTTCGACCGTCACGCTCGAACAACGCGGCGGCGGCGCGCGGCGGACATTTGAAATTGTGGGGCCGTTCGAAACCGATCCCGCTCGTGCGCGCATTTCGCACGAATCCCCCTTGGGCGCAGCGCTCATCGGCAAAAAATCCGGTGATACTATTTTAGTGAAAACGCCTGATGGCAATCAGGAATATAAAATTTTAGCAGTGAAATAAAAAACGCCGCCCGATGCCGGGCGGCGCTGGTTATAAATCAGCTGAAACGGTGTCGAAGTGTTACGGTTTGCGGCCCACAATAATATTCCCGCGTCCATCGGGAACCACGATATATCTGAGATCAGCGAAGCCCGCTTTTTCGAGCAACGAAAAAAATTCTTTTTTTGTTCGTGTTCGCGCGCCACGCTCGTACGCGAGAAGAAGAATGAGCGAGAGAAGAGAGGGATAACCCCGCCGCTCCTCGCCCAATCCAAGGACGAATTCACTGAGCACGACACGCCCGCCGCGCGGCAGGCAGCTGAGCGAATGCTGCAAAATCCGAAGCGCGCTCTCGTCGCTCCAACTGGCGAGAACTCCATCAAGAAGAACTACGTCTGCATTCGGATATGATCCAACCAAATCACCGGCTTGAACGCCGATGCGCCGGCTGGCCCTCGTGCCAATGTGCGCAAGATAGTCGCGCGCTATGTCGCACACTCGCGGAGATTCCAGGATCGTTCCTCTAAGATGTTGATGTGCGAACATGATTTCATGCAGCATGCCACCGAGGCCGCCGGCTACGGCGAGTACCTCGCGGGATTCTGAAAAATCGATCTCTCGCGCAATCTCGCGCCCGGCTGGAACGGAAAACCCGAGCATGAAATTGCAGAAATCCCGAAGCCGGTCCGGATCTTCGTAGCACGCAGAAAAAAAATTGGTATGCTCTTCGAAAACGCGGTGCACTTGCGGGCCGCCTTCGCGAATCGCCTCCGACAGAAACGACCAAAGCGAATCAAATGGGTTCGGTGGATTGTTCGCTGCCGGAATTTCGCACGCAACAACGCTCCGGCCGAAATCGGTCACCCCGAAGTAACCGCCCATGGACTCCACATATCCCAGTTCACAAAGAGCGCTCAGAAAAAAAGCGAGCGCACGGCCATCCAGGCCCAAAAGACCCGCAAGCTCGAACAATGTCGAGCCGCCATCGTCTTTCAGGACATCAAGAATGCCAAGTTTGAGTGCGGCACGTTCGATATAGGCAATAAATCTCCCGGCGTCACGCTGCTGCATATTCGCAACAGGGTCAAAAATGAAATGATCGATGGTCGGCACGGTATTCCTCCCGTATTAAATTTGCACCGTTGTGCTAAATGCAGTTTTACCATTTTTATGCAGTGCAGTCAATCATTCATGCTTTAACGGAATAGCACCATAGCCGTATCATTCGGCAAGACTGCGAAGGTCGAGCGCGGCCTCTTTTTCATTAATTTTTTCAAAAATATTTATTGACATGGCAACTATCATCAATAATCCCGGCAGCAGCGGAAACAACGACGGAGGGAAGGACAACGGAAGCGGCATGGGCACCGGCATCGTGATCGGTATCATTGTTGTCATTCTCGTTATCCTCTTCTTTGTATATGCGCTGCCGGCGATCCGTGCGCGGAATGGCAGCTATAGCACCTCGCCCGCCACGAGCACGACGCAGAGCGATCAGAACCAGGGCCAGCAACCGGGAACGCAAGTCAATTTGCCGGGCAGCAATATCAATATCGGCGGCAACAGGTCAAGCACGGGAGCGGGCACCGGCGGCGGAACAGGATATTAAAACGAAGTTCGGCGCTGCCAAAAACAGCGCCGAATGTTTTTATGATCATTGCTCGTCAGCAATGCCTCAAAACACCCGTAGTTGACTCGGTCCCGAATTCGCTGTTATAAAAACTATAGCGGAAACGCGGAAAGGATTAGGCCGTGGCGACACAATCCAGTACAATCGCAACAAGCAACCATTATGCTCTGCATCGAAATCCGAATGACAGAAAACTCGACGCAGGCATTCACGCGCGCACGAAAAGAAGCCGGCACGTGGGATTGGTATTAAAGACAGGCAATAATAAGGGCGCTGCCGCATGGTAGCGTCCTTATCATACTATCTAGGGATAAATTCCAAGTGTTCAAACGGCTGACGAAGCAAAAATCAAAACCTAAAAAGAAACATTAATCATGGATGGAACACAGCAAGCGCAAACTCCGATAAAAGAAATGACGATCACGCGCGTGTTCGACGCGACGCGTGAAGCGGTTTTCGAAGCGTGGACGGATCCGGAACTCATCGCCCAGTGGTGGGGCCCCGAAGGATTCACGGCGAAAGCGGCGGTCGACCTCCGCCAGGGCGGCGCGTACAACATCACGATGCACGGCCCGGCGGGAACGCCCTTCGATAAAGACCTGCCGATGACGGCCGTCTTCAACGAAGTCGTGCCGAACGAAAAAATAGTTTTCACGAGCGAAGCGTATCTCGAAACAGGCGCGCCCTCCTTCGCCACCATGACGGACGCCGTGACATTCGAAGACGAAGCGGACGGCAAAACAAAAGTCACCCTGCACGTCGTCGTGACCCGCGCAACCGCGGACGCAACGATGCCGCTTGAAGGAATGCAGCAAGGATGGACGCAGAGCCTCGACAAATTGGAACGCTTCCTCAACGAATAATAATTTTCTACCGCACACATGGAAGAGAACAAGAAAATGTTTTGGACGGGCTGGATGCTCACGATTCTAGGCGGCGGCTTCATGACCTTCGACGCCGTGATCCATGCCATCGATCCGCCGTTCGTTGCACAGGCAACAGCCCAGCTCGGATTCCCCGCTTCCATCATCATGACGATCGGGCTTCTCGAAATCATCCTCGTCGCACTCTACTTCATCCCCCGCACCTCGTTTTTGGGCGCGCTTCTCCTTACGGGATATCTGGGCGGCGCGGTCGCGACGAACGTGAGCGCCGGCACGCCCTTCTTTGCGAACGTCCTCTTCCCCGTATATGTTGCAATCGTTTTGTGGGGCGGGCTATATGGCCGCAACCAAGCATTACGATCGCTTCTCTGGGAAGGACGAACGTAGCGCCTGCGAAGAAGCGGCGGCCGATATACAAATAGAGCAGCGTGGGTTGAAAGGAGCCATATGGGGTCAACCGCCGCACCTCCGTGCGGCGCGCTCTTTTTTATGCCATCGTAATCGACGCAAGCGCCTCAATAAAAAGCGGATGTTCGTTCGGCAACTCAATCCGATGATATGCGATGCCGCGCTCATCGCACTGCGCCTTCGCGGCAATATCGAGATCGTACAAAATCTCAAGATGATCGGCTAAAAACTGGATCGGCACGATGAGCACCGCCGGCGTTTTGCCGCGCAGCTCTTCAAGCAAATCCGTAAGATCAGGCTTCAGCCACTCCTCCGGCGTGTGCCCTGCGCTCTGATACCCCGCGTGCCATTCAAGCTCCGGCATGTGCAACTTCGCAAGCACGCCATCAATCGTTTTCTGAAGTTCCTTCAAATAGTTCGGGTCTTTTTTTACGACCCGCTCGGGCAGGCTGTGCGTCGTGAAAAGCACCGGCACCGGGCGGCCATAGTGCGCTTCAAGTTTCGCCATAGCCGCTTTCACGCGTACCGCCAAAAGCTCGATAAAATGGGCTTCGGCGGGCCATGGCCCAGCAATCGAAACCGCTTCGCGTGGGAATTCGTTCGTCGTGGCGGCCTTCGTGAGAGCCGCGCGATAGCCATCCATAATGAATGAAGAAAACTGCGGCGAAAGGATCACGCCGCGCAGTTCCTCCGCGCCTCCATTTTTCAGTTCAAGCACAACGTCGTTAATAAACGGCGCCGAATGAAGCATTGCCGCCCGCACAATGTAATTTTGTTTGCCGACGCCATGTAAATGTTTTTCAAGCAGTTCGGCTTGCCGCTTCGTGATGTCGATAAGCGGCGACCGGCCCACTAAGCGATATCGATTTTCAAAATCAGCGATAAGGCCGTCCGGCACGTGGTTTTTAAAAATATGCTGCATATACGGCGCGACATCTTCGGCCGTCGTCGCCGAGCCGTACGTCATAAGGAGCACGCCGATTTTTTTCTGACTCATTGTGCGTGTATATAATCCACGAGGTGTTTCACTTTTTTATCGTCCGCTTCCGGCGGCACGCCGTGGCCCAAATTGAATATGAATCCTTTTTTTGCGTCGGGGCCGAGCGCGTTTATAATAGCATCCGCTTCTCGTTCGATCGTCTTCTCGTCCGCGAGCAGCACGACCGGATCGAGATTGCCCTGCATCGACTTCGCGCCGCCGATCGCGCGCTTCGCGCCCGCAATGTCAATGCGCCAATCGACGCCGATCACGTCGGCGTCAACGTTTGAAAAATCTTTGAGCATGCCGCCGGTATTCGTACCGAAATGAATACGCGGAACATTTTTTGATTTGAGCGCAGCGAAAATCTTCTGCACGTGCGGCAATACGAATGCACGGTACTCGCCCGGACTCAACGCGCCCACCCAGCTGTCAAAGAGCTGCACCGCCTGCGCGCCCGCTTCGATCTGCGCCGATAAATATCCGATGATCGCATCCGATAATTTTTCCATAAGCTCCGCCCACGCGTCCGGCTTCTCGAACATAAAACGCTTTGTCTTTTCCCATGTGCGCGACGGCTTTCCCTCTATTAAATAGCTCGCGAGCGTGAACGGCGCCCCTGAAAATCCGATGAGCGGCACGTTGATTCCATTCCGCACGATCTGAATGGCCCTTTGTAAGTACGCGATCTTTGCTGGGTCGAACGGTTCGATCGCCTCAATGTCTCCCGCTGTTTTGAGCGGTTTCGCAATGACCGGCCCCACCGCATCAACGATTTTCAAATCAACGCCCATCGAAAGCGGCAAGAGCATGATGTCCGCGAAAAGGATCGCGGCGTCAACGCCCAGTTTATCGATCGGCTCAATACATACCTGCGCCGCAAGTTCGGGCGTCTGCGCAAGCGTCAAAACATCATATTTCTTGCGCAATTCGCGGTAGCCCGGGAGCGATCGTCCCGCCTGCCGCATGAACCATACGGGAATCCGGTCAACCACCTCGCCGCGGCACGCCTTCAAAAAATTGTCATTTGTTTCGTTCGCCACGTTTTTTATGCGCCGAATTATATAAGTTCGAGCAACGCCGCAAGCGGCTTGTGAACGCACGTGAAGGTCGGCGTGTCTTTCAGGGTATATTTGCGTCCGGCCGTGCGTCGCATTTCAATCACGAGATCCTGGAATTCTTCGAGCGATTTCGTTTCGTATGAAACGACGAATTCATAATCATCAACGCCGTACGAATAAAGCAGGCACTGCCGGATCGCGGGATATTTCAAACCGACGCGCATGTGCTCGCCCATGATCTCGCGGCGCTTCTCCGCGTCAAGCGCATGCCACTCGTGCGTTTTGGTGAAGGGATACACGATGAGATACGGCGTGCGGTCTTCGTGATTTTGAATCACCTGCTCCGGCCTGCCCGTGCGGCCGCTGTATTCCGAGCGCCGCACCATGCCAAAATACGTGTACGAAAGCGAAAGATAACGGCCGAACTTCGTTTTGTGGATCGCGTGCAAAAACGGCTGCACCGCTTCGGGGTGTCGCGCACGCACCCAGAGCATGAACGTCGTATCCGGTTTGAATCCGGCCGTTGCATACGATTCGATGATCAATCCCTCGCCATATTGCACAACCGCTTTTTGAAAATTCTCTTTTTCTTTTTTCTGTTCAGCGGCGGAGAGGCTGTAAAAACCGTTGTCGAGTTTGAAAAACAGATAATGATGATACGGGTGCGAGTCCATATGCACGTAGTATAAATCATTTTGACAATCCTGTCCGTTGCGAATAGTCTTCTATATAGAAATCATCCCAAAGGGAGAAATGGAACATGCCAGACCTCGCAGAAGATGAAATGCATGCACTGATCAGAAGATTCGAAATGGATATCCGATACGACTGCCATAGCCTGACCGCCCGCTACAGCCGATCGGAAGCCAGACGGAAAATCATAGCGGCAGGCGCTTCCGCCGTAAAGCAGCTCGAAAAATATATGAACGGCTTGCCCGACTCTCATGCGGCAGAGTATTCCGCGCTGGACGAAGATGTTAAAAAGGCATTCGAAACGCTTCTTCAGACGATATCGCCGAAACCGGCCGTCTCGCCGTCCATAAGAACGGGTCTTCCTTCGGTAACCCAAATCGGCGGTCTGAGCCGCTGAAGAACATTCACCGCCCGTGAAAGCTGCCCGCTTTCCGGGCGGCTTTCATTATTCAGCAAAAAAATCGACCGCCTCTCATTTTGAAAGGCGGCCATCATAGCGGTTCTCCATGGAGCCGAAGTACCTGCTGGAATGTGCGGATTTCGCAACCATCCTCCCCCGGCAAAACATCATCCACGGGAGGCAATGCGGTAATGATGCGAGCATGCCGCGGAACGATAGGATGGTTCCGCAGAAAGACTCGGCATTCATGGCATGGGTGAAGAGTTTTGCAGGTAAGGCCGCTATGCTCATCAAGCTGCGGCCTTCCAACAACGACCATGCCGATAACCTCGTCAAAACCCGAGCTATACGCCGCATTTACGGCAATGGGTTCGGCGCATACGGGACGGCTGGCCTTCTCCACCTTGGTATTCATGCCGTAAAAAATTCCCCACCGATCCGCGCGGCGCGCATCTTTTCGGAATGCAAGAAGCGCGCACCCGACTTTGAACCCGCGGTGCGATCGTCCAAGCTCTCGAGCCCGGACGGCTTGCCAGTAGAGCGGCTCAAGGGAACTCTGAAGCTGGCGGATTTTTTCTTTCCTACTGGTTTCCCAGCGGGAGCCGAGATACTGCATCAGCTGTTCCGGGTCCATGTTGGTCCCGAAACAGAATCGTTCAATCGCATTCATTCGGAACCTCCAATGTGAATAATCTTTCCTGTTTATACTATATTTTATCTATTTAGTCAATACAATCCAATATTCCCTGCGCACGAGCATCATGGGCTGTTTTTATTCTCTTAAAATTTGCTTTCCACAATGCAAAACGGCTGGCCGGACCGAGCGCAATAACGGGGATATGCTGCGCAATATCAAGAACACCTCCTTTCGTCCGCGCCACAAAGCCGCGCACCGCGGACGGGCTCGCAAATACAATACATTCTACCTCGCCGGACATTAAAAGTTTCTTAAATCGAGGCTCTCCCGCCTTGCGGATAATATTTGTCTTATATATAGGAATATCGGTGACACGCGCGCCGCGTTTTTTCAAAATCAGCGGAAGATCAGATGAAGCGATATGAGCACGAAGGAGCAATATCGAACTGCCGCGCGTAATTTTCAATTCGCGCCCCAGCGTTTTGCCATCGGAACGCGAAGGAAGGAACACTGCCTTATAACCAATACTCTTCACGGCATCACCCGTTCTCTTCCCCACCGCCGCAACGCGCGGCATCATGTTCCGCGCCGGTAATCGCACGCGCATACGTTTCGCAAGCGCTTTCATATAGTGCGGCCCCGCGGCGCTCGTAAAAATAATCCAATCGAACTCATGTAAACGTGCGAGTGCATTTTTCAATCGCGCATTCGGCTTCACGGGAACTGTTTCGATCGTCGGGAATTCATAAACGCGGAATCCGCGCGCTTGAAAAAACGCGCTCCATTCCTTATTCCCCTCGGCGCTTCGCGTGAGGACGATCCATCCGCGCGGTAATGATTTTTTAGACATCGAGATCGCTCGTTGCGCGTTCGGCGGTTTCGCGCGTGATAGGATCGCGCAAAAATTCATCGGCCAATTCTTTCGCGAGGTCCATCGATTTCCCAAGCGGACCGCGCTTCGTCTTGCGCACCGCGCGCAAGCCATCCATCGTACCAACCATCGCATAAATCGAAACCGAATCGCCCTCGATCTCCACGTATGCCGCGATCGGCAGCTTGCAGCCGCCGCCAATCGTGCGGGAAAACGCTTGTTCAATATTCGCAGCGCGCGCGGTGGGGCCGTCTTCGATGGCGCGGATTATGTCTAAAATTTCGGGACGGTCGAGGCGCGCTTCGGCGGCCATGACCGCTTGTCCCGGCGCGGGAATGAATTCGCGCGGATCGAATCGTTCCGTGGCAACCGATGCCATGCCGAGGCGCTCAATGCCCGCAGCTGCAATCACGATCGCGTCATAATCTTCTTCGCGCAACTTGCGCAAACGCGTGTCGACATTGCCGCGGATGCTTTTCACTATAAAATCTGGCCGGAGCGCAAGAAGCTGCGCTTTGCGGCGAATGCTGTCTGTGCCGATCACGGCGCCATGCGGCATGTCTTTCAAGTGCACGCCGGTTTTCGAAATGAACACATCGGCCGGATCGGCGCGCGTGCACACGGGCATGGCAACGAGGCCGCCGGGCAGCTCAGGCGGCAAGTCCTTCAAACTGTGCACCGCGAGATCAATTTCGCCGCGCAGGAGCGCCGCTTCGATTTCTTCCGTAAACCATGCCTTGCCGATCGTGTCGAGCGGGATCGGTGCCTGATTCACATCGCCTTTCGTCGTGATGACCTTATGTTCAATAACGAGATTCGGATGCGCCTTTCTAAGCGCCTCCGCGACAAGTTCGGTTTGCCGAAGAGCGAGCTTACTCCCCCGGGTACCGATGACGAGCTTTTGCATATCGACATTTTAACAGAAGTTTAAGTGAAAATGCGAACGCGATTGAATGGCGCATCAATCTAGGCCGGAGCGCTCTATCGCTCCGGCTTTTTTACGCCCGCACCTGCCTTACGCCTACGCCATCCAGCTCACCGCCATCGAAACGAAAAGTACTGTGAGCGTTATGAGTGAATAGAAAAACATTTTGCGCGCCCAGCGGTTATCATCTTTTGCGGCGAAGCCTTGGAGTGAAAACCATAACCATATGAACGAAAGCACGGCCGCCAAGCCTGAATAGAGCGCATTCGCATATCCGAATGCGCCCAGGGCGAGCGCCGCGGCGGCGAAAAGAATAATATAAATGAGCATATCTATCTTCGTCGCGCGCACGCCGGCTTTCGCGGGAAGCACGGGAACTCCCGCCGCTTCATATTCTTTCATGCGATAGATCGCGATCGCGTAAAAGTGCGGCATCTGCCAAAACGCAAGGATGAAAAATAAAATGAGCGCCGCAAGATCAAGGTGGCCGGTTACAGCGGCATAGCCAACGACGGGCGGCGTGGCGCCGGAAATCGCGCCGAGCAAAGTGCCATACGGCGAACTGCGCTTCCCCCACATCGTGTAAATGAATACATAGAAAAAAAATCCGAGCGCGGCGACTGCGGCCGCTGTGAAGTTCACTTGTACGAGCAGGAGATCGAAACCGATCGCGCCGAGGAGCGTGCCGAAGAGGAGCGCATTGAACGGACGCATGCGCTTCGCGGCAAGCGCGCGATCTTTCGTGCGTTCCATTTTCATGTCGATATCTTCATCGACATAATTATTGAACACGCACGCGGAACCGATCACGAGCGAAATGCCCGCGATCGTCGCGGCGAGGAGCAGCCAATCGATGCGCCCGCGCGCGGCGAGCAAGAATCCTCCGATCACAGTGATCGCGTTCCCGTAGATGATGCCCGGCTTTGCAAGCTGATAATAATCTTTGAACATCAGAAGCTCCCCTGGTCTTGCATATACAAATTGATTTGATCGGGCGTCATGTTCGCGTTCAGGTTGCTCATGATCCAGATCGAAGAGACGACGATCAAAAGCACGATGATGATAGTCGCAATGAAAATGGCGAGCTGCGAGCGCGAACCTTTCTCGGCGCCGAGGTGGAGGAAAAAGATCAGCTGCACCGCAAGCTGTATGACGGCAAGCGTGAGGATTACGGGAATTAAAATTTCATGCGGAATCGCTTCGTGGATTGAATTCACGTGAATTTCCGTAAGCACGTACGCCACAAGCGTGAGCACGATCGAAGACGCAAAGCCCCAAATATATGAAAGTAATGTTCCGTGTTTTTCCATGGTGTTATAGCGCGGCGCCCATCAAATAAACGATCGTGAAAATAAATATCCAGACGAGATCGAGGAAGTGCCAGAAGAGCGCGAATCGGTTGAGCTTTGATGCCGTGAACGGCGTGAGATCGCGGATCCAAATCTGCACGGCCGCAACCGCAATCCAAAGCAAACCGACCGCAATATGAAGTCCGTGCGTGCCGACAAGCGCGAAATAGGAGGAAAGAAACGCACTGCGCGTCCAGCCGTTTCCCGCGGCAACGAGGCGTGAAAACTCGCCAAGTTCGAGCGTGAGGAATGAAACGCCGAGTACGAACGTGGCCGCAAGCCAGAGGAATGTTTGTTTCTTGTCGCCGCGATTCGCCGCAAGCGTCATAAGGCCGCAGCTGAAACTGCTCGTAAGAAGAATCATTGTTTCCTCAAGTACGAACGGCAGATTGAAAAAATCATGTCCGGCGGGACCGCCGAACGTGTTATTGCGCAACACCGCGAACGCGGCAAAAAGCCCTGCGAACATGATAAGGTCGGTCATCAAGTAAACCCAGAAGCCGAATATCGATCTGTCGTTTGCGCGCGCCTCATGCGCCGCCGCCGTCATTGGTGTGTGTTCCATATTTTTACTTATTGCTGCACCGCGAGAACGCGCGCTTTTTCGCGCCGCTCGACTTCAGCGGCCGGGATCACGTATTCCGTATGTTCATCAAACGAACGGATGATGACGCATGCAATCACGCCGATCAAACTCAATGCGGCGAGCCACCACACCTGCCAGACCATCGCAAAACCGAACACGAACGCGAGTCCGGCGACGTAAATGCCCATCGCCGTATTCTTCGGCATCTCGATGTCTTCATATTTTTTCGGGCCAAGGCCGCGCTCTTTCATATCCCAAAACGCATCGCGATCGCGCACTTCGGGAATCGTCGCGAAGCTGTACGACGGCACGGGCGACGGCAGCGACCACTCGAGCGAGCGCCCGTTCCATGGATCGCCCGTCGTGTCGCGGAGCTCCTTGCGATGCCGGAAACTGTATACGATCTGAATGACCTGAAACAGCCCGCCAAGCGCGAGGACGCAGATACCGATGAATGAGGTAATAAAAAGCGCTTGCCAGCCGGTCGATGCCGGGTAATGGTCAAGGCGCCGCGATGCACCCATGAAACCTAATATATAGAGCGGGACGAATGACAAAAAGAAGCCCACAAGCCAAGACCAGAACGCGCGCTTCCCCCATGTTTCATCGAGCACGAAGCCGGTCACTTTCGGGAACCAATACGTGATGCCGGCGAAAATGCCGAAGAGCGCGCCGCCAACGATCATCGTGTGGAAGTGCGCAACAAGAAAGAGGCTATTGTGCAGCTGGAAGTCGGCGCCCGGCGATGCGAGCATCACGCCCGCGATACCGCCGAAGGTGAATGTGCTCGCGAATCCCATGAACCAGTACATCGGCGTCTTGAAGACAATCCGCCCCCGGAACATCGTGCGAAGCCAGCTCACGAATTGGACGCCCGTCGGGATCGCAATAAACATCGTCATGATGCCAAAGAACGCATTCACATCCGCGCCCGCGCCCATCGTGAAGAAGTGATGAAGCCACACGGCGCATGCAAGAAGCGTAACGCCGATTGCGCCGCACACGAGCGAAACGTAGCCGGATAATTTTTTGCCGGAGAACGTCGAAACGACTTCGGAGTAAATGCCGAACGCAGGCAGGATAAGAATGTACACTTCGGGATGGCCCCACATCCAAATTAAGTTAGTGTACATCATCGGATTCCCTCCGCCGATAAGCGTGAAGAAATGCATGCCGAGAATGCGGTCGAGCGAGAGAAGTCCGATCGTGATCGTAAGGATCGGGAAAACAGAAACGACGAGGATCATGCTGAGGAGCGATGTCCACACGAAGAGCGGCATCTTGCCGAGCGTCATGCCCGGCGCGCGCATTTTCAAAATCGTCACGAGGAAATTGATGCCGCCGATAAGCGTCCCCACGCCGGAAATCTGCAGGCTCCACGCCCAATAATCAACGCCCACGCCGGGGCTGTATTGCAATTCCGAGAGCGGCGCTATGGCGAGCCAGCCAGCCGCCGAGAAATCGCCGCCGATCACAAAGAACATATTAATAAGAGCGGCGCCCGCGAGATAAAGCCAAAAACCAAGCGAGTTCAAAAATGGGAACGCAAGATCGCGCGCGCCGATCTGAAGCGGCACGATCAGGTTAATGAGGCCGAACAAAAATCCCATCGTAACAAAGAACACCATAATGTCGCCATGCGCCGTGAAGATCTGCTGGAAATGGCCAGGATCGAGATAGCCGCCATTCCCCGATGCGAGCGCCTGCTGAGACCAGATCATTGCGGCATCGAGCGCACCGCGGAAGAACATGAGCGCCGCGACGATGATATACATGATGCCGATTTTTTTCGGATCAGTGGACGTGAGCCATTCATGCCAGAGCCAGCTCCAGCGCTTTGTTTTCGTAAAATACCACGCAGCAGCGGCCATCATCGCAAGAAGCGTAACCGTACCGCCGACCGTGTACCACACGTGCGGCAATGCATCGAGCGTGAGTTTTCCGAAAATGAATTTCATCATCGGCTGTCGTGATTCATATCCATGGTGGTGCTCGATGAAACAATCGGCGCCATATATTTCATGACGACGGCGGCGTACAAACCGGGCGACGTCGAGGCATAAAACGTGACCGGATAATTTTGGCTTGGCGCAGCAAGTGCCGCATATGACGCGCCGTTGAGCGTCGAAGTTCCCTGTTTCACGGACGCTGCCCACGCATCAAAATCATCGGGCAGAACCGCCTTCGCCATAAAGCGCATGCCTGCATAGCCGTCGCCGTTGATTTCCGTTTCCGTTCCGGGAAATTCTCCGGGCGCATTCGCAATGAGGTGCAGCCGATTCACCATTGCGGGCATCGCATACATTTGCGTGCCGAGCTGCGGAATCCAAAACGCATTCATCGGCGCATCGGCCGTGAGGTCGAACTCAAGCGGCGTCGCCGCAGGAAATTCCACAAAATTCACCGTCGCGATGCCCTGTTCCGGATAGATAAAGAGCCATTTCCAATTCAGCGCAATAACCTGAACGACGAACGGCTTCGCATTCGGATCCGCTCCCGCAACAGCCGCCTGCGGATCAAGTCGGTGCGCCGTAGCCCACGTGATCATGGAAAGCACGCCGATCGCGATGAGCGGCACGAACCACCACACGATTTCGCGGAACATGCCGTGCTTCCCTTCGGGAATTGCGTGCCGGCCATCGCCTTCCTTCGCGCGATATTTCCATGCGACGAAATAAATGCCGAACACGACGGGCAAGACGAGAAGCAGCATGACGATGACGATCGTGATGATCAAATTGCGCTCCCCTGCCGCAACAACGCCCGCAGGATGAAACAGCATAAACATTATATTTATTGTATCACGGAGAAAAACCCCCCACTATAAAACGGCACGATATCGCGCCCGATCACCGCGTAATTTCACAACGCCTCCTCCGCTTGCGTTTTGCGCAGGCGCTTCATAATGAAATAAACCGTGGGCAGCGCGATCACAACGCCGATCGTGTAGTACCGGAGATACTGGCCCGAATACCGCACTGCTTGTCCGAGATAATAACCGACGAGCATGAGCGTGAACGAACGCACCGCATTCGCCGGCATAATGCACTGCAAAAATTTTTGATATCCGATTTTCGCGACTCCCGCCGCTACGAGGAACAGGCTCCCCACGCCATATGACACTTTCGCGACGGCGATCGTTTTGCCGGGATGCGTCTCATAATGTTTTTCGAGTTTCGCGAGCCGTCCGGGCGATACGTTTAAAAACTTCGAGCGTTCGACGAATCCCCGCCCCCGGTTCCCGATTGCGTAGAAAAAAGAATCGGAAACCATATCTCCCATGAATACCACGACGAGGCTCGGCAGAAAGCTGAGGCGTTGCGTCGAAACAAGGAATCCCGATACCAGCGTGATCAAAGGACCCTCGACGATCGCGATCGGAAAAATTATCAGATATTTATAATAGACTACAAATGCGATGAGTTGCCGCATCACCCTAGTATATACGTTCCGCGCGTGACACTGGTTTTCCGTCCTTTGTTACAGATTAGTGGAGGAGTCGTCTGCCGACGGCCCATATATCGAGGGCACTTTGCCGCCCGCCATGCGCACATACACCGAGAGCTGTCCGCGGTGATGAATCTGGTCGTGGATCATCATAAGCGCAAACTCGTCTTTTGTGAATGTTTTTCCGCCGAACTCCATATCTTTTTCAAGCTCGCTTTCCGGCATCTCATCGAGGCGCGCAAGCACCTGCTGCGTCTCTTGTTCAAAATCGGCAATCACCGCTTCGATTCCCGACGGCTTGTAATCTGAGAAGCGCGAGCGCTCGACCGCATCGCCGAAAAGATAGGATTCACAAAGATACATCTCAAACACGAACGTCGACATAAGCCGGAGCGCATCCTGCGACCGCTCGTGCGGTTTGAAGCCGGCCTTGTCGGCCGGAAACGCGCGCATCACGCGAAGCGTCGTCGCATACTCCTTCATATATATTTGTATCAGCGAATGTTTTGAGATCATTGCGTCATAATACCATATATTGACTTATATTATAAACTTATATATAATATGCACAGTGATACCGAATTCATTCTCTGTCGAATGGAAAGAGGAGGGATCGTGGAGAAGAAAGACGTAAAAATTTTGGTCGTCGATGATCAAGCGGCGGATATGGTGGCAAAACTGCTGCAAAAATGGGGATACGCCGCTTATCCCGTGGAAAGCGGCATGGAAGCGCTCGCGATACTGGAACTCGATGACTCGTTCACGGTCATTTTCCTGGATTATGAGATGCCCGGCATGAATGGCGTTGAACTCGCGCAGGCGCTCCGCACACGGAATGCCCGCCAAAAACTGGTTCTCATCAGCTCGTATCCTCTCGATCAAATTCAGGGAGCAAATGAGATCAAATTCGACGCGGTCATACGCAAGCCATTTAACGGCGAGGAGCTTAGTAATGCAATACAACGCCTGACCGAAGCCTGACCATCACGCTTCCGAAAGGATACAGGCGTCGCACATCGCGGCGCCTTTTTGCTACAATAAATAAATCTCAATGGAAACCCTTTCCCGCGAAAAAACATTGCTCGCAATCGCGCTCATCATTGCAACGGGCGCCGCTATATTTGCCGCGTACCGCTACACCGCGCTCGCCCAGGAAAACGCGGCGCTTGAAGGGCGCGTGGCAGAGCTCAATCTTTCGAACGATCGCATCGCGCTTGAGCTTTCAAAATTCCAAAACGACAACGCCGACCTGAATCATTCGCTCGCTGCCGCCGAAAATCAGAACGCCGGATTCGCAACGGCAATCGGCGACCTCACGAACACGGTCGGCCAGCTCCAAAAACTGAGCGAGATGGATCCGCAGCTCCTCAAGAAATATTCAAAAGTATATTTCCTCGACGAAAATTATGCACCGGCCTCGCTCTCTTCCATCGACGCGAAATTCTTATATAACACATCGCATCCGCAACTCCTGCTCTCCGGCGTGGTTCCGTTTTTGAATTCGATGATCAATGCGGCAGTGCAAGACGGCGTCACGCTGCAGGTCGTTTCCGCATATCGCTCGTTTTTCGAGCAGAGTTATCTTAAGACCGAATATAAAGTGACGTATGGCACCGGCGCGAACCAATTCTCCGCCGATCAGGGATATTCCGAACATCAGCTCGGCACCGCGATCGATTTCGGCGCGCCCGGCCTTGCGAACGTGTTCACGCAATTCGCATCGTCGTCCGCATATCAGTGGCTTCAGGACAATGCTTATAAATACGGCTTCGTGATTTCCTATCCGAAACAAAACACCTATTACGAGTTCGAGCCGTGGCACTGGCGCTTCGTCGGCCGCGCGCTTGCGCAAAAAATCCACGACGATAATGAATATTTTTACAACCTCACCCAGCGCGACATTGATGCATATCTTGCATCATTTTATGAGTGATATTGAAATCGGGATCGGTTGTATAATTACATAGCACCAGATGAGCGGCAAGGAGAACGCAATCTATGCCGCGAGAAATAATGAACGCAAAGCAGACGGCCGCATATCTCGGCGTCGACACGGAAACGATCTATCGCCACGCGAACGCCCGCAAGATCCCGGCGTTCAAAGTGGGAAGCCAATGGCGATTCAAGCGATCCCTGCTCGACACATGGATAGAAGCGCAAAGCTGCGGCAAGCCGCACAAAAAATGATCATCGTCATCAAAGCCGTCCCGCAATGGGACGGCTCATTTTTATTTGATCGCCCGCGCAACTGCCGCCGTGACGCCTTCATCAAAAATACTCGGTAAAATATGCTCCGGATCGGGCTTCGCGACGCATGCCGCAAGATTTCCTGCCGCGCGCACAAACATCGCTTCAGTGAACTGCACGACGCCGTTATCGAGCGCGCCTCGGAAGATCCCCGGGAACGCGAGTACGTTATTCACCTGGTTCGGAAAATCGGATCGACCCGTCGCCACGATGAACGCACCGGCCTTTGCGGCTTCGTCCGGCATGATTTCGGGCACCGGATTCGCAAGCGCGAAAACGACCGGCTTCTCCTTCATTGAACGGATCATTTCGACATCAAGAACGCCCGGCTTGCTCACGCCGATGAAAACGTCCGCACCCGCAATCACGTCCCGCAGCGAACCCCCTGCGTTTTGCCGGTTCGTAATTTCCGCGAGCTCTTTTTTTTCATGCGTGAGATCTGAACGATGCGCGCCGATCGCGCCTTTGCTGTCGCACACGATGATATCTTTGATTCCATATTCAACAAGTATCTTCGCAACGGCGCTCCCCGCCGCACCCGCACCGCTCATCACCACCTTCACGTCTTCCGGCTTCGCGCTCTTCACCTTCAGCGCGTTCATGAGCGCAGCCAAGACAACGACGGCCGTGCCATGCTGATCATCGTGCATTACGGGAATGTCGAGTTCATTTTGCAATCGCCGCTCGATTTCAAAGCAACGCGGCGCGGCAATATCTTCAAGGTTCACGCCGCCGAACACCGGCGCGATGCGCTTTACCGTCTGGATAATCTCCTCCGTATCCTGCGTTGCGAGACACAGCGGAAACGCGTCGACATTCGCGAATTTCTTGAAAAGCGCCGCCTTTCCTTCCATAACGGGAATCGCGGCTTCTGCGCCCAGGTTGCCAAGACCCAGAATCGCCGATCCATCCGAAACGATCGCAATCGTATTGCGCTTCAGCGTGTATTCTTTCGCGAGCGACGTGTCCTTGTCGATCGCTTCACTCACGGCGCCTACGCCTGGCGTATACGCGAGCGAAAGATCATGTTTATCATTAATCGGCACCTTGCTCGCAATCTCGATTTTGCCGTGATGCGCTTTGTGGAGCTCGATTGATTCTTCCGATGTTTTGTCCATCTGCATACAATGATAATAGTTTAGAAGTTGTTTAATTATACTATACGGGTACAATAAAGGCAGCTTTTCATGGAGCGTTCACATGATCATCGATAGCAGTCTGCAGGAAGCGGCGGCGAAGTCACAAAATCCCCGATTCCCTTGCCCCGATCACATCCTGGCACGTCTTGATGTGATCACGCTGCGATATTGGTCATTGGATTGCAGGCTCCATCAGGGGCAGCTTGTCATTGACCGTCGCTTAACCTCCGAAATCATCCGGATATTCCAAGTCATCGAAGAACATCAGTTTCCGATCGCCCGCATGGTTCCGGCCGCCGACCCTCGCTACCAATGGAACGATACGTTGCTCATGGCGGCAAACGTTACGTCGTGTCATAACTTCAGATTGATAGTCGGACGGGATAAAATCTCCAATCACGGGTATGGCCAGGCGATTGACATCAATCCGCTGTTCAACCCCTGCATCAAATGGAATGGCGAAGTAAGCCCTCCGGGGGCAGCCTGGGAGCGTTCACGTCCGGGCACGCTCACGCCGGACTCGATCGTCGTCAGGGTATTCGAAGAGCTTGGCTGGACCTGGGGCGGCCGTTGGCGGGACCCCGTGGATTACCAGCACTTCGAAAAGGTGTTATCACCCGCATCTAAATAAAAAATAGGCCCTCCGCAGCACGTGCGCGGAAGGCCTTTTCCTTTCCTCAACACTTTGATTTCCACGGCCATGGACGATGGAGAATCGGACATTCAACCGGATAACATTCTTCGCCATTCCACAAACAGAGGCGAGGCGGAGTTTTTTTGGAATTCATCCGTTCGTTCTGTACGGCAACCGCGAAGCGGTTTTCGTAATCGAAGGGCATCCCGCCCGCAACACGGCGCACCACTTCCCGAAGTGCCTTCGACTGCTTCCACATTTCCTGAAGGCGTTCTCCGATGAAACCATCCCACTTCACGATGGTCATGTCGCGCTTTTCTCCCAACCCGTCCGAGATTTGTCCCGGCGACGTTAATTGGAAGTGAGCGCCATCGTAAATCGGCACTTCAGAAAAGCTGATATGCCGGCCAAGTTGGATGTCTGCCACAACCACCCCGTCGTCATACATCCTGAATCCATAGAGTTGAATGAAGTCGATCGGAATGCCGAGCTCCATGCCGGCCCACTCAGGCGGACGCCATGCCGGAAGCTCTTTTGCAGCTGAGTGGCCGGTGAGATACTCAACGAAATAATCATGCCACTGATTAATGATCGTGGCGTAAAAAATTTCACCGAGCAAGGGCCACTGGCTCTCCCCGTCCTCGTGATATGCCGGAACATCTATGAACCTAAATCGAGCACCTGATTCGGAGAACCTAAGACCATTTCTGTTCTTATCCAACCTGATACCGGTGCCATGCAAAACACATGGCCCGATATCAACGCTGAAC
>Ga0070681_10000761_pt1 | contig 26755 bp, 25 predicted proteins | sample KBSC83BmetaG_FD_65650 | JGI IMG/M metagenome (GOLD analysis project Ga0070681, IMG submission 65650) | Corn rhizosphere microbial communities from Kellogg Biological Station, Michigan, USA - KBS C8-3B metaG | ecosystem: Host-associated > Plants > Roots > Rhizosphere | place: USA: Michigan...
GTGCGCGTGCACCTGGTCGACGAGCCGCTCGTGCATCGGGATGTCCTGGTCGTCCCACAGCCGGCCTTCGACGTAGCCGCCGGTGTCGGAGTCGGGATGGAAGTCGACCTCCTCCGTGCACACGACAGCCCAGCCGCCTTCCGCCTTGACGCCGCGCATCACCGCATGCGCGGTCGGGTCGCGGTGGCCCATCCCGTTGCAGTGGGGCACCTGGAAGAAGCGGTTGCGTGCGACGACCGGCCCGAGCTGCACCGGTTCGAACAGCACGTCGTAACGCGCGTCTCTCATGACTTCGGAAACAGGCTCCGCGCGACGATCAGCCGCATGATGTCGCTCGTTCCGTCCCAGATCTCGTCGAGCTTTGCGTCACGCAGCCACTTCTGCACCGGCGAGTCGCGGATGTAACCCGCGCCGCCGAGCGTCTGGGTCGCCGCCCACGTCGAGAACCACGACGCCTCCGAGGCGGCGAGCTTCGCCATCGCCGCCTCCGTCGAGAACGGCGCGCCGGCGTCTGCCAGGTCGGCGGCGTGGTGCGTGAGGAGCCGCGCCTGGTCGAGCTTCAGCTTCGCGTCGGCGAGCCGGAACGACACCGCCTGAAACTCGTTGATCGGCTTCCCGAACGCCTCACGCCGCCGTGCGTACTCGACGGCGTGCTCGAGCGCCGCGCGGCCGACGCCGAGCGCCGACGCGGCGAGCTGCACGCGCGCGACGTCGAACACGTACAGCAGGCCGCTGAAACCCTCGCCCTCTGCACCGAGCCGGCGGTCGTCCGGGACGAAGCAGCCCTCGAACCGCAGCTCGCCGGCGGGGAAGCAGCGGCTGCCCAGCTTCGGGAGCCGCGCACCGTGGACGAAGCCCTCGTCGCCGCGCTCGACGACGAAGGCCGTGATCCCTTTCGAGCGTGCGCCGGGATCGACCGTCGCGAACACGACGCAGACGTCGGCGACCGGCGCGTTGCCGATGAACTTCTTGTGCCCGTCGAGCACGTAGCCGCCGTCGACGCGGCGCGCGATCGTCTCGATCGCGGCCGCGTCGGAGCCGTGCCCGGGCTCGGTGATCGCGACCGAGCACGCCGGCGGCTCAGGCCCGCACAGCGGCGGAAGCCACCGCTCCTTCTGCTCCGGGCTCCCGAGCGCGAGGATCGGGCCGGCGAAGAAGCCGCCCTGCGCGATCACCCAGAAGATCGGCGAGTCGCCCCACGAGAGCTCCTCGATCACGGCGCAGCGGTCGCGCAGCCGCGTGAGCCCGCCTCCGCCGTACTCCGCCGGCAGGTCGTAGCAGGTGAGTCCGAGCGCGGCCGCCTTCTGCAGCAGCTCGAGCGGGTACTCCTCGGTCTCGTCGTACTGCAGCGCGACCGGCCGGAGCTCCTCACGGGCGAAGGTGGCGGCCGTTTCCAGGGCGGTGTGCATAGTACGAACCTCCAACGAGCATCGCGCACCCTGCCTGGCCCGTCAAGGCGGGCTTGACACTATGTGCATTCCAGGTTCACCATCTGGACAGTGAACTGGGAAGCCTTCGTCACGTGCGCGGTCACGGGCGCCGGCGACACCGCCGGCCGGAGCGAGCACGTCCCGGTCACGCCGGAGGAGATCGCGGACGCGGCGATCGAGGCTGCGCGCGCGGGCGCGGCGATCGCGCACATCCACGTCCGCGACCCGAGCAGCGGGAAGGGCGGCCGCGACCCGGCGCTCTACCGGGCGGTCGTCGAGCGGATCCGCACGTCCGACGTCGATGTCGTCCTCAACCTGACGGCGGGCATGGGCGGCGACCTCGTGCTCGGCGGCGACGAGTCGCCCCTCCCGCCCGACGAGGCGGGCACCGACATGGCGGGCGCCGCCGAGCGGCTTGCACACGTCGAGGAGCTGCTGCCGGAGATCTGCACGCTCGACTGCGGGACGATGAACTTCGCCGCCGGCGGCGACTACGTGATGGTGAACACGCCCGGGATGCTGCGCGCGATGGCGGCGCGCGTCGGCGAGCTCGGCGTGCGGCCGGAGCTCGAGGTGTTCGACACCGGCCACCTGGTCTTCGTGCACGAGCTGATCCGCGACGGCCTGATCGACGACCCGCCGATGATCCAGCTCTGCACCGGCATCCCGTACGGCGCGCCCGACGACCTCGGGACGCTGACGGCGATGGTCAACCGCCTGCCGGCGAACGCCATCTTCTCAGCGTTCTCGATCGGAAGGATGCAGCTGCCGTTCGTGGCGCTCGCCGTGCTGGCGGGCGGCAACGCCCGCGTCGGGCTCGAGGACAATCTGTACCTCGCGCGCGGACGCCTCGGCACAAACGCCGAGCTCGTCGAGCGCGCTGTTCACATCCTCGAGTCGATGAACGTGCGCGTGCTCGGCCCGGAGGAGGTGCGGGCGAAGCTCGCGCTGCGCGTTCGTGTCTGAGCGTAGGCTCGACGGAGCTCAGCAAGGAGCGGTGGCCCCGGCTTCGCCGACGCCGGAGCCGACTTCTGACCGGCCTCGTGCAGTCGGACTGCTGGGCGGCGGTGTGATCGGCGCCGGGTGGGCGGCACGGTTCCTGCTGAACGGCGTCGACGTCCAGCTCTACGACCCCACGCCGTCCTCGGTCGACGACGTGCTCGCGAACGCGCGGCGCGCGTATGCGCGCTTGACGCTCGCGCCGCTTCCCGTCGAGGGGACGCTCGTCATGTGCACGTCGGTCGAAGACGCGGTGGGTGGTGTCGAGCTCGTGCAGGAGTCAGCGCCGGAGGACCTGGAGCTGAAGCGCGCGCTCCTCGCCGACGCCGACCGCTACGCGGCGGGCGACGCGATCGTGTGCTCGTCGACGTCGGGATTGCGGCCGACCGAGCTGCAGTCCGCGATGGCGCGGCCCGACCGCTTCGTCGTCGGGCACCCGTTCAATCCCGTCTACCTGCTGCCGCTCGTCGAGCTGTGCGGCGGCGATGCCACGTCGCCGAAGACGATCGAGCGAGCGGCCGCCGCGTACCGCTCGGTCGGTATGCGGCCCTTGCACGTACGGACGGAGATCGACGGCTTCGTGGCCGACCGGTTGCTCGAGGCGTTGTGGCGCGAGGCGTTGTGGCTCGTCAACGACGGCGTCGCGACCGTCGAGGAGATCGACGACGCGATTCGCTACGGCGCCGGCCTGCGCTGGGCGTGCATGGGCACCTTCCTCACCTACCGCATCGCAGGCGGCGAAGCCGGCATGCGCCACTTCATGGCGCAGTTCGGGCCGGCGCTCGCATGGCCGTGGACGAAGCTCATGGACGTGCCGGAGCTCACGGACGACCTGCTCGACCGGCTCGTCGCGGAGTCAGACACCCAGGCGGCCGGCCGTTCGATCCGTGAGCTCGAGCGCGCGCGCGACGACGCGCTCGTCGCCATCCTGCAGGGCCTCCGCGGCGTGGAGACGGGCGCGGGCGAGACGCTGCTCGCGTGGGAGCGTGGGCTGCTCGGGGCCGCCCCGCGCAGCCCACGGCGCGTGCCGGCGTCGTGGGTCGACTACAACGGCCACGTGCACGAGAGCCGGTACCTGCAGGCGTTCTCCGACGCGACCGACGCGCTGCTCGGGAGGCTCGGGCTCGACCCTGCGGTCGGCAGCTACTTCACGGTCGAGACACACCTTCGGCACCTGCTCCCGCTCCATGCCGGCGACGCGTTTCACGTGACGACCGAGGTCGCCGGCGTCGACGAGAAGCGGCTGCGGCTCTCGCACACGTTGCACCGTGACTCCGATGTCGTTGCGACCGCCGATCAGACCCTCGTGCACGTCGACGTCGCGTCGGGCCGTGCGGCACCGGTCGATCAGGCAGTGAGGGAACGCGTCGAGCAACTCAGATGAATCGCGACCTGCGTCCGCTGTTCGAGCCGCGGTCGGTCGCGATCGTCGGTGTCTCTGCCGACCCCGGCAAGTGGGGCTACTGGTTCGCGCGCGATGCCGCGCGCGGGGCGCATCGACGTGCGGTGCACCTGATCGGACGCAGCGGTGGCGAGCTGCACGGGCTGCCCGTCCTCCCGTCGCTCGCGGAGCTGCCCGAGGCACCGGAGCTCGTCGTGCTCTCGGTTCCGGCGGCGGGCCTCGAGGACGCTGTCGACGCGTCGCTCGCCGCCGGAGCGAAGGCGATCGTGGCGATCGCGGCGGGCGTCGGCGAGGAACGCGAGCGCGCGATCGTCGCGCGCGTGCGCGAGGCAGGCGCCGTTCTCCTCGGCCCGAACTGCCTCGGCGTGTTCGACGCCGCGGGCGAGCTCGACCTCGCGTCCAACCCTCTGCCCTCGGGGCCGATCGGGTTCGTCTCGCAGAGCGGCAACATCGCGCTCGAGACCGGGCTTCTTCTAGCCGATGTCGGCCTCGGGTTCTCGCGGCTCGCGTCGATCGGCAACCAGGCGGACCTCGACGTCACCGACGTGCTGCGCGACCTCGCGGGGCACGACGGGACGAAGGCGATCGGCGTGTACTGCGAGGACTTCCGCGACGGTCGCGCGTTCGCCGAGGCGGCGCGGACGGCGGGCAAGCCGGTCGTGCTGCTGACGGTCGGGCAGACGGAGGCGTCGACGCGTGCGGCGCTGTCTCACACCGGCGCGCTGACGAGCTCACTCGATGCCGTGGACGCTGCGTGCCGCGCGGCCGGTGTGCATCGCGTCGAGACACCGCGGCGCCTTGTCGAGACGCTGCAGGCGTTGCTCACCGCCGAACGCCCGCGGGGGCGGCGCGTCGCGGTGGTCGGAGACGGCGGCGGGTACGGCGCAGTCGCGTGCGACCTGCTCGGCGCGCACGATCTCGAGCTGCCGGTGTTGTCGGAGAGCGTGCAGGAGGCACTGCGCTCGTCACTTCTGCCGACGGCTGCGACGGCGAATCCCGTCGACCTCGCCGGCGCAGGGGAGCAGGACGCGTTCAGCTTCTCTCGGACGACGCGCACGCTGCTCGAGTCGGGGGATGTCGACGTCGTGCTCTTCACGGCGTACTTCGGCGGGTACAGCTCGCTGTCGGACGAGCTGCGTGAGCGGGAGCTCGCGGTCGCTGCGGAGCTCGCAGCGGCGGCGCACGAGACGGGCGTTCCCCTCGTCGTGCACACGATGTACTGGGACGCCCCGCCGGCGCGCGCTCTCCGAGAGGCGGGGATTGCGGTGTATCGCGCGATCGAGTCCGCGGTCGACGCGGTGGCGTCTCTCGTCGACGACGTGTGTCCGCCCTCGCCTGTGCCTGCGCTGCCGTCTGCCGCGGCGCCGGTCGCGGGGACGGGGTATGCGGATGCGCGGGTGGTGCTCGCGGCGGCCGGCGTGCCGTTCGGCGCGGCGGAGCTCGCGTCCACGCGCGAAGAGGCAGTGGCGGCCGCGGGGAATCTCGGCTATCCGGTCGTGCTCAAGGCCCTCGGCGCGCTGCACAAGTCGGACGCGGGCGGTGTCGTAGTCGGCATCGGCGACGAGGCCGCTCTCGTTGCAGCCGTCGATCGCCTCGGCGCGGAGTCGTACTCGGTGGAGTCGTTCGAGGACACGGCGGCGGGCTTCGAGCTGCTGGTCGGCGCACGGTGCGACGTCCGCTTCGGTCCGGTCGTCGTCGTGGGTGCTGGCGGTGTCAACGCGGAGTTTCTCCGCGACACGGCATCGGCGCTCGCTCCGGTAGACGCAGCCGGCGCGGAGGCCTTGCTGCTCCGGCTGGCCTGCGCGCCGCTGCTCACGGGTGTGCGAGGCCGGCCGCCGCTGGACGTCCGAGCCGCCGCCGAAGCGATCGCGGCGCTGTCGAGGTTCGCCGCGGCGCATCCGGACCTCGCAGCGCTCGAAGTGAACCCCCTCCTCGTCCGCCGCGAAGGCGCCGTCGGCCTCGACGCTCGCTTCGTGCGCGTCTGAGCCGGCTCAGAGCCGGCTCAGAGGAAGCTCAGAGGACCTTTCACAGCCCGCAAAAAAGTGTGCGCCAATTGTGTGACCGCGCCGGAAAGAGTCTGCAAAACCCCGTCGTGAGTTCGGGACGGGTTCCGGGAGAACGGAATGACCGTTTCGGGCGAGCGCGCGCGGCGCGCGCGTCAGAGCCTGCTCCGACGCGGCTCAGACGCGGCTCAGACGCGCGGCGGCGGGAGCACCCTGAGCGCGTCCGGCGGCAGGTGTGCCTGCACTGCGGTGCCCTGCGCGTAGTCGCGCGCGGAGCCGTCGTTCGCGATCGAGGCATGGACGACCTCACCCGATGCGAGGCGGATCACGAGCTGCTCCGACGAGCCGAGGTACACGACCCGCTCGATCATCCCCGGGACGCGGTTCTCGCCCCTCGACTCGTACGGCTCGACACGCACCCGCTCCGGACGGATCACCGCTCGCGCGTCCCCGCGCTCACCGAGCTCACCGCTCAGCGCCCGCAGCGTGAAGTCGCCGAGCTTCACGCGACAGGCGTCGCCGTCGGGCTCCACGTCCACCGTCATCAGGTTCGAGACGCCGAGGAAGTCAGCGACGAACGCCGTCTTCGGCTCCTCGTACATCTCCGACGGTGTCGCGACCTGCTCCACACGCCCGTCGGACATGACCGCGATCCGGTCGGACATCGTCAGCGCCTCTTCCTGGTCGTGCGTCACGTAGACGAACGTGATCCCGAACTGCTCCTGGATGCCCTTCAGCTCGAGCTGCAGCGCCTTGCGCAGCTTCGCGTCGAGGGCGCCGAGCGGCTCGTCGAGCAGCAGCACCGACGGGTTGAGCACGAGCGCGCGCGCGAGCGCGACCCGTTGCTGCTGGCCGCCCGAGAGCTGAACGGGCCGGCGGCGCTCGAGGCCCGACAGGCGCACCGCCTCGAGCACCTGCACGACACGCTGCCGGATCTCCGCGCGCTTCTCTTTCCGCCGCCGCAGCCCGAACGCCACGTTGTCGAAGACGTCGAGATGCGGGAAGAGCGCGTAGCTCTGGAAGACGGTGTTGACCTTCCGCTTGTGCGGCGGCGTCGCCGCCATGTCGGCGCCGTCGAGCAGGATCTTGCCGCTGTCCGGGCGCTCGAATCCCGCGATCAGCCGCAGCGTCGTCGTCTTGCCGCAGCCGGACGGGCCGAGCAGCGAGAAGAACTCACCGCCGTCGACGTGCAGGTCGATGCCGTCGACCGCGACCACGTCGGAGAACGACTTCCGCAGCGTGACGAGATCGATCGTGCCCACGTTCATGCCTCGAGCGCCGCGAGCTCGCTCACCGCGCTGCCACCTCCCTGCTGGAGCTTGCTGAACCGCCGGTACACGACCGCGGCGAGCGCCACCGCCACGAGCGTCGCGAGCACCATCACCGTCGCGAGCGCGTTCAGCGCCGGCGTCGTCGTCCCGCGCACGCTCGAGTAGATCTTGATCGGCACTGTTTGCGTCGACGAGTTCGACGACAGGTAGTCGGTGACGACGAAGTCGTCGATCGACAGCGCGAACACCACCATCAGGCTCGCGAAGATCGCCGGCGCGAGCAGCGGCAGCAGCACGAGCCGCAGCGCACCGAACGTCGACGCACCGAGATCGCGCGCCGCCTCCTCGTACTGGCGGCCGACGGAGAGCAGGCGGCCGCGCACGACGAGGACGACGTACGAGATCGAGAACGTCACCTGGCCGAGCGCTTGCGCGGTCGTGCCGAGCTCGATCTTGTAGAGCGAGACGAAGACGAGCAGCAGCGACACCGCCATGACGATCTCCGGCGTCACGAGCGGGAAGAGCATCAGGAAGTTGACCGGCCGCGCGCCGAAGCCGCGCCAGCGGGTCAGGCCGATCGCGAGGCCGACACCCAGCGGCACCGCGATCAGCATGTCGAGCCCGGCGAGCTTGAGGCTTTGCTCGAGCGCCCCGCGCAACGCCGGATCGTGCAGCACCGACTGGTCCGGATCGCCCCAGTACCAACGCGTCGAGAACCCTTGCCACACGCTGCGCGACCGGCCGTCGTTGAACGAGAACAGCACGGCGATGCAGACGGGGACGATCGCCCAGACCATGTACAGCCACGTCACGACCGCGAGCGTTCGCGGTTGGCCCCACGGGTTCGCCCACCAGTCGCGGACGCGCTTCACACGGGCTCCCGCGACGCGCGAACCGTCACCCAGAGGTAGTACGACATCAACGCCGCGAGCAGCACCGAGAGCACGATCACGAGCGACGCGCCGACCGTGCGCTGCGGGCCTCCCTGGAAGAACAGGTTGATCTGGTTGCCGATCATCGTCGTGCGCGGCGAGCCCGAGATGACGTCGTTCGTGTAGTAGTCGCCGAACATCGGCAGCGCGATCAGCACGCTCGCCGCCATGATCCCGTGCTTCGAGAGCGGGAGCGTCACGTGCAGGAACGTGTGCAGCGGGCTTGCGCCGAGGTCGCGTCCGGCTTCGAGCACGCTCCGCTCGATCCGGTCGAGCGTCGCGTACAGCGGCAGGATCAGGTAGGGCACGTAGCCGTAGACCAGCGCGAGGATCACGGACGACGCCTGGCCGTCGAGCCAGCCGTACGGATGCGAGAGCACGCCGACGTCGATCAGCGCGCGGTTGACGAGCCCGTCCGGCAGAAGGAGCCCGACCCAGGCGAGCATCCGCATCAGGTAGCTGACCCAGAACGGCACGATCAGCAGCACGAGCAGCAGCTTCTTCGTCCGCTTCGCGTGGCGGGAGAGGTAATACGCCACCGGGTACCCGAGCGCGAGACACCCTGCGAGCGCCACGGCGACGTAGACGAACGTGCGCACGAACACCGTCCAGAACGGTTGGCCGGGCCGCAGCTGCCGCAGGACGTCGCGCATCGTGCCGAACTGCCAGTGCAGTGGGTTCCACGCCGGCACCGGGTTCGAGAAGATGGGGTCGACGGTGCCGAACGCCACCGCCAGCACCGCGTAGGTCGGCACCAGGAACAACAGGACGAGCCAGATCGCTCCGGGAAGCGCGAAGCTCGGCCAGAGAAACCGCCGCGTCATGATCGAACTAGCCCGCCTTGAAAGCGGACCACGCGTTCTGCCAGGTCGCCTGCCCTTGTGTCGTGAGCGGCAGCAGGCTGACGGCGTTCTCGAAGTCCGACTCGCGCACGATCGTCGAGCCGAGGTTCTTCGGGATGTAGCCCTGGGCGATCACCTTGTTCGGGTTGATCGTCTTGAGCGGCGGCATGTACCCGAGCCACGAGAAGTTCTCGAGGCCGTGCGCGTTGTCGAGCAGGAAGTTGAGGAAGTGGTGCGCGAGAACGGGGTTCTTCGCCGTGCGCAGGATCGTGACCATGTCGCTGCCGACGACCGCGCTCTTCTCGGGGCGCCAGTAACCGATGACGCTCACCGGCACGTTCTTCGGCATGTAGTACGTGGCGCCGGCCATGTCGCCGGACCACGCCTGCCCCAGCCACGTCGCGCCGGTCGGCACGTCCGTGTACTGCGTCGTGTTGGTCTTGACGTTGACCGTCTTCGTCAGCTGCTTGAGGTCGTTCGCCGCCGCCTGCACGAGCTTCGCGTTCTCGGTGTTGACGTTGTGCACGCCGCGATGCTGCAGTGCCATGCCGATCGCCTCGCGCTGGTCGTCGAGGAGCGCGACCTTGCCGGCGAACTTCTGGGCGTGCCAGAACGCGTCGAAGCCGTTCTTGAACGCGGTCGGCGGCGTCTTTACCTTGTCCTTCCGCCACGCGATGCCGGTCGTGTAGACGGTGTACGGGACCGAGTAGCGCGAGTGCACGTCGTAGAACGGGCTCTGCAGTTGCGGCCACACGTTCTTCAGGTTCGGCAGGTACGAGTGGTTGAGCGGCTGGATGAGCTTGCCGGCGACGGTGCGTGAGAGGTACTCCACGGTCGCGAACCAGACGTCGAAGCTCGTGCTCCCGGATGTGAGCTTCGCGAGCGCCTCCTCCTCGTTCTCGAACGTCGTGATCTTGACCTTGGTGTTGTAGGCCTTCTCGAACTTCTTCACGACCGCCGGGTTGACGTAGTCCGACCAGTTGAAGACGTTGAGCGGCCCGTTCTCCGTGGTGCGGCCGCTGTCGACCGGGTCGTTGTCGGAGTAGAGCGGGAGGGTGACCGGGAAGCCGCGCCGGGCGAGCGGGATGCCGCCGGGACCGATCGGGCCGCCGAGTCGCCCGGCGAGCGCGTCCGCGGCCTGGAGCAGCGTTTCGGCGCCCGACAGCGCCGCCACGGCGCCGGCCGAGCCGAAGAGGAAATGACGCCTGGTCGTCCTGCGTTCCCGCGGATGCATCTCGTCCTCCCCCGAGGTCGGTTTCGCACAATGCAAACCGACGTAGCACCATGTGTCAAGGCGATTTGTATGATTGGGCACGAGATGCCCGAGGTCCGGACGACGCTCCCCGGCCACGACTACCGCTCGCCGGAGATCTACGAGCTCGACCGCGAGCGGGTGTTCTTCCGGGAATGGATGTACGTCGCGCGGGCCGACGAGGCCCCGGAGCCCGGCGATTTCGTCACGGTCGACGTCGCCGGCGAGAGCATCGTCGTGGTCCGCGGGAAGGACGACGAGCTCCGCGGCTTCTACAACGTCTGCCGGCATCGTGGGTCGCGCATCTGCGACGCCGAGACGCGTGGGCACGCGAAGGGCGCGATCAAGTGCCCGTACCACGCCTGGACGTACTCCTACGACGGGAGGCTGATCGGGACGCCGCTCGTCGCGAAGGACGAGCTCGACCGTTCCACGCTCGGCCTGTGGCCGGTACGCCTCGAGGAGTGGCAGGGCTACGTCTTCGTGAACCTCTCGGACGATGCGTTGCCGCTGCGCGAGTCGCTCGAGCAGCAGTTCGACAAGCCGTTGCAGTACGAGAACTGGAACATGCACGAGCTTCGTACGGGCCACCGGACGGTCAGCGAGGTCGCCTCGAACTGGAAGATCCTGATCGAGAACTACAACGAGTGCCTGCACTGCCCGACCGTGCATCCCGAGCTCTCGCAGGTCGCGCCGGCGTTCGGCAAGGGCCTCGTGCTCGAGCCGGGGCGGCACGACTGGGGCGTCTCGATCGTGAACGGGGGCGTCGGCTACACCGCGACCGGGACGACCAGCATCCCCGTCATGCCCGGGCTCGACGATCACCAGGCGAGCTCGATGTACGGCGCGACCGTGTACCCGAACATGTTCATCGACCTCACCGGCACGGTCGTGATCGCGACGCGCATGCTGCCGCGCGGCGCTGCGCACACGACGATCGTCACGGACTACCTGTTCCGCCCGGAGGTCGTCGACGACCCGGACTTCGACCCGAGCGAGGTCGTCGACTTCGCCGAGCTCGTTGCGAAGCAGGACTACGTCGTCTGCGAACGCGTGCAGCTCGGCGTGTCGTCGCGCGCGTTCACGCACGGCGTGTACGCCGAGAAGGACGACCTGCCTCACCGCTTCAACAAGCGGTATCTCGCCGCGCGCGACGATCACTAGCGCCGTCGTCGTCGGGGCCGGCTTCGCGGGGCTCGCTGCCGCGGATGCGCTCGTCCGCGCCGGTGCCGACGTCGTCGTCCTCGAGGCGAGCGACCGGGTCGGCGGCCGCGTCTGGTCCGACCGGCTCGGGAACGGCTCGACGGTCGAGCGCGGCGCGGAGTTCGTGCTGCCCGGCTACGAGACGATGCAGTGGCTCGCGACGCGGCTCGGGCTGTCGTTCCGCGAGAAGGGGACCCTGTACGGGGATCGCGAGCCCCGCGGCGGGCCGCCGGTCACGCGCGACGAGCTGCTCGCCGCAGTCGCGCAGCTGAAGAACGCGCACGGCAGATCGCTCGCCGCCGCCCTCGACGCGCTGCCGGCGACGGAGGGCGCCCGCAAAGCGATCGCCGCACGCCTCGCGATCTCGACCGCCCACGAGCTCGACGACCAGCCGGCGTCGATTCTCGCGGACGGCGCTGCCGGGTTCGGCGCGTTCGCCAGTCACGGGATCGACGGTGGGAACGACCTGCTGGCCCGTGCCCTGGCCGCGACCCTCGACGTGCGCTTCGGGGCTCGCGTCGAACGCATCGTGTGGGGCGACGGCGGTGTCGCCGTCGACGGCGAGCCCGCCGAGACCTGTGTCGTCGCGACCCCGGCGCGTGCCGTCGCGTTCGACCCGCCGCTGCCCGAGTGGAAGCAGCGCGCGCTCGACACCGTCCGGTACGGCGAGGCGGCGAAGGTCTTCCTGCAGCTCGAGCACGAGGTCGAGCCGAGCGCGACGTTGTCGGTGCCGGGCCGCTTCTGGGCCTGGACCGAGCACGGCTCGCGTGCTGTGGCCTCGTTCGCCGCCACCGGGCGCGCGCTCGACCGGCTCGGGATCGCGAACGGCCCGGAGCGGTGGGCGGCTGCGGTCCGCTCGCTCCGGCCTGACCTTCCGTACGCGGACGCCGAGCCGGTGCTCGCCACCTGGCCCGGCGGCGCGTACTCGGCCCGGTCGCTCTCGTCACCGCTCGACCATGAGTCGCTCGCCGCGCCCGTCGGCCCGATCGTGTTCGCCGGCGAGCACACGGCGGGCGAGTGGCACGGCCTGATGGAGGGGGCGCTGCGCAGCGGCCTGAGGGCCGCCGCGCACTGCCTCACGTGACGGCGTCGAGGAGGCGCATGCGCGCGTCCTCGAGCTCCGACTTCAGGTCCCGGAGGCCCGCCATGCGCGCGCCCCCCGCCTTCAGCCGGTTCAGCTGCCGCCGCCGCTCCTCGAGCTCGTCGAGGAGAGCGGCGACCTGCAGTTGGTGCGCGCGGCGATGTGACACGGTGACCGTCATGCCGCCTCGCTGACCGGGCGCGACTCCGACGAGCGGAGCTCGGTGACCGGGGCCGGGGCCGGCGTGCGAAGGAGCGCACCGGTGAGCGCGGCGCCGAGGACGAGCAGCCCGGTCAAGACGTACAGCGCCGTCTGGTAGCCATGGTCGAGCGCGGCCGCGCTGCCGGTGGGAGCGCCACCGAAGTGGGCGGTCGACGACGATGCGATCGCGGTCGTCGCGGCGATCCCGATTGCACCGCCGATCTGGCGGCTCGTGTTCACGAGGCCGGAGGCGATGCCCGCGTCCGCGCGCTCGACGCCTTGGAGGCTCGCGATCGTCACCGGCACGAATGCCAGGCCGAGACCCGCGCCGCCGAGGACGAACGCCGGGAACATGTCCCAGAAGTAGTGCCCGTCGACCGGCAACCGCGTCAGGTAGGCGACGGAGGCCGCGGACATGAGCAGCCCTGCCGTCAGCGTGGTCGGCACACCGACCCGGCCGACGACGACCTGGGCGAGGTTCGAGACGACGACGACCGTCAGGGCGAAGCCCACGAACGCCACACCGCTCTGGACGGCGCTGTAGTGCAGCACTTCCTGCAGGTACAGAGCGAGGATGAAGAACTCCGAGAACGTCACCGCGCCGAGGATCGTCATCGCGGCGTTCGCGGTCGACAGCGTGCGTGAACGGAAGATCCGCAGCGGCAGCAGCGGCCACGGCGAGCGCAGCTCGATGACGAGGAACGCACCGATCAGCGCGATCGACCCGGCGAGCAGCGACAGCGTCTCGGGCGTGCCCCAGCCCTGGTTCGTGCCGCGCGTGAGCGCGTACACGAAGAGCATGAGCCCGCTGGTGACGGTTGCCGCACCCAGGACGTCGAAGTGCCGGTGACCGAGGTCCGGGCGGCTCTCGCGCAGGAGAACCGGTGCGAGCAGCGCCGCGGCGATCCCCACCGGGACGTTGATGAAGAAGATCCACGACCAGCTCAGGTAACTCGTGAGCACGCCGCCGAGCAGCACGCCGACGGCGGCGCCGCTCCCGGACGCCGCGCCGTAGATGCCGAGCGCGAGGTTGCGCTCCCGGCCTTCTGCGAACGTGGTGACGAGCAGCGACAGGGCCGCAGGCGCGAGCAGCGCTCCGCCGAGCCCCTGGAGGGCGCGGAACGCGATCAGCGACGCTTCGGACCAGGCGAGGCCGCAGAGCAGCGAGCTCGCGGCGAAGACGAGGAGGCCGACGACGAAGAGGCGGCGACGCCCGACGAGGTCGGCCAGCCGGCCACCGAGGAGCAACGCACCGCCGAAGAGGATGGCGTAGGCGGAGACGACCCACTGGAGGCTCGTCGCCGAGAAGCCGAGGTCGGACTTGATCGACGGGAGCGCGACGTTCACGATCGCGACGTCGAGGATGACCATGAACTGCGCGGTCACGATCAACGCCAGGGCGCTCCAACGCCGGGAAGCTGGGGTTGTAGTCAGTGTCACTAATTGAGCTCCTTGATCGTTGTTCATCTCAACAGTATACAGACACAACGATGGACGCGCTACACTTCTTCCCGTGAACGACGTGATGACGACCAGTGGCAAGGTGGCGACGCGGCTACCGGAAGAGCTGACGTCGTCCGCGCTCTTCCTGCTCAAGCGGCTCGGGATGTCCGCCAAGGAACGGTCCTTCTCGGCGTACGAGGAGCTCGGCCTCCATCCGTACCACCACGCGATCCTCGCCGTGCTCGACGAAGGGACGCGCGAGACGCAGGGATCGATCGCAGACTCGCTCGGATACGATCGCGGCCAGCTGGTCGGCCTGCTCGACGAGCTCGAGACGGCCGGACTCGTCCAGCGGCGCCGTGACCCGGCCGACCGCCGCCGCCACGTCGTGGAGATGACCGCGACGGGACGGAAGACGCTCGCCAAGCTGCGCGCGCTCGCGAAGAGCCTCGAGGAGGGCTTCCTCGCGCCGCTCGACGACCGCGAGCGGAAGGTCTTGCACACGTTGCTCCTCGAGCTCGCCGAAGAGCACCTGCCGACCTGCCGGCGCGACCTCGCCTAGCGGCTAGACCTTCACGCCGGCACGGAGCGGAGGGAACGTCGCGGTGAGCCCGTCGACCTCGACCTGGAACAGCTCGTGCGGCTCGCGCAACCCCTGGAAGCGCCAGCTGCCGAGGCTCCGCAGCCTCACACCGCCGGCGATCGCGTCCGCGAGCGCGGCGCGCGCTGCGGACGACAGCACGATCTGGCCGCCATGCGCGCCGTAACAGATGCGTGCGGCGGCGTGTACGGCGAGCCCGACATATCCGGTCTCGGTGAGCGCCGGACGGCCGCTGTGGATGCCCGCGCGAACGCGGACGGCGACGTCGTCGGGCCACTGCGTCTCCGCCAGCGCGCGCTGCAGCTCCACCGCGGCGGCGACCGCTGCGGGCGCCTGCTCGAACACCGCGAAGAACTCGTCGCCGCGCGCGTCGACCTCGTGCCCGCCGGCCTTGCGCACCGTACGGCGGAGCACGCCGCGCACGGTTGCGGCGAGTGACGCGTACCGGTCGCCGAGACGTGCGAGCAGCTCGGTCGAGCGTTCGATGTCCGTCAGCAGGAACGTGACATGGCCTTTCGGCAGCCGCCGTTGCGGCTGGAGCTGCGCGCTGATGAACCCGATCGGCGCGACACCGTGCTTCTGCGCGGCGCGCAGGAGACGGAGCCGCGCCCGGTCGCGCGCCGCCTCGTCGTCGAAGACGACCTGATCGAAGCGCGAGAGCGCGTTCCGCACATGGGGCGCGTCGTTGATCGGGAGCCGCCGCTTGCCGCTCGAGTCGATGTAGGCGAACGCGCTGTCAGGGAGCTGCGCGCGGGTCTTCGCATCCAGCTTGGCCATGCACCGATGATGGCATGGAGCGTCCTAGTTGTGACGCGGGCGAACGGTGAAGCGGATCGTCACGTGCGCCGTCGCGCCCTTGGAGTCCACGACCTCGAGAGTCAGCCAGTGCGTGCCGGCGCGCGTCGGGCGGCCGCGCAGCACGCCGCCCGCGAGGAGGTGCAGCTTCGCCTGGCGCAGCCCACGGCCGGTGGCGAGCCAGCGCAGCGTCCCGGCGCCGCCGGAGGCGCGGAGCCTGCGGTCGAACCGGGCGCCGACGCGGCCGACGAACGCCCGCTTCACCTTGACGACGAGCGGCGGCAGCTTCGGCTGCGGCGTCGCCGCGGGAGGGGCGAGCGCGTCGAGGATCGCCTGGTGGATGAACCCGGCGATCGCGACGCCGCCGGCGGGCACGAGATGGATGTAGTCGGTCTGGTACCACTCGGGATGGCCCGACGAGTACGTGTTCCAGTCGAGGACGCGGAGCTCGGGATGGTGGAGGGCTGCGGCGGCGAGCACCGCGTTCTTCTGGGCGTATTCCGCCCGGACCGCATGCAGGTTCAGCCAGAGGACGTGTTGGACTCCGTCGTTTCGTAGCGTGTCGAGCGTGAGCTCGACGTCTGCGGCGAACGATGCGGGGATGTCGTTGTAGCCGTCGACGATCACGACGACCGGGCCGAGCGACGTCCGCCAGCCGTAGAGCACGTCGAGCGTCGTCGGGACGTAGCCGCCGTTGAACTCGCAGCTCTGCACGTTCAGACGGCGGCAGACGCCCGCGTCGAGCTGGACGTCGAGATTCTGCTCGAGTGTCGCCTGCGCCGGCGCGTTCCCCCAGGCGACCGCCGTCAGGACCGAGTCCGAGACGATCGTGACGTGGGGTGCCGCAGCGCCCGCGGCGCCGGCCGGCAGCACCGTGCAGGCGAGCAGAGCGACAAGGATCGCGAAGCGGTGGAGTGACGTCATCGGGCGGCGGGTCGGACGTGCTGCGGGGTTGGCAGCGTTCTTCGACCTCCGCTCCGGCGCGCGCGATGGCCCGAACGGGTGGTCCGAAGATCAAGCGCATCCCGATGTGCCGTCTATAGTCACCGCCGTGACGGCCGTCGAACTCGACGGGCCGCGCGCGGCCCCACGCGCTGCGTGGAGGCTGACGCTCGGCCGTTTCCTGTCCGATCGGGCTGCCGTGGCGTCGCTCGCCGCGTTCGGGCTCGTCCTCTTCGCCTCCTTCGCGGGTGGCCCGATCGTCAGCGCGCTCGTCGGCCACAACGGGTTCGACCAGTTTCCCTATGCGACCAACGCGAGCCTCGACCCCGTCGGGCTGTGGTCGCACGTGCCGACGACACAGCAGATTCGGCTCGACGAGTACAGCAACGTGCTCCCGCCGCCGAAGGGATCACCAAAGACGTTGATGGTGCTCGGCGCGGACGGTCCTCTCGGTCGCGACGAGTTCATCCGCGTGCTCGACGGCGGCAAGGCGTCGATCGAGGTCGGAATCTTCGCGGTGCTCATCTCGGCGTTGATCGCGGTGCCGCTCGGCTGCGTCGCCGGGTTCTACGGCGGGAAGGTCGATGCGCTGATCTCCCGGCTGACGGAGTGGGTGATGGCGTTCCCGCTGATCTTCTTCCTGGTGTTCGCGACCGTTCACCTGACACCGACGCTGCGGCCGATCGGCTGGGGGCATGACATCCCGGCCGGCGTGCCGATGGTGGCGCTCTTGATCGGCGTCTTCACATCCTTCTACCCGCTGCGTCTTGTGCGCGCGCAGCTGCTCACGCTGCGCAACGCCGAGTTCGTGGACTCCTCGCGCATGGTCGGTGCGTCCGGCCTGCGGATCATCCGGACGGACCTCCTGCCGCATCTCGTGCCGACGCTCCTCGTGTGGGGCGCCGTCGCCGTGGCCACCGACATGCTGCTCGAAGTCGGCCTGTCCGTGATCGGCGTCGGTGTGCAGGCGTCGACCGCGACGTGGGGGACGCTGCTCGCGCAGACGACCGGGACGATCTACAACGCGGGCTTCAACACCACCGCCGGCGAGCACCACACGACGTGGCACACCGTCTGGCCGACGATCGCGATCCTCGTCTCCGTCGTCTCGCTCAATCAGCTCTCGGAAAGCCTGCGCCGTGCGATCGAGCCCTGGCGGCGTGCATGAGGCGCGTCGGATCCTTCCTCGTGCGGCGGATCGCAGGCGGGGCGCTGACGCTCTGGGCGATCGTGACCCTCACGTTCCTCATGTACTGGTCGATCTCGCCGCAGCCCGGCCGGTTCGTCTACCCGGTCGGCCCGAAGATCACCGACTACCAGCTCCGGGACGGGGCGCATCGGCTCGGCGCCGACCGGCCGAAGCTGACCCAGTACGTCGACTGGTGGTGGCATCTCCTGCACGGCAACTTCGGGCACCGGTGGTCGGGTGCGACCTTGAACGACAACGTGCTCACGACCGCGCCGCTCGGGCCGTTCCTCTACCCGGCCGTCCGCGAGACGCTCTCGCTCTTGATCGGCGGCGCGATCCTCGCGGTGCTGATCTCGGTCCCGCTCGGTGCCATCTCGGGCCGGCGAATCGGCTCGGTCGCCGACAAGCTGATCTCGTTCTTCGCTCTCGTCGGCGTGTGCACGCACCCGATCGTCACGGGGAAGCTGCTGACACAGTGGTTCGGGATCGACCTGAAGTGGTTGCCTGCGAGCGGATACTGCTCGTTCGTCAAGCATCCGACACCGGCGGGACTTCCGGCGGGCTTCCAGACGTGCGGTGGACCAGTCGACTGGGCGACGCATCTGATCATGCCGTGGTTCACGTTCGCCTTTCTCTTCCTCGCGCTCTACACGCGGATGATCCGTGCGAGCGTCGCGGAGTCGATCCACGAGGACTATGTGCGCACCGCGCGCGCGAAAGGCGCGCGTGAGCGCCGCGTGATGGCGAGGCACGTGCTGCCGAACGCGTCGCTTCGCGTCCTGACGATGGTCGGCATGGACATCGGGACCGCGCTCGGTGTCGCCGTCTTCGTCGAGTTCGCATACGGCCTCTTTGGTCTGGCGCGGCTCTCGATCGAAACGATGACGGGCGACCCGTTCGCGAGCGCGACCGACCTCCCGATGCTGCTCGCCGTCGTGACCGTGATCGCGCTGATCGTCGTGATCGGCAACCTGATCGTCGACACGCTCTACGCGGTGGTCGATCCGCGGGCCGGTTCCGCCGACCGGCCGGGGCGGACGAAGGAGATCGCGGCCGGCGTCATGTGACGTGGTTCCCGCCGCCGTAGCGGCGGGAACCTGTCTATCCCCCGACAGGGACTAGCTGTTGGTCGACAGCGCGGCCGCGAGCGCCGGGCTCGTCACGTCCGTCTTCATGCCCCTTCTCAGTCGCTGAACGCCTTCGACGCGCCTGTGCGTCCACATGGGCAGCGCTGCCCATCTCTTGCGGCCCGTTTGTCGGGCAGTAACGTCTCGCCGATGCAACTCGTCGAGCGCCTGAGGTCGATCGGAGCCGATCCGGAGGACGACGAGGACCTGCGCGCGCGCAAGGCGCTGCTCGTCCTGATCTCGGTGCTGATCCTGCCGGTCGCCGGGCTGTGGGCTGCGCTCTATCTCCTGTTCCACTCGCCGGTCGGGTGGGCGCCGGTCGCGTACTTCCTCGTGCTTGCCGGCGCGATCGTCGTGTTCTCGCGGACGCGCAACTTCCTCTGGCTGCTCCGCGTCGGCCAGGTCGCGATCCTCTTGGCACCGACGCTGTCGATGATCCCGCTCGGCGGCTTTCTCGGTGCGGGCGGGGTGGGGCTGTGGGCGATCCTCGCGCCCCTCGGCTCGCTTGTGTTCGAGCGGATCGAGTCTGCGATTCGCTGGTACGTCGCGTTCGCGATCGTGTTCCTCGGTTCCGGGATCGCGGGCGAGCTCGTCGGGCCGGTCTCCCCGCAGGTGCCGCGGTGGTTCACGACCACGATGCTCGCGATGAACATCGCGGTCGGCGGCGCGATCGTGTTCACGCTCCTGGCGGTCTTCGCGACCGAACGGCGCGCGGCGCTCGACGCGCTGCGTGTCGAGCAGGCGAAGGCGGAGGAGCTGCTGCTGAACATCCTGCCGAGCTCGATCGCCGAACGGCTCAAGGCGCAGACGCGCCCGATCGCCGATCACATCGCTTCGGCGTCGATCCTGTTCGCCGACGTGGTCGACTTCACGCCGTGGTCGGAGCGTCTGCGGCCCGAAGAGGTCGTCGGCCACCTCGACCTCCTCTTCAGCCACTTCGACGGCCTCGCCGAGGACCACGGCCTCGAGAAGATCAAGACGATCGGCGACTGTTACATGGTCGCTGCCGGTGTCCCGACTCAGCGGCCCGACCACGCGCGTGCACTCGCGCTGGTCGGGCTCGACATGCTCGATGCGATGCGCGAGCACGACGAGCTCGCGGCGCTCGGGCTCGAGTTGCGGATCGGCATCAACTCAGGGCCGGTCGTCGCCGGCGTGATCGGCCGGAAGCGGTTCCTCTACGACCTCTGGGGCGACGCCGTGAACACGGCGAGCCGAATGGAGTCGCACGGCGCGCCGGGCCGGATCCAGATCACGCGCGCGACGTACGAGCTGCTCGCCGACGAGTTCGAGTGCGAGTCGCGCGGCACGATCTTCGTGAAGGGCAAGGGCGAGATCGAGGCGTGGTACCTGGTCGGTCGCTCAGCGACGTAGCGCTCGGGCGTCCTCCTGGACGAGATCGGTGTTGATGGCGATCGCAGCCGCCGAGCCTTCGCCGGCGGCCGTGATCACCTGTGCCCGCGGGTTGCCGACGTTGCCGGCGCTCCAGACGCCGGGGACGCTCGTTCGGCCGTCCGGATCGGCGCGGACGACGAAGCCGCCGCCGTCGACCTCGCACCCGAGCGACTCGATCAGCCGTGTGCCGCGCGGCGTGAGCGTGGGGCGCATGAACACGGCCGCGCGCCGGTACTCGCGGCCGTCGTCGAGCCGCACACCGGTCAGCCGGTCGTTCTCGATCGTGAGCCGCGTGACGACGCCGTCGATCACCTGGATGCCGCGCGCGGCGAGGCTCGCTCGTGTATCCGGGGTCGCGGGATGCGTGTGGGAGAAGAAGATGACGTCCTCCGACCACTGTCGGAGCAGGTGCGCATGCTCGGCGGCGCCGGCCACGGTTCCGACCACCGCAATCGGCTGGTCGCGGATCTCCCAGCCGTGGCAGTACGGGCAGTGCAGGAAGTCGCGGCCCCAGCGTTCGCGCGCACCGGGGATCGCGGGCAGCTCGTCGACGGCGCCTGTGGCGAGGAGCAACCGGCGAGCGGTCAGCGTGCGGCCGCCGCTGAGCCGAACGACGAAGCCCGGCCCGGCCTCGATCGCCTCGTCTGCGACGAGCTCGACGCCGTACGCCTGCACCTCTTCACGACCGGTCGCCAGGAGCTCCGCGGGCGCCAGTCCGTCCCGCGACAGGAATCCGTGCATGTGCGCGGCCGGCGCGTTGCGGGGCGCTCCGCCGTCGACGACGGCGACCCGGCGTCGTGCTCGGCCGAGCACGAGGGCCGCGCTCAGCCCGGCGGCTCCGCCGCCGATCACGGCTACGTCGTAGGTCGCTGTCTGCATGGCACGACAATGCCCGTTGCCGCCGGTCACTGCCGGGTTCGTTGCTGTTTCCGGGAACACCGGCTCTAGCGGACGAGGCCGCGTCCCGCGATGCGGATGACGTGGTCGACGACGCCGTTGCGCACTGCAAGTGCCCCGTCGTGCAGGTTGATGCAACCGCACGCGTGGTTCGGGACGATCTGCAGGTGGTCACCGAGACGCGGCGCCTCGTCGAGCGACGAGACGTCGATGTAGCCGTGCTCTTCGTTGACGCGCGCGAACCACGCGGCCGGGGCGCCGATGACGGAGCCATGACCTCCGTCCGGATACGGATCGGACGTGAAGGTCTTCGAGCCGCCGTCGACGACGACCTGCCCGTGGACTGCGTTCGAGACGACGGTCGCCTCGATCCACAACGCGCAGCGCTCGTCGTCGGCCTCGTTCCGGTCGAGCAGCGCATACGTTCCGGCGCGCAGCTCGTTGACGCACGTCGTGTGCGTGAGGTGACGCGTCGGGGTCGAGCCGCCCGAGATGCGATCGCAGCGAAGCCCCGCGCGGTCGAGCGCGTCACGCGTCTCGCGCAGCAGCCCGTCGACCGCCCGCAGCTTCGCGGCCACGTCGGGATCGCCGCGCCGGCAGTGCCCCGGGTAGGAGCTGATCCCGGCGACCGCGAGCGCCGGAAGCCGGTCGAGCCGCTCCGCGACCTCGACCGCGCCGGCCACCGTCGTCTGCCCCGTTCGGTGCAGGCCGACGTCGAGCTCGACGAGCAGCTCTGCGGACACGCCGCGCCGGTCGAACGCCCGCGCCAGCCCCTCGGCCGGCTCGACGCTGTCCACCGCGACGGTCAACTCGACACCGGCGGCTGCGAGGTCGGCGAGCCGCTCCCACTTCGCGTCGCCGAACGGCGGATAGTGGACGAGCAGCCTCGTCACGCCGGCTTCCTGGAACACCTGCGCCTCGCCGGTCTTGGCCACGGTCAGGCCGGCGGCGCCGAGGTCGAGCTGGCGGCGACCGATCTCCGGCGACTTGTGCGTCTTCGCGTGCGGCCAGAGCGCGAGGCGGTGCGCGTCGGCATACGCTTGGAGCTCCGTGAGGTTTGCCTCGAGCCGGTCGAGATCGATGACGGCAACGGGCGTCTCGACCTCGGCGAGCGTCCGTCCGACCTGTGCCTCGAGCAGGGCGAGCGTGCGGTCGGCCCCGGTCGCGGTCACGCGACGGAGCCTACGCAACGCGTGACCGGGCGAGGTGTCAGTCGGCGCCGGCGGCGTTCCCGCTCGGGCCGTGGACGAGCTGGCGTCGCCGCAGGTACGCGTCGATCTCGTGGCGCGGCACGCGGCCCGGGCGAATGCCGCAGGCGACGGTGCGCAGCTCGCCGGCGCGGATCAGCTCGCGAACCTCGCTCTCGGAGCACCGAAGCTCCGCGGCGAGCTCTTGCACAGTGAGGGGAGCGGGCCGTTCGATGGGTGAAGTATCGCGATTCACGAACGCCGTCATCCCGTCGGTCTGCCGACGCGGTAGTGACGAGCAGAGAGCCCGTCGGTGAGATCAGCAACTCGTACACGACGATCCCTCGCACGTCTCCACCTCCGATTCGACTCGATGTGGTGTTCGACCGGCCGGGCCGGCGGACCTCATCGGCCGAGCCGTTACCGTAGGGCGATGCCGCAGAAGGTGATCCTCGACGTCGACACGGGCACCGACGACGCAGTCGCGATCATGTTCGCAGCCCTCCACCCGGAGCTCGAGCTCGTGGCGGTCACGACCGTGAACGGCAACGTGCCTCTCGAGCACACGACCGACAACACGCTGCGCGTCCTCGACTTCATCGGTCGCTCCGGCGTGCCTGTGCACCGCGGCTTGTCGCGGCCTCTCGTCCGTGGGGACTTTCCGGCCAAGAAGGACTACGCCTCGGGCTCGAGCGAGGACATGCACGGCCGCGAGCTGCCGATCCCGCCCGCGACGAGCGCCGCGCAGGATCAGGGCGCGGTCGAGTTCCTCGTCGAGACGTTCCGGGCGACCACCGAGCGCATCGCGCTCGTCCCGGTCGGGCCGTTGAGCAACATCGGTGCTGCGCTCGCGCTCGACCCGCGCATCGCCGAGGCCGTGGACGAGGTCGTGATCATGGGTGGCGGTCATCACGTCGGGAACACGACCGCGTCCGCGGAGTTCAACATCTGGGCGGACCCGGAGGCGGCGGACATGGTGTTCGCGGCCGGCATCGAGCGGCTGACGCTCGTGCCGCTCGACGCGACGCACAAGGCGCTCGTCTCGCGGGCGGACGTCGACCGCCTCGCAGGCCTCGGGACCCCGGCCGGCGAAGCCGCGGCCCGCTTCATCGGTCGCCGCATCGACGCGTACTCGAGCGGGCGCCGCGTCGCGGCTGCCGACGCCGCGCCCGTGCACGACGCGCTGTGCGCCGCGTTCCTCGTCGACCGCGGCGTGGTCACCACGGAGCCTCTCCACGTACGCGTGGAGACACAGGGAACGTTGACCGTCGGCCGCACCGTGATGGACACGCGGACCCACGCGCCGGGGCCGCCGAATGCCGATGTCGCGTTCGACGCGGACGCGCACCGGTTCGTCGAGTTGCTCGTCGAGACACTCGCGCGCGCGTGAGCCGACGCCGTCAGCTGCTCTGTCTGTCGCTCGCCGCCGCGGTGCTGTCGGCGCTCGCGGGCTGCGGCGCCGCCGCGAACCCGCTCGATGCCGTTCGCACCGCCGCCACGAACACGCTGGCGCTGACGGCGCAGTCGACGCTGAAGCTGACGTCGCCGCGGCTGTTCGGCGACACCCCCACGGTCGTCGGTCGCGGCGAGTTCTCGTTCCCGAAAGGGCTCGGCTACGAGGGGCTGCAGCTTCCGGCGCATGGACGACGAGCGGCCGGGACCGCGTATCTCGTCTTCCTGCCCGCACGCGTGTGGATCCGGCCCGTGTCGAGCGCCGCGCTCCCCGACGGAGATCTCTGGATCTCCACGAAGCTGACCGACCCGCAATCCGGAGGTGCGCCGACGCAGGCGCTCGCCCTCGTCCTGGAGGCTGTCAACCCGCAGCTGCTCCTCGAGGAGATCGCGACCGGAGCGGCTACTGCCGCGCGCTCGGGGCACCGCGTCGTCGATCACGTGCCGTACACCGACTACGACGTCTCCGTCGACGTGGCGCGGGCGCTGGACGCGAGGAGCACGACCGGACCGCTCCGGACCGCGATGCGGCAGCAGCTGGCTGCGCTTCGGGCTGCCGGTCTGGGCTCCCGCATCCAGGTCGCTGCGAGCGTCGACGGTGCGGAACGCCTCGCCCAGCTGCAGTTCTCACTGCCGGGCGCGCAGCTCGGCACGATTCAGATCGAGTTGTGGAAGTTCGGCAGCCCGATCCCGCTGAGCCTTCCGCTCGCGTCGCAGACGGTGGACATCGCCTCCCTCAGGCTCACGCCCGAGGCCGTCGCGCCCGATCGCATGCTCAGAGGCGAATAGCGGCTAGATCAGTCCGGCTTCGCGGATCAACCGGGCGGCGAGCTCTCCGTTGCCGAGGGCAGCGACACCGAGAGTGGTGTGGTGGATGCTCGCGATCGGCGGCAGCACCTTGTTGGGCGCGACGTCCCGGCGGACGAGATATTCGAAGTCGTCGCTCGCCGCGATGATCTGCTGGCCGGCCTTGCTGACGACGAAGCTCACGAACCGCTGCGCGTTCTTCTGTTCCTTGCTCGAGCCGAGCACGGCTGCGCCCGAGATGTTGACCGCGGCCCCGGGGTCCTTGGGCGAGAAGTAGTACAGCGCGCTGTGCATCGCGTTCGTTCCCAGCTCGAGCTGGAGGCGGTACCAGTAGTACGAGTTGATCACGCCGGTCGCGATGTCGCCGCGGTTGACGGCTGCGACGACCGCCTCCTCGTCCTGGTACACCCGGGCGTTGCGCGCGAGCCCGGCGAGCCAGGCTCGTGCCGCCGCTTCGCCCCTGGTGGCGATCACGGCGCCGACGAGCGGAGGGAAGTCGGAATCCGTCGGCGCGACCGCGACCCTCCCTTTCCACTCCGGCCGCGCGAGATCGAGCAGCGAGTCAGGAAGCTGCGACAGCGGGGCACGTGACGGGGCGTAGACGAGGCTGCTGACGCGCAACGCCATCCCGATCCACGCGCCCGTCGGTGAGTTGGCGGCGGGCGTTCCCTCGCCGAGGATGGACCGAGGCAAGGGGGCGAGGAGCCCGCGCCGCTGCAACTCCATCAGCTCCGGGGAGTTCTCCGCGATGTATACGTCGGCCGGGGAGGCATCGCCCTCCTGCGCGATCTGGGCCGCGAGAACGGCGGAGTCGTTCGTTCGGATCTTGACCTTGATCCCGGTCTTCTTCTCGAACGCTGCGACGAGTAGGTTCGTGAGCTCTGCGTGCTGGCCGTTGTACAGGGTGATCGACGAGTGCGAGGAGCTTCCTCCGCAGCCGCTGAGGATCGCCGCGCAGCACGCGGCGAGTACGACCAGCGCGCCACCGCGCCGCAGGGATGCCGCGCCTCTGTGCGTCACGCCGACGGGTACACCGCTACCGACCCGGAGATGACGACGCCGACGACCTCGCCGGCCTCCGGGACGGGGAAGTCGAAGGTACGCGTCGAGAGCGTGGTGTGCGTGTCGTCGCGGAGCCGGAGCTGCACGACGCTGTGCGGGCCGTAGTAGCTGTGTCCGAGCACCTCCGCGGGGACCGCGTCCTCCGCGTCGGGCGACACAAGGCGGATCTGCTCGGGCCGGATCATCACCTGCACCCTGCCAGCAGTGGCCGTGTTCGGGGTGGGGAGGCGCCCGAGCACGCAGTCGACGACCCCGGAGTCGGCGGTTCCCGGGACGACGACGGCCTCTCCGACGAAACGGGCGACGTCGAGGTCGACCGGCGCACGGTACAGCGTCGTCGGCGCGGCCGTCTGGGCGAGCCGTCCCGAGCGAAGAACGGCGACCTCGGTGCCCATCGAGAGCGCCTCTGCCTGATCGTGGGTGACGAGCACGGCGGTCGCGCCGGCTGCGGCCAGGGCGCTCGTGACCGCTGCGCGAGTCTCCGAGCGAAGGTGCGCGTCGAGCCCGGAGAACGGCTCGTCGAGCAGTACGACGCGCGGCTTCGGCGCGAGCGCCCGCGCGAGAGCGACGCGGCGCTGCTCGCCGCCGGAGAGCTCGTGGGGGCGTCGGTCGGCATATCCCGACCCGAGGCCGACGAGCTCGAGCGCCTCGTTCGTCCGCGTGCCGGTCCGCCGCTCTCCGCGGGCGAGACCGAACGCGACGTTCTTGGCCACGGTCAGATGCGGGAACAGCGCGCCTTCCTGTGCGACGTACCCGACCTCGCGCTTGTCGGGTGCGACGTGCTGACCGCCCGCGGCGGACACCACGCTTCCGTCGATCGCGACCGTGCCGCGGTCGGGCGTGATGAAGCCGATGATCAGGCGCAGCAGCGTCGTCTTCCCGCTACCCGATGCGCCCAGGATCGCGGTGAGGGTCCCGGCCGGGACGACGAGATCGACGTCGTGCAGGACGTCGTGGGCGCCGTAGGACTTCGCGAGGTTCGTGCACTGGAGCTCAGCCACGGTCGTCCTCCGTCGCGAATGCCCTCACCGTGCCGAAGCTGCTCATCAGCACCCAGGCGGCGGCCATCGCGAGCACGATCAGGACCGCCGCGAACGGCGCGGCACTCGCGAACGCGACCGTGCCGCTGTTCGCCTGGAACTCGGTCCCGAGCGTGTAGAGGTTCAGCGGCAGCAGCACCTGCGCGCTCGCGAGGTCACCGAGGGAGAACGCGAAGACGAGAATGATCGCTGCGACCACCCC
>Ga0070681_10000763_pt1 | contig 26712 bp, 25 predicted proteins | sample KBSC83BmetaG_FD_65650 | JGI IMG/M metagenome (GOLD analysis project Ga0070681, IMG submission 65650) | Corn rhizosphere microbial communities from Kellogg Biological Station, Michigan, USA - KBS C8-3B metaG | ecosystem: Host-associated > Plants > Roots > Rhizosphere | place: USA: Michigan...
AAGCCCGCATATTGGCTCATCTGGGCGCGGGTCATGTTGCCGTCGCCGGTGCCGACCGGCACATCGAGGCCGGCCTGCACCATGCCGCGGAAGATGGTGGCGATCGGCGTGCCGGTGCTCCAGGCGATGAAGACCTGCGGGTCGGCCGCCTTCACCGTCGCGAGCTGCGCCGAGACGCTGACATCGGTCGGCGTGAAATGCACCAGTGCCGCGGTCGCGACATCCTTGTTCTCGGGCATGGACAGCACCCGCTTCCAGTCCGTCTCGGCATCATGGCCGGAGGCGTCGGTCGAGAACATGAGGGCGAAGCGCTTGAGGCCCTTCAGGCGGAAGTAGCGCGCCAGCGCCGTCGCATGGTTGATGGTCGAGGTGCTGGCGGTGAAGACCATGCCGCCCGCCTCGGGATAGATGCCCGGCGAGAAGCAATATTGCACCGGCCCGTCCTTGACGAGCGGCGCCACGGCGCGGCAGGTCGCGACCAGCGACGGACCGAGCAGCACCTGCGGCTTCGCCGCGACGATCTCGCTCGCGAGCTGCACCGAGACTTGCGGATTGGTCTGATCGTCATGGAAGCGGAAGCGCAAGTTGCGGCCGGCGATGCCGCCCGTCGCATTGACCTGCTTCTCGGCCAGTTGCAGCGCCTGCTGCTCGCCCTGCCCCAGGAAGGCGCCGGGGCCGGTGAGCGCCAGGATGACGTCGATCGTGACATCGGCGGCGTGCAGCGGCGCGGCGGCTAGCAGGAAGGAGAGCAGCGAGGCCGCGAGGATGAGGCGCCTGCCTGTCATGTCCGGCTCCGCTGGGGATGAGGCCCGCGGCCCAGCATAGCCGCTCGGCCCGGGAAGGGAACAGGCCGAGTGCCTGGACAAGGCGGGCCGGCGCCCCCACGATCCGGCGCCGAATTGTTTGGGGAAGAAGCATCCATGCGCGAGTTCGAGCTGGGACGGGCGGTGCCGCGGGTCGAGGATCTGCAGCTTTTGCGCGGCCGCGGCCGCTACACCGACGACATCTCGCTGCCGCGCCAGGCTTATCTCACCATCATCCGCTCGCCGCATGCGGCGGCGCGGATCGCGAAGATCGACGGGGCTGCGGCGCTGGACGCGCCGGGCGTGATCGCCATCCTCACCGGCGAGGATGCGGCCGCCGACGGGCTCGGCACCCTGCCCTCGCGCGTGCCGCGCAAGCGCCCCGACGGCAGCCCCAATTTCGTGCCGCCTTACCGCATCCTCGCCAAGGACCGCGTGCATCATGTCGGCGAGCCGGTGGTGGCGGTGATCGCCGAATCGCTCGGCCAGGCGAAGGACGCGGCCGAGCTGGTCGAGATCGATTACGACATCCTGCCTTCGGTGACCGACACCGCCGCCGCCGTCGCGCCGGGCGCGCCGCCCGTGTGGGACCAGGTGCCGGACAATGTCTGCTTCCTCGAGCGCATCGGCGACAAGGAGGCGGTGGATGCCGCCTTCGCGCGCGCCAGCCATGTCGTGACGCAGCACCTCAATATCAGCCGCGTCGCGGTCAATCCGATGGAGATGCGCGCCGCGATCGGCAGCTTCGACGCGCGCGAGGAGCGCTTTACGCTGCATGCCGGGCTGCAGGCGCCGCATCAGATGCGCAGCGACCTCGCCGACCATCTGTTCAAGCTGCCGGCGCATCGCTTCCGCGTGATCTCGCCCGATGTCGGCGGCGGCTTCGGCATGAAGGGCAGCGCCTTTCCCGAATATGGCATCGTGCTGTGGGCGGCGAAAAGGCTGGGCCGGCCGGTCAAATGGTATGGCGAGCGCAGCGAGTCGCTGGCCTCGGACCATCACGCGCGCGACAACCGCTCGGACGTGTCGCTGGCGCTCGACGAGAACGGCAAGTTTCTCGCGCTGCGCGTAAAAACCATCGCCAATATCGGCGCCTTCATCTCGTCCAACGGGCTGCATGTGCCGGTCGGCAATCTCGGCGGGCTCGCCGGCACCTATACCTTCGGCGCCATGCATGTCGAGGTGACGGGGATCTTCTCCAACACCAGCCCGACCTGCCCCTATCGCGGCGCCGGCCGGCCGGAGGCCTCGGCCTGTCTCGAGCGCATCATCGAGATCGCGGCGAAGGAGACCGGCATCGATCCGATCGAGCTCCGCCGCCGCAACATGATCCCGCCCTCGGCCCTGCCCTACAAGACGGCGCTGACCTACACCTATGACAGCGGCGCGTTCGAGCAGACCATGGACATGGCGCTCGATCTCGCCGACTACAAAGGTGCCAAGGGGCGCCAGGAGGCGGCCCGCGAGCGCGGCCGGCTCTACGGCATCGGCCGCGCCATGGCGATCGAGATCGCCGGCGGGCCGGCCGGCAATCCCGGCAATGAAGGGGCGGAGTTCCGCTTCGATCCGACCGGCAGCGCCACTTTGCTGATGGGCTCGCACAATCACGGGCAGGGCCATGAGACGACCTTGCGCCAGCTCGCGACGCACATGCTGGGCCTGCCGCCCGAGCGCATCCGCCTCGCCTATGGCGACACGGATGTGGTGTTCCATGGCACCGGCACCTTCGGCTCGCGCACCATGGCGACCGGCGGCACGGCCATGCTGCGCGCCGCCGAGAAGCTGATCGAGAAGGGCAAGCTCATCGCGGCGCAGCTGCTCGAAGCGTCCGCCCTCGACATCGAGTTTTCCGACGGCCGTTTCGTGGTCGCCGGCACCGACCGCGCCGTCGATCTGGTCAGCGTCGCCAAGGCCGCCTTCATCCAGGCGAAGCTGCCGCCGGGCATGGAGCCCGGCTTCAGCGCCAGCGCCATCCTGGCGCCGCCCGACGCCAACTTCCCCAACGGCTTCCATGTCTGCGAGATCGAGATCGACCGCGAAACCTGTGTGCCGCGCATCCTGCGCTACACGGTCGTCGACGATGTCGGCCGCATCGTCAATCCGCTGCTGCTCAAGGGCCAGATCCATGGCGGCGTCGCGCAAGGCGTCGGCCAGGCGCTGTTCGAGAGCGTCGTCTATGATCCGGAGAGCGGCCAGCTCCTGACCGGATCCTTCATGGATTACGCCATGCCGCATGCCGACGATCTGCCGCTGATGAGCGTCGGCAGCAACGATGTTCCCTCGAAGAACAATCCGCTCGGCATCAAGGGCGCCGGCGAGGCGGGATGCGTCGGCGCGCTGCCTTGCGTGCTGAACGGCATCAACGACGCGCTGGCGCCGCTCGGCGTCAGGCATTTCGACATGCCGGCGACGCCCGAGCGGCTGTTCCGGCTGATCAACGGCAAGGCGGCATAATCAGCGCGTCTGCCACATATCCCACAGCGCCGATTCCAGAGCCCGGGCAAAGCGCGGCGCATCGCAAAGCGGCGAGGCAAGGACCTGCGCGCGCAGCGTTTCGCGCAGGCGCGCCAGCTTCGGCAGATCGCTGGCCGCCGCGACCGCCTTCGCGACATAGCCGTCCTCGTCCTCGGCGATCCAATCGCCGAGACCGGCATTGGCGGCGAGGCTGGCACCGCCGCGCGACAGCATGCTGCGGCCGCGCAACGTGACCAGGGGCACGCCCATCCACAGCGCCTCCATGGTCGTCGTGCCGCCCGGATAGGGAAAGGGATCGAGCAGAATGTCGATGCGGTTGTAGGCTTCGAGCATGGCGGCGCGCGGCGAAGGGCCTTCGAGCAGCAGCCGCTCCGGCGCCACGCCCTGTGCGACAAAGCGCTGCCTCACAGCGGCGCACACCGCCTCGTCCGCCAGCTGCTTTGCCTTGAGGAAGAGGCGCGCGCCGGGCACGGCGCCGAGGATGCGCGCCCAGACGGCGACGGCCGCATCGGTGAGCTTCGCGATAGTGTTGAAGCAGCCGAAGGTGAGCGCGCCGGTCGCGAGCGCCGGCAGCGTCCCGACGGCAGGCGCGGGATCGGGCGGCGTGAAGCAGCGATAGCTCTCGGGCAGCCGCCGGATTCGCTCGGTGAAGGCCGGCTCGTCGCCGGCCGGCGCGACATGCGGGTCGGCGAGCAGGAAATCCATCTCGGCCAGGCCCGTGGTCGCGAAATAGCCGAGCCAGCTCGCCTGCACCGGAGCCGGCTTCCAGGCGAAGACGGGCAGGCGGTTGCCGGCGGTATGGCCGGCGAGATCGAGCAGCACATGCACCGCGTCGGCATGGATGAGCTCGGCCGCCGCCTGGTCGGCGAGGCCGAACAGCGGATGCCACTCGGCGCAGAGGGCGCGCAGCCGCGCCGTCGTCGCGTCCTCGCGCGTCTGCGTCGGATAGGCGATGAGCGCGATGCGCGCCGGATCGAGATGCCGCAGCACGGATTCGAGGAAGTAGGCGACGGGATGGGTCGAGAGATCGCCCGAGACGAGCCCGACCCGCAACCGCGCCGGATCTTGCCGGCAGCGCCAGGCGGAAAAGCGCTTGCCCACCGACTTCCGCGCGATCGTGCCGTAGGTCCGCGCCTCATCGAGGCAGGCGGCGGAGTCGCCGCCGGCATAGTTGAGGGCAAAGAGGAGGTTGCTGCGCATCGCGAGGTAGTCCGGCGCCAGATCGAGCGCCCTGCGATGGCTGGCGGCGGCTTCCTCCGGGCGTCCGAGCTCCTGCAGCAGGATGCCGAGATTGCCGTGCGCCTCGGCATAGTCCGGCGCCAGACGGAGCGCACGGCGATAGCGGGTTTCCGCCTCGACCAGCCGGTTCTGCTCCTTCAGCAGATTGCCGAGATTGTTGTGCATCACGGGATGAGCGGGGGCGAGCACCACCGCCTGCTCGAGGGCAGCGCGCGCCGCGGCGATGCGTCCCTGCTCGTGCAGCACCAGGCCGAGATTGCTGTGCAGCTCGGGATCGCCCGGCGTCAGAGCGAGGCCGCGGCCGAAGGCGGCCACCGCCTCCTCCAAACGCCCCAAGGCCTTCAAGGCGAGGCCGAGATTGCTGTGACAAGCGGCATCGCGAGGATCGACCGCGATCGCCTTGCCGATGAGCTCGACCGCGGGTTGGTGGCGGCCGATCTGGTGAGCGAGCACGCCCAGCAGATGCAAGGCACCGGTATGCCGCGCATCCTCAGCCAGGATGCGGCGGTAGAGCGGCTCGGCCGCGGCGAGGTGCCCCGCCCGATGCTGTCGCACCGCCTCGGCATAGAGCGCCGCGAGATCGGCGGCCGGCGCCGCGCTGCCGCCGAGCTTGGCGGCGGCGCGGCGATGCTTGCGGTTGCCTTGTTGCTGTCGGTTGCGATCCATCCGGATTGTCGCGGTGCGCGGCGCCGCGCTAGACTAGCGCGTCCGGCAGATAAGAACAGGCGCGCAGCAAAGGCGCCGTCTCGAGGGAGAGGTCATGTCGTTTTTCCGCGCTTGCGCCACAGGTTTCGCCGGCATGGCTCTGGCGGTCGGACTCTGGCTGCCCCCGGCCCCGTCCGCTGCCGAGGATTTCGACAGCATCAAGGCGGCGGCCGCCAAGGAGGGCCGGCTCGTCGTCTGGCACAATACGCCCAAGCAGGAGACGACCGAGGCGCTCGCCGCCCTGTTCAACAAGCGCTTCGGCATGGACATCAAGATCGAGCGCGTCTCGACCAATGGCGGCGACATGACCTCGCGCCTCATCGCCGAGAAGCGCGGCGGCAAGTTCACCATCGACATGTTCATCGCCACCGACCGGCAATTGCCGCAGCTGGTGAAGAACGGCCTCATCGCCAAGGTCGATTGGCTCGGCCTGTTCGGCGGGCCGGGCAAGCTCGACGAGGCGGCCTTGAAGAGCGCCGTCGACACGATCATCCCCGACTTTCGGGGCTACGGCCTCGAGCTGCGCGACACCATCTTCGGCATCGCCTACAACACCAAGCTCATCGCCGCGAAGGACGTGCCGACGCGCTGGGAGGATCTCGGCGACGCCAAGTGGAGCCGCAAGCTCATCATCGACGAGGAGCTGTCGCCGCTCGCGCGGCTCCTCCCGGCCATGGGCCGCGATGCGGTGCTGGCGCTCGGCCGCAAGATCGTCGCCAACCACCCGATCTATGCCGACGGCCAGCCCTCGGCGGCGCGCAAGCTCACCTCCGGCGAAGGGCCGATCGGCGCCTTCTCGCTGTCCTCGGCGCAGGAGGAAAAGCAGAAGGGCGCCCCGGTCGAGCTCGTCTTCGCCGAGCCGCAGGGCATCATCTCGCAGCAGCTCGTCTATGTGCTGGCGACGGCGCCGCATCCCAATCTGGCACGCCTTTGGGCCGCCTGGATCACGTCGGAGGGGATGGCGACCAAGCCCATGCTGGACGAGGGCATCTATCGCGCTTGGCCGGGATCGCCCGGCCCCTTCGGCGACTACACGGCCAAGCACAATGTGAAGATCAGACGCGCCGACACCATCCAGGAGCTGGAAGACTCCAACAGCATCCGCAAGGATCTGAATGCGGTGGTCAGCGCTGGCCGTTGAGGCGCCGGAGCTCCGCACCCGGCTCGCACCCGGCGACGGGGCGGAGGTGATGCGGCGCAGCTTGCCTTATCTGCCGCTGTTGCTGCTGCTGGTGGCGATGACGGCGATGCCGCTGGTCGTGCTGGTCCTCACCAGCCTCGTGCCGGAGGGCGCGCATCCGCTCGATGCGACGCATGCCCTCACCTTCGCGCATTACCGCGAGGTCTTCGCCGATCCGCAGACCTATCTGCTGCTCGGCAACAGCTTCGTTTTCGCCGGCGGCACGCTGCTGTTCGGGATGAGCATCGCCACGGTCATGGCCTGGCTGGTCGAGCGCACCGACATGCCGTTCAAAGCGACCGCCACCATCGCCATCCTGCTGCCCATGGCGATGCCGGGCTTCATCACCGCCATCGGCTGGTCCTTCCTGCTCAACCCGACCAACGGCATCCTCAACCACCTGCTGCGGCCGCTGCTGGCGCCCGGCAGCGATTACGGCCCGCTCAACGTCTATTCGCTCACCGGCATGATCTTCGTCGCAGGATTGTCTGTGGGACCCAGCATGTTCCTCATGCTGTCGGCGGTGATGCGCAATCTCGATCCGAGCCTGGAGGAATCCGCGGCGCTGTCGGGCGCCGGCGGCTGGTCGGTGACGCGGCGCATCTTGCTGCCGTTGCTGCGCCCGGGCCTGCTGTCGGTCTTCATCTATTTCTTCGTCTCGGCGATCGAGATGCTGGAGATCCCGCTGATCTTCGGCCCCAACGCCCATTTCAACCTGTTGAGCGTCACCATCTATCGCAAGACTGCCGGCGGCTCGGTCGATCTGCCCGATTACGGCCTCAGCAGCACCTATGCGCTGCTCGGCCTGTTCATCGGCCTCGCCCTGCTGTTCCTCTATTTCCGGCTGATGCGCCAGGCCGACCGCTATGCCGTGATCACCGGCAAGGGCTACCGGCCGCGCCTGCATCGCCTCGGCGCGCTCGGCAAGGTCGCATCCGGCCTGTTCTTCGCCCTCTTCGTCCTGCTGAAGCTCGTCCTGCCGCTGCTGGTGCTGCTGTGGGCGAGCGCGCTGCCCTTTTTCCAGAGCCCGTCGCGCGAGGCGCTGGCCTCGCTGACCCTCAAGAATTACGGCGCGCTGTTCCAGAACAGCCGCTTTGTCGATGCCGTCTCGAACACCGCCATTCTGATGGTCACGACGGCCGCCTGCTGCATGGCGCTCGCCGCCCTCGTCGGCTGGGTGGCGAGCCGCGGCCGCGGGCTGTTGCCGCGGCTGATCGACGTGCTCGCCTTCCTGCCGCATCTCCTGCCCGGCATCGTGATCGCGCTCGCCATGCTGCTGACCTCGATCGGCACGCCGCTCTACGGCACGCTCGCCGTCATCGTCATCGGCAACATCATCCGCTACCTCCCGTTCGGCGTGCGCATCATGAGCGCGGTCATGGTGCAGGTCTCGCGCGAGCTCGAGGAGGCGGCCTATGCGAGCGGCGCCTCGCGCCTCGCCGCCTGGCGCCGCATCATGCTGCCGCTGGCCCTGCCCGCCTTCGTCAACGGGCTGCTCTGGGTGGCGTCGCACGCCATGAAGGACGTCACCCTGCCGCTCTTCCTGGTCTCGACCTCGAATATCGTGATCGCGGGCATGATGTGGGAGACATGGAGCCGCGGCGCCGGCGAGCAGACGGCCGCCATATCGGTGCTGCTCGTGGCCGTGCTGCTGTGCATCATCGCGCCGCTGCAGCTGGCGCTGCGACGCAGGATGAACCGGCCCGATGCCAGCTTCGGCGAGGGGCTGTAGACTTCATAGAAAGAGCAAGCGAGAGGGAGGCGGGTCTATGCGCAACGGGTTGAAGATCTACGATGCCGACACCCATGTCGGGCCGTCGGCGGAAGCGCTCCGTCCGCATCTTTCGAAAAAGCTGCTGGCACTGGTTCCCGACCTCGACGCCCATCTCGAGGATGTGAAGATCGGCTGGGCCGGCGAGAAATTCGCGCCGCCCTATCGCCATCGCTACCGCTTCCGCAAGCAGGAGGGCTGGAGCAAATCGAAGCCGCGGTGGCTCGGCGAGGCCGCGCCGCGCCCCAACGAGGAGCGCCATTTCCAGAATTTCATGGGCGTCACCTTCCCGAGCGAGGGCGGCGCCGACGACAATTCCGCGGCCCGGCTCAAGGACATGGACACCGAAGGCGTCGACGTCCATTTCATCGTCTCGAATGGCGGCGTCGGGCATGAAAATCCCGAGGCCGAGATGGAGTTCGTCCGCGCCCAGCACCGCTACCTCGACCAATTCTGCGGCCGCGATCCCAAGCGCCTGAAATCCTGCCTGACCGTGACGCCGCTCTCGGTCGAGGGCTCGGTCGAGGAGATCCGGCGCTGGGGCAAGTCGCCCTGGACGGTCGCGATCCATCCGAGCCTGCCGCTCGATTACCCGCTCGACCATCCCGACCTCCATCCGATCTGGGCGGCGGCGCAGGAGCATAATCTCTGCGTCATCCATCACAGCCTCGCCATGGGCTATCCGGGCTATCGCGACCTGTGGGCCAACCCGTTCCTCGGGCGCTGCGCCAGCCATCCCTGGGCGGCGATGCGCGCCGTCGCCTCCTTCGTCGGTTCCGGACTCATGGACCGCTATCCCGGGATCAAATATGCGGTGCTCGAATCGGGCTTCGGCTGGCTGCCCTTCTGGGCCAACCGCATGGACGATCAGGCGATCTATGTCGGCTATGTCGCCGGGCTCGAGCGCAAGATGAGCGAGTATCTGACCGGCGGCCGCTTCTTCGTCTCGATCGAGCAGCATGAAGGGCCCGAGATGGCGAAGACCCTCAACGACCTGATGGGCGACCATCTGCTCATGTTCGGCTCCGATTATCCGCACGCCGAATCGCGCTTTCCCGAATCGGTCGACCGGGTGCTCGCCTGGCAGAACGTCATCGGCTCCACGGCGATGAAGAAGATGATGTGGGACAATCCGGTGCATTTCTTCGGCGAGCCGTAAGGCGCGCCGAGATCGCGAAAAACAAGGGAGGACCGTCCGATGCCGATGCCGCGCCTGTTGTCCGCACTGTGTGCCGCCGCTTGCCTCGCCTTGCTTTCCGCTGCCCCGGCGGATGCCGCGATCAAGCGCGAATCGATCGACTACAAGGACGGCGCCCAGGCGCTGCAGGGCCTGCTCGTCTATGACGACAAAACCCCGGGCAAGCGCCCGGGCGTGCTGCTGCTGCATCGCCGCGACGGCATGTCCCACTTCACGGTGCGCGACGCCGAGATGGTGGCGAGCCTGGGCTATGTCGTCTTCGCGCCCGACATCTACGGCAAGGAGTTCCGCCCCACCGAGGTGAAGGAGATGATCGCGCTCAGCGGCAAGTTCCAGAACGACCGGCCGCTGATGCGGGCGCGCACCAGCGCCGGCTTCGACATCTTGCGCAACAACCCGATGGTCGATGCGAGCCGGATCGCCCTCATCGGCTATTGCTTCGGCGGCAATGTCGCGGCCGAGTTCGCCGAGCAGGGAGCGCCGATCGTCGGCACCCTCATCCTGCATGGCAGCTTCCGCAACCTGGCGCCGGGGGCGGCCAAGAACATCCATGGCCGCGTCCTGATCCTGCACAGCGCCGACGACGACCAGGCACCGCTCGAGGGTGTCCTGCGCCTCACCAAGGAGATGACCCAGTACAAGATCGGCTGGGAGCTGCGGCTCTATGCCGGCACCGACCATGCCTACACGTCGGAAGCCTCCAATGCGGAGGGCGAGCGCGCCAATGCCGAATCCGCCCCGGCGACGGCGCAATTCCTGAAGGAGGTGTTCGGGATGTAGGCGGCCGGCCCTATCTGGGGCGAATCGGCAGGCTGTTCGCGAACTCCAGGGAATACCTCACGGCGCCTGGTCGAACTTTGATACCGCCTCGATCCAGTCCAGCGCCGCAGCCTCGCTTTCCGGCCGGAGCCGGGCGACCTGCCGCGCGATCCGACGCCTGACGGCAGGCGAGCGGGGGTCCGAGATTCTCGGGAACCGCTTTTGTATCGCAGGTCGCTGGTTACGCACGATCCGCACCCGCTGTGGCGTCAATGGGCCGAAGAGCCAGAATACCGTAAATGGCTGCGGCAGGCCTCGCTTGCGACCCTTGCTCCCTTTGGTTATGGTCCGGCCGCCCGAAACCGGGGAGCTTGCTGCCCCGTTAGAGCCCGCGGAGGGGTGCCGGAGCGGTCGATCGGGGCGGTCTCGAAAACCGTTGTGCGTGCAAGCGTACCGTGGGTTCGAATCCCACCCCCTCCGCCATTCTCTCTATTTTTGCCCATCAGTCCGCTTCGGGATCTGCAACCCGGCGAGGAGACGATCACGAGCCTCGCGTTCGCCACGGACCACCTCAGCTGGGCTAACAGAGACGATCACTTCGGATCGCTGCTTCAGCCGAGTCCGTAGGTCCTCGAGGCTCGGCGGGATGCCGGGGTGGCCAAAAGGCCCAGCGCCGCGCGGTGGCTCTCCTGCCATATGCATTCCCCATGGCGGCCGATAGGTCGCTGGATCGGCCCATTCTAAAGGATGTTGCCTCGGCCGCCGAGCAGGGTCATGCGTCTTGCAGTCTATTCCGGCCTATGTCGGCGGAAATCCATATTGCCGTGCAGGACGCGCAGGATCTGCACGGTCTCGGGCAGGTCCTTGTAGAACAGGACATGCTGCTGAGACGCGAGGCTCCGGCAGCCCGGCGCGATCTCCTCTCGTGGCAGGCCAAGCGACGGCTGTTCGCATAGGCGCCGCATCAGCGCCGCGAGAGCGTCGAGATAGCGAGTCTTCTGGCCAGCCCCCCATTTGGTCTCGCTGTAGCGCGCGATCTCGCGCAGGTCCTGCTCGGCGGTCCGGGTAACGACCAGCCTTTTCACAGGCGGGAGAAGAAATCCGTGATGTCTTCAGCGCTCGCCAAGGTCGTGTAGCGACCCCCCGCAAGGTCGGCCCCGCCTTTGGCGATCTCCTCGCGCAGCCGATCGAGCTTGAGGCGGCGCACCTCCTCCTGCTCAACCATCAGCCGCAGCGCCTCGCGGACGACCTCGCTGGCATTGTTGTATAGGCCGGCCTCGACCTTGGCTTTGACGAAGGCCTCGAGCTTGGACGTGAGGGATACATGCATGACCGCCTCCTCGGCCCAATTTGGGGAGGCCATCAGACTTTGTCAAAGTTTGGAAGTCCTGCCCTGCCAAGCCCCCGCCCGGCCGCGGAATTCGGCCCGGAATCCATTTGACCCCAGGCGCGTCTTGGCTATAGTCCGGCCTCCCGGCGGGCCACAGGCCCGGTTCGGAATGCACCGAATTTGGCGGCTGCCGGCAGCGGCGCCGCCCTTCAGAGAAGCAAAATCGATGTACGCAGTCATCAAGACCGGCGGCAAGCAATACAGGGTCGCCGAGAACGATCTGGTGACCGTCGAGCGCCTCGCCGGCGCCGCCGGCGACACGGTCGAGCTCGACCAGGTGCTGGCGGTCGGAGCCGGCGCCGATGTGAAGATCGGCACCCCCGTCCTGGCCGGCGCCAAGGTCTCGGCCGAGATCGTCGAGCAGGCGCGCGGCGACAAGGTCATCATCTTCAAGAAGCGGCGCCGCAAGAATTCGCGGCGCAAGAACGGTCATCGCCAGGACCTGACCGTTCTCAAGATCACCGGCATCGCCGGCTAGTTTTCGGAGCATCAGGACATGGCTCACAAAAAGGCAGGCGGCAGCTCGCGCAACGGCCGCGATTCGGAAGGGCGCCGCCTCGGCGTCAAGAAGTTCGGCGGCGAGAACGTGCTCGCCGGCAACATCATCGTTCGCCAGCGCGGCACCAAGTTTCATGGCGGCAAGAATGTCGGCATGGGCCGGGACCACACCCTGTTCGCCCTGGTCGACGGCACCGTCATCTTCCACAAGACGCGCGACAAGGTGAGCGTGCGGATCGAGCCGCAGCCCCAAGAGGCGCCGCGCCAGGCCGCCGAATAGGACGCTCATCCGCCCGGCGCCGCGTGCCGGAACCGTTAAGAGGGGGATGGGCAGCCATCCCCCTTTTTCATTGGGCCTTTCATAAGGGTCCGGAATTGCTCATCTAAGCGCCATGAAGTTTCTCGATCAGGCCAAGATCTACGTGTCCAGCGGCCATGGCGGGCCGGGCTGCGTCGCGTTCCGGCGCGAGAAATTCATCGAGTTCGGCGGCCCCAACGGCGGCAATGGCGGGCGCGGCGGCGATGTCTGGATCGAGGCGGTGCCCAACCTCAACACCCTGATCGATTTCCGCTACCAGCAGCATTTCCGGGCCAAGAACGGCCATCACGGCATGGGCTCGAGCCGCACCGGCAACAAGGGCGAGGATAGCGTGATCAAGGTGCCGATCGGCACCGAGATCCTCGACGAGACCGGCGAGACGGTGCTCTACGACATGACCGAGCCCGGCCAGCGCGTCCGCTTCCTCACCGGCGGCGATGGCGGCTTCGGCAACGAGCATTACAAGACCTCGACCAACCGCGCGCCGCGCAAGGCAACGCCGGGCTGGCCCGGCGAGGAACGCTGGCTGTGGCTGCGTCTGAAGCTGATCGCCGATGCCGGCCTCGTCGGCCTGCCCAATGCCGGCAAATCGACCTTCCTCGCGGCCGTCTCCTCGGCGCGCCCCAAGATCGCCGACTATCCCTTCACCACCCTGTCGCCGCAGCTCGGCGTCGTCACCGTCGACGATGCCGAGTTCGTGCTCGCCGACATTCCCGGCCTCATCGAGGGCGCGCATGAGGGGGCGGGGCTCGGCGACCGCTTCCTCGGCCATGTCGAGCGCACCCGGGTGCTGCTGCATCTGGTCGACGGCACCGAGGCGGACGTCGTCGCCAATTACCGCATCATCCGCGAGGAGCTTGCCCAATATGGCGGCGGCCTCGTGGACAAGCCCGAGATCGTGGCGCTCAATAAGAGCGACGCCCTCGACGAGGAGGCGATCGCCGACAAGCGCCAGGCGCTCGAAGCGGCGTCGGGCCGGCCGGTGCGGGTGATTTCCGGCGCCGCCGGCAAGGGCGTGCGCGAGATCGTGCGCGAGCTCTATCGCGCGGTGCATGACTTGCGCGAGGAAGAGGACGAGCAGAAGAAGGCGGCGGGATGGGAGCCATGAGCGCCAGGCTCGCGAGCTCGAAGCGGCTCATCGTCAAGATCGGCTCGGCCCTGCTGGTCGAGCAGGAGAGCGGCACCATTCGCCGCGCCTGGCTCGAGGCGCTGGCCGACGATATCGCGGATCTCATCAAGCGCGGCACGCAGATCGCGATCGTGACCTCGGGCGCCATCGCCGTCGGGCGCACGCATCTCGGCCTCGCCGCCGGCCCCTTGCGGCTCGAGGAAAAGCAGGCCGCCGCCGCCACCGGCCAGAGCCGCCTGACCCACGCCTACGAGGAAGCGCTGGCGCGCCATGCGATCACCGTCGCGCAGATCCTGCTGACGCTCGAGGATACCGAGGAACGGCGCCGTCATCTCAACGCCCGCGCCACCATCGACACGCTGATGGGCTTGCGCGCCGTGCCGGTGATCAACGAGAACGACACGGTCGCGACCAACGAGATCCGTTTCGGCGACAATGACCGGCTCGCCGCGCGCGTGGCGCAGATGATCAGCGCCGACACGCTGATCCTGCTGAGCGACATCGATGGGCTCTACACCACCGATCCAAGGCGCGATCCCGACGCCAGGCATCTGCCGCTGGTGAATGAGATCACGCCCGAGATTCTCGCCATGGCCGGCGAAGCGCCGCCCGGCTACAGCTCGGGCGGCATGGTGACCAAGCTCGAGGCGGCGCGCATCGCGCTCGCCGCCGGCTGCCGCATGGCGATCGCCAACGGCCGCGCGCCGCACGCGCTGGCCGGCCTCGATGGCGGCGCGCGCGCGACCTGGTTCGTGCCCTCGGCCGAGCCCCGCACCGCGCGAAAACGCTGGATCGCCGGAGCGCTGAAGCCGGTCGGCACGCTGACCGTCGATCGCGGCGCCATGGCGGCGCTCGCTTCGGGCAAGAGCCTGCTGCCGGCCGGGGTCACCGATGTCGCGGGCGCCTTCGAGCGCGGCGATGCGGTGCTGGTGCGCGGGCCCGATCAGCAGCTGCTCGGGCGCGGCCTCATCGCCTATGGCGCCGAGGATGCGCGCCGCATCGCCGGGCACAAAAGCGGCGACATCGAACGGCTGCTCGGCTACCGTGGCCGCGTCGAGATGATCCATCGCGATGATCTGGTGATCGAAGGCCTGTCGGCCGAGCTCGATCTTCTCGGGGAGGGTGAGCGATGAATGCCTTGGCGCAGACGCCGGGCAGCGTCGAGGCCGAGGTGCGCGAGATCGGACGCCGCGCCCGCGCCGCCGCCGAACGCCTGGCGCTCGCCTCCTCCGACGCCAAGCGCCAGGGCCTCGCCGCGGCCGCCGAGACGCTGCGCGCCGATATGGGCCGCATCATCGAGGCCAATCGGCGCGACATGGAGGCGGCCGGCGAGCTTTCCGCGCCGATGCGCGACCGGCTGCTGCTCGACGAGAAGCGGGTCCGCGGCATGGCCGACGGCGTCGCCATCGTCGCCGATCTGCCCGATCCGGTCGGCGAGGTGACGGCGCGCTGGACGCGGCCCAACGGGCTCGTCATCGAGCGCGTGCGCGTGCCGCTGGGCGTCATCGGCATCATCTACGAATCGCGCCCCAACGTGACCGCCGACGCGGCGAGCCTGTGCATCAAGGCCGGCAACGCCGCGATCCTGCGCGGCGGCTCCGAGAGCTTTCATTCTTCGGCCGCCATCCTCGCTTCCTTCCGCCGCGGCCTGGCTGCGGCCGGCCTGCCCGAGGATGCGGCGCAGAGCATCCCGACGCGCGACCGTGCCGCCGTGGGAGCAATGCTGCGTCTCACCGACTTCATCGACGTGATCGTGCCGCGCGGCGGCAAGGGCCTCATCGCCCGCGTCATCGAGGAGAGCCGCATCCCGGTGCTGAAGCATCTCGACGGCAATTGCCATGTCTATGTGCATGCCGCCGCCGATCTCGCCACGGCGCGCGCCGTGGTCATGAATGCCAAGATGCGCCGCACCAGCGTGTGCGGCGCCGCCGAGAGCCTGCTCTGCGACCGCGCCGTGGCCGAGACGCATCTGAAACCGATCCTCGCCGATCTCATCGCCGCCGGCTGCGAGATCCGCGGCGACGCCGAGACGCGCCAGCTCGAGCCGCGCGCCAGGCCCGCGACCGAGGAGGATTGGACGACCGAATATCTCGACGCCATCCTGGCGGTGCGGGTGGTCGACGGGCTCGAGCAGGCGATCGATCACGTCAACCGCCTGGGCTCGCACCACACCGACTCGATCCTCACCGAGGACGAGGCGGCGGCGCAAAAATTCCTGGCGGAAGTGGATTCGGCGATCGTGCTCCACAACGCCTCGACGCAATTCGCCGATGGCGGCGAGTTCGGCTTCGGCGCCGAGATCGGCATCTCCACCGGCAAGCTGCATGCGCGCGGGCCGGTCGGCGCCGCCGAGCTCACCAGCTACAAATATGCCGTCCATGGCACCGGCCAGGTCCGCCCCTGAATAGGGCGCGCGCCGGCGGCCAGCGCCCGCGCCTCGGCGTCGCGGTCCGGCGGTCGCTCGGCCGCTACGCGCCCTGGGCGGCGCGGCGCCCGCGCATCGGCCTGCTCGGCGGCTCCTTCAACCCGGCGCATGCCGGCCATCTGCATCTCAGCCGCCTGGCGCTCGAGCGGCTCGGGCTCGACTATGTCTGGTGGCTGGTCTCGCCGCAGAATCCGCTGAAGCCCGTGCAGGGCATGGCGCCCTTCGCCGAGCGCCTGGCCGCGGCCCGCCGCGTGGCGCGCCATCCGCGGATTCTGGTCAGCGATCTCGAGGACAGAATCGCGACCCGATACACGCGCGACACGGTCGCTTACTTGACAACCATGTTGCCGAACGTCGCATTCGTGTGGCTGATGGGCGCCGACAATCTAGGCCAGCTGCCGCGCTGGCAAAGCTGGACCCGAATATTTGAATCGCTTCCCATTGCAGTTTTCGCCCGTTCTACCTATTCTTTGAAGGTGCTCTCAGGCAAAGCTGCGAAGCGTTATGCCACATCGAGACTGCCCGATCGGGCAGCGGGCCGGCTGGCCGAGCGCACACCCCCAGCTTGGGTATTCCTGCACACCCGCCTGAACCCCGCCTCCGCGAGCTCGATCCGGGGCCGGCAGGCGGCTTCATGATCGAAGGAGGAAGGCGCGATCGCTTCTCTCGCTAAGCGTTCCGCGGAAGCGGATGACAAGGTCCAGGCGCTCCTCAGGCTCGCCCTCGACCAGCTCGACGATGACAAGGCCGAGAATGTCACCGTCATCAGCCTGATCGGAAAAAGCTCGATCGCCGATTACATGGTCATCGCCAGCGGCCGCTCGGGTCGCCAGGTGGGAGCCATGGCCGACCATCTCGCGCTGAAGCTGCGCGAGGCGGGGGTCAAGAATCTCGGCATCGAGGGGCTGCCCCAAGGCGACTGGGTGGTGATCGACGGCCTCGACGTGATCATCCATCTGTTCCGGCCCGAGGTGCGGCGCTTCTACAATCTCGAGAAGATGTGGGGCGTCGACCTGCCGTCCATGGCAGCGCAGGATCCGGGCGCCAGCGCCGCCGCGCGCATCGCCTGATCCGGCTGCGAGCGTGCGCCGCACGGTGATCGCGGTCGGCCGCTGCCGCGACGCCCATCTTGTCGCGCTGTGGCGCGACTATGCCGGACGCTGCAAGCCGCCGCTCGGCCTGGTCGAGGTCGAGGACAAGCGCGGCGAAAGCCCCGACCGCAAGAGCCGCGAAGCCCAGCTCCTCCTCGAGAAAGTGCCGCACGGGTCCCGCCTGGTGGCGCTCGATGCGCGCGGCAAGACGCTCGACAGCATGGCTTTCGCCAAGACGCTCACCGCCTGGGGCGATCAAGGCGTGCCCGAGATTGCTTTCCTGATCGGCGGCGCCGACGGGCTCGATCCCAAGATCCCCGAGCAGGCCGGCCTCGTGCTGTCGCTCGGCGCCCTGACCTGGCCACACATGCTGGTGCGGGTGATGCTGGCCGAGCAACTGTTCCGCGCCGAGAGCATCGCCAGCGGGCACCCCTACCATCGAGCCTGACCGGTCGGAGCAAGCCATATTGCGGCTGACCGCCGGGCCGCTGCGGCCTATATCTAGCCGGTCGAAATTCGGCCGTTTTCGTTGGATCAGATCATGCCCATGCCTGCCGCCAAGCCGCCCCGCCCCGTGATCCTGTGCGTCCTCGACGGCTGGGGCGAGCGCGCCGAGCGCGCCGACAATGCCATCGCCCAGGCCGAGATCCCGGTGTGGCGGCGCCTCATGGCCAAGGCGCCGCACGGCGTGCTGGAAGCATCCGAGCATTATGTCGGGCTGCCCGACGGCCAGATGGGCAATTCCGAGGTCGGCCACATGAATCTCGGCGCCGGCCGCATCGTCATGCAGGACCTGCCGCGCATCGACCAGGCGCTGGCCGACGGCAGCCTCGCCCAGCACGAGGCGCTGGCCGCCTTCATCGCCAAGCTGAAGGCGAGCGGCGGCACCTGCCATCTCATGGGGCTCGTCTCGCCGGGCGGCGTGCACAGCCATCAGGATCATCTCGCGGGGCTGGCGCGCATCGTCGCCGATGCCGGCATCCCGGTCGCGATCCATGCCTTCCTCGACGGGCGCGACACGCCGCCGAAAAGCGCCGCCGGCTATATGAAGGCGTTCCTCGAGTCGCTCGGCAGCCGCCAGACGATCCGCATCGCCACCGTCGCGGGCCGCTTCTTCGCCATGGACCGCGACAAGCGCTGGGACCGCGTGAGCCAGGCCTTCGCAGCACTCCAGGACGCGCAAGGCAAGCCGGGCGGCAGCGATCCCGTCGCCGCCATCGAAGCCGCCTATGGCGCCGGCGAGAGCGACGAGTTCGTGACGCCGCTGGTGATGGATTTCTATGCCGGCATGTGCGACGGCGACGGGCTCGTCATGGGCAATTTCCGCGCCGACCGCGCGCGCGAGATCCTGACCGCGCTGCTCGATCCGGCTTTCGCCGATTTTCCGCGCCGCCGCACCGTCACTTTCGCGGCGGCGCTCGGCATGGCGGAATATTCGACCGCGCTCAACCGCTTCATGGCGACCTTGTTTGCACCCGACGCGCTCGCCAACACCTTCGGCGCGATCCTGGCGGCGCAGGGCAAGACCCAGCTGCGCATCGCCGAGACCGAGAAATACGCGCACGTCACCTTCTTCTTCAATGGCGGCGAGGAGCGGCAATTTCCGGGCGAGGACCGCATCCTGGTGCCGAGCCCGAAGGTGAAGACCTACGACATGCAGCCCGAGATGTCGGCCTATGAGGTGACCGACAAGCTCGTCGAGGCGATCCGCTCCGGCCGCTTCGATTTCATCCTGGTCAATTTCGCCAATACCGACATGGTCGGCCATACCGGCGATCTCGAGGCCGCGATCAAGGCGGTGGAGGCGGTCGATCGCTGCCTCGGCCGGCTCGAGCAGGCGGTGGTGGAGGCCGGCGGCGTGATGCTGATCACCGCCGATCACGGCAATGCCGAGACCATGCGCGACGCCGCGACGCACGAGCCGCACACCGCGCACACGACCAATCTCGTCCCCGCCCTCCTGGTCAATGCGCCGGCCGCGGTGGGATCGCTGAAGCATGGCTCGCTCGCCGATGTGGCGCCGACCCTGCTGGCGCTGATGGGTCTGGCGCAGCCCGCCGAGATGACCGGACGCTCGCTGCTGGAACCGGCGCGGGAGCGCCGCGCCGGGTGATGCGCCGCCGCACCGCCGGCCTCGTCCTTCTGCTGGCGCTGGCCGCCCTGCCGGCGCAGGCGCAGCCGGCGCGCGAATCCGACGCGAGGCAAGGGCTCAGCAAGGTCGAGAAGGATCTGGCGGCGACGCAGAAGCGCAAGGCCGAGCTCGATCGCCAGGCGGCCGCGCAGGCGGAAGAGATCCAGCAATTGCGCGACAAGATGGTGTCGGCCGGGCAGGCGACGCGCGAGAACGAGGCGAGCTTGAGCGGCTTCGAGGAGCGGCTCGCGGTGCTGGAAGGTGCCGCCGAGGCCAAGCGCCAGGCGCTCGCCATGAAGTCCGAGCATCTGACGGCGCTGCTCACCGCGCTGCAGCGCCTGGCGCTCGATCCGCCGGTGGCGCTCGCGACCCTGCCGCAGCCGCCGCTCGACACGGTGCGCGGCGCCCTCATCATGGGCGGCACGGTGCCGGCGATCACCGCCCAGACCAATGCGCTCAAGGTCGAGCTTGCCGGCTTGCGCGACGCCGACGATGCAGTGCGCCGCCAGCGCGCGCTGATCGAGGACGCGGCGGGGCGGCTCACCGCCGAGCGCCACGATCTCGATGCCCTCATCCAGCGCAAGGCGGCGCTCGAGCAGCGCACCGAGGCCGAGCGCAAGCTCGAGGCCGACCGGCTGGCGAAGCTCGCCGGCGCCGCCAAGACGCTGCGCGACCTCATCCAGCGGCTCGAGGCCGAGCGTCAGGCGGAAGAGCGGGCGCGGCTCGCCGAGGAGCGGGGCCGGGCGCGCGCCGAGCCGGTCGCGGCGCGCGGGCCCGGCGATCTCGGCACCGTCAGCCCCGCCGCCCGCAAAGGCGCGCGCACCGTGCCGGCCTCGGGCAAGCTCATGGCGAGCTATGGCCAGACCGACGAATATGGCGCCGTCACCCGCGGCCTCACCATCGAGACCCGGCCCGACGCCGTGGTCGTGGCGCCGGACTCGGGCAGGGTGCTTTTTTCCGGGCCTTTCCGCGGCTATGGGCTCATCTTGATCATCGAGCATACGGGCGGATATCATAGCCTGCTGGCCGGTCTGGGACGGATCGACGCCACGGTTGGCCGGACTGTCGAAGCGGGCGAGCCCGTAGGGACCATGGGACACGATCCCGACCGCAACCCAAGCCTGTATTTCGAGCTGCGTCGCTCTGGCCAACCCACGAATCCACAGCCTTGGCTGATTGCCCAAGGGGGCAAGTAGGAGTTTTCATGACCGAAAATTTTAAGCCCTTTTCACAGGAGCCGGCGCGGCGGTCGCGCTCCCATCGCTTCTTCCGCGGCCTGCGCACCGGAGCGGCGGCGGCGGCGCTGCTGGCCTGCGGTGCCATCGGCGCGTTGACGCTGGCGCCCCATGTCGTGAGCGCCGACAGCAAGAGCTCGGAGACCTATAAGCAGCTCGACCTGTTCGGCACCGTGTTCGAGCGCGTGCGCGCCGACTATGTCGAGCCGATCACCGACCAGCAGCTCGTCGAGACGGCGCTCAACGGCATGCTGACCTCGCTCGATCCGCATTCGAACTACATGAACGAGAAGAGCTTCCGCGACATGCAGGTGCAGACGCGCGGCGAGTTCGGCGGCCTCGGGCTCGAGGTCACGATGGAGAATGGCGCGATCAAGGTCGTGTCGCCGATCGACGACACGCCCGCCTTCAAGGCAGGCCTCAAGTCCGGCGACCTGATCGTCTCGATCGACGGCGAATCGGTGCAGGGCCTGACCCTGAGCGACGCGGTCGACAAGATGCGCGGCCCGGCCAACAGCGCCGTCAAGCTCACCATCCGCCGCGCGGGCGTCGATCCCTTCGAGGTCTCGGTCAATCGTGCCGTGATCAAGATCGATCCGGTGAAATCCTCGCTGGTCGGCGGCGACGTCGCCTATATCCGCATCTCGACCTTCTCCGAGCGCGCCGACGAGGGCATCTCCAAGGCGATGGACCGGCTGAAGGAGCAGAGCGGCGGCAAGCTGCGCGGCGTCGTGCTCGATCTGCGCAACAATCCCGGCGGGCTGCTCGACCAGGCCGTGTCGGTCAGCGACGATTTCCTCGACAAGGGCGAGATCGTCTCGACGCGCGGCCGCCGGTCGGAGGACCAGCAGCGCTTCAACGCGCATTCCGGCGACATCACCGGCAATCTGCCGATGGTGGTGCTGATCAATGGCGGCTCGGCCTCGGCTTCGGAGATCGTCGCCGGCGCGCTGCAGGATCATCACCGCGCCATCCTCATGGGCACGCGCTCTTTCGGCAAAGGCTCGGTGCAGACCATCATTCCGCTGCCCGGCCACGGCGCCATGCGCCTCACCACCGCGCGCTACTTCACGCCTTCGGGCCGCTCGATCCAGGCCGAAGGCATCGTGCCCGACATCGACGTGCCGGCGGCACGGCTGCAGATCATCGACGAGCGCTTCCAGCACGAGGCGGATCTGCGCGGCGCGCTCAGCAACCCGAATGCGCCCCCGGCCAGTCCGGGTGCGGCACCCGCCGGCGCACCTCCGGGTGCGAAGCCGGCCACGCCGGCGACGCCGCGCACCGGTCCCACCTCGCAGCGCGGCGCCCCCGGCGGCGCCGGCGCGGGTGCCGCCAATCCGGCGCCGGGCACCGCCGTGGTGCCGGGCGAGCCGCCGCAGCCCGGCGGGCCGGACGATTACCAGCTGAGCCGCGCCGTCGATCTCTTGCACGGCATCGCGCTCTATAACGGCCGCACCGCGAACTGACTTTCCGGTCATGATGCTCAGGGGGGAGCGGCTCCGCGGATCCAGTCGCCCCGCCTCTGCTGAAAAGCGGCGGGGCGACGCACCGCTTGCGACGGCTTGGCTGCTGCTGGTCGCCTGCATCGCCGCGACCGTCGCGTGGTTGTTGTTCAAGGCCGAGGACACCGAGCAGGAGCATCCCAACCTGCGCGTCGAATCGGTGGTGCTGCCGGTCGAGCCGCGCCCGGCGCCCGAGGCCGCGGCGCCGGCGGCCGAGGCGGCGCCGACGACCGAAGAGACGCAGGCCGCAGCGCCGCCCGCCGCGCCGGCCGAGCCCACCGGTGCGGCGGCCGAACCCAAAGCCGCCGAGGAGCAGGCCGCTGCGCCGTCGCAGCAAGCAATGGCGCCCGCCGAGCCGGCGGCCAACGCCGCGCCTGCCGCGCCCGAAGCGGCACTGCCGCATAGCGAGAGCCCCGCCGCCGCCGAAACCGACGCCGACATGCTGATCCCGGCACCCGATCCGGCGCTGGTCGAGCAGACGCCGCTCGGGCCGATGCCGAAAATCGGCGCCGACGGCCGGCTGCCCTGGCGGGTCTATGCGCGGCCCTTCGCCGGCCCCGACAAGGCGCCCAAGCTCGCCGTCGTGCTGACCGGCCTCGGCCTGTCCTACAACGAGACGCGCGCCGCGATCGACAAGCTGCCGGGCGGCGTCACCTTCAGCTTCGATCCCTACACCGATTCGCTGCAGCAATGGATCGCCGTCGCGCGTGCGCACGGCCACGAGGTGCTGATCGACCTGCCGCTCGAGCCCATCAACTATCCGCAGAGCGATCCCGGGCCGCAGACGCTGCTGCTCGGCGCCTCGGCAGCCGACAATCAGGCGCGGCTCGACTGGGTGCTGACGCGGGCCTCGGGCTATGTCGGCGTCGCCTCGGCCTATGGCGCGAGCTTCTCGGGCGCGGTGAACGCGATGCTGCCGGTGCTGCAGACGCTGCACAAACGCGGCCTCATCTATGTCGACGATCACATCGCCGGCCAGGCCTTGCCGACACGGCTCGCGCGCGACATCGGCGTGCCGCTGGTGACCAACGATCGTTATCTCGATGCCGAGGGCACGCGCGGCTCGCTCGATGTGCGGCTCGGCGAGCTCGAGCGGCAGGCACGGACATCCGGCCATGCGGTGGGATTTGCCGCACCGCATCCGACGACGATCGACCGGCTCGCCGAATGGGTGAAGCAGCTGCAGTCGAAGAAAGTCCTGCTCGCCCCCGCCACGGCGATGATCCCGAAGTGAGCGAGAGCGCGCCGCTCGATTTCGACCCTGCGCTGTACCGCCAGAATGTCGGGATCATGCTGATCAACGGCGCCGGCAAGGTCTTCGTCGCGCGCCGCCTCGACACGCCCGACGCCTGGCAGATGCCGCAAGGCGGCATCGATGACGGCGAATCGCCCGAGCAAGCCGCCTTGCGCGAGCTCGAGGAGGAGATCGGCACGCGCAAGGCGGTCATCCTGGCCGAGACCAAGATCTGGCTGCGCTACGATCTGCCGCCGGAGCTGCGCGCCAAGCTGTGGGGCGGCCAATATCGCGGCCAGATGCAGAAATGGTTCGCGGCGCGCTTCGCCGGCCGCGACGCCGACATCGATCTCGCGACGGCGCATCCCGAGTTCGATGCCTGGAAATGGGTCGATCCGCCGGAGGCGGCGCAGCTGATCGTGCCGTTCAAGCGCCCCATCTACGAGGCGGTGCTGGCGGAATTCGCGCATCTGCTAAGGTGAGCGCCGAACAAGCTCGCGAGCGCCCGATGATCATCGATTGGCATACCCATCTCTATCCGCCCGAGGAGACGGAGAAGCCCTATTGGAACGGGCGCTGCCAGATGACGCTCGGCAATGTGCTGCGCGCCCAGGACGAGGCCGGCATCGATGCGACCGTGGTGAGCAATCCCGGCAATTACTGGGCGAAGCTGCCGGCCGAGGACGCGCTGGCGGTGGTCGAGCGTCAGAATCGTTACTATGCCGAGATGCAGGAGCGCCATCCCGGCCGCATCTTCGGGATCGCCGGCTGCAATCCCTATGCCGGCGAGGACTATCTGCGCGAGCTCGAACGCGCCGTCACGCAAGACGGTCTCAAGGGCGTGTGCATCAATTCGAGCTTCAAGGGCCACTATCCCGACGACAAGGAGGCGATGCCCTTCTTCGAGCTGGCCACCAGGCTCGATATTCCGGTCATGATGCATCCGCCCTTCAGCGCCTATGGCGAGGAGCGCATGCGCGACTTCCGCCTGACCTCGAGCGTCGGCCGACCCTTCGATTCCTGCCTCGCCCTGGCACGCCTCATCCTCTACGGCGTCTTCGAGCGCTTCCCGAACCTCAAATTTCTCGCGACGCATCTCGGCGGCGGCATCTCCGAGGTGCTGGGCCGGCTCGACTATAATTACGAGCTGCAGGCAGGCGATTTCTACGCCCGCGACAAGGACCGCGAGGTGCTGCCGATCAGCCATCCGCCGAGCCATTACATGCGACGGGTCTATCTCGATTCGGTCAGCTACTACGCACCCGCCGCACGCTGCGCGATGGAGACGGTCGGCGTCGAGCACTTCGTTTTCGGCACCGACGCCCCGCCCCTCACACCGCTGAAGCAGCGCGGCCTGGCGCTCATCGACGAGCTCGGCCTGTCACCCGCCGACAAGGAGAAGGTGCTGTCGGGCAACGCCAAGCGGCTGCTGAAACTTTCCTGAACGGTGCCTCGGCCAGTGCGCCAACTTTTTCAGGCGTCATGGCCGGGCTTGGCCCACTGCTGTCCGGCAGGATGCGAATAGGCGGAGAGTGAGTGGTCGTTCCGTATAGCGATGCTACCGGATTCGCTTACCGGACACCAATGGGCTTGGCCCGGCCATGACGACCGAGCGTGTTCGCTCTGACGAGTGTCGTGACCGCTACTCCAGCACCGGGCGCATGAACTGGCGCTCGTAGGAGAGGATGCAGCGCGAATCGGCGGCGGTCTGCTGCGCTCTCACGCTCTCCGGATCGGTCTGCACCTTGGTGCGGTATTCCTCGTAAGCCGCGAGCGTCGGGAAGGAGAATACCGCGATCGCGATGTTGTTGGCGCCCTCATGCGGGAGGAAGTAGCCGTGATGCGTGCCGCCCATGCGCTTGACGATGGGGATCCACATCCTGGCGCAGCTCTCGAACTCCCTGACCTTGTCGGGATCGATCGTGTAGCGCAGGTAACAGGTCACCATAAAAGCCGGCGCCTCCCCTGCGCTCCAGCTCAGGCCGCGATGCGGTCGAGGCGCCGTGCTCGGGTCTCGACCAGCCACCAGGCCGCGCGCGAGGCGAGCCGGTGCAGGCGGCCCTGCGGATCGAGGCCGATCGCCTTGAAGATCATCGCCATGCCGCGCGTCACATGCTGCGGACGGTAGAAGGCATAGGCGCGGCGCGCATAGGCGAGGGTCGCGGCGCGGCGGTTGTATTCGCCCTCGCCATTGGCGGCGTAATAGGCATAGGCGAGCTCGTCATCCTCGCTTTCGGCAAGGCGGCCGGCGGCGACGCGCAGGCGCTGCCAGCGTCCGAGATTCTCGGCATCGAGATAGCGCTTCAGATGCAGATAGAAGAGCTTGTAGTGCCTGAGCTCGTCGGCGGCGATGAGCCGGCAGATGTCGCGCAAGACCGGCTCGTCGGTGCCGTCATGGATCGCCGAGTACCACGAGCTGGTGCCGGTCTCGACAATGCAGCGCGCGACCAGCTCGCCGGCGCGGCTGCCGCGGATCGAGCTGCCGGCATCGAGCTGCAGGCGGTAACCGTCGGTGAATTTCTTGAAGGCGGCGTCGAAGTCGAAGGTCGGATCGGCGCGCTCGGCCCAGGCGCGCAAGGCCCGCCCATGGCGGATCTCCTCGCGCGCCCAGTCGCGCGCCGCCGCCTGGAACAGCGGATCGTCATGGAAGACATTGCAGAGATAGGTGCCGTAATCGGCGCCGTTATGCTCGACCAGGCTCGCCGCCTTGACGACCTTGACGGTCTCGGGATCGACCTTGGCCGCATCGAAGCGGGCCCAGTCGATATCCTCCAATACCCAGCCCTTCATGATCTCCACACCCTCGCGGCGCCACCGCCGGTTGCCAGAGTCTCGTCCATAAGTCCCTGATTCACGCGCAAAATCGCGCGCTTCGCCGGGGTCCGCCGGGACCTTCGGTGGGATAACGCGCCAGACTCTTGGCCAGTCCAGTTGCTAAATCAAGCCCGAGGCTTGGCTGTAACAATTTGCCTCAGGCGGCGCGGTCGACGGCTTCCAGCATCGCCTCGTGGATCTCGAGCTCGACCACGGTCCCGTCGCTGGTCGCCAGCGCGCGGATTTCCTGGATGCGTTCCACTACCCGGGTGCGATCGATCTCGCCGACCGGCATGGCGGTCTCGGCGAGCACGACGCAGCGGTCGGGCGTGGCTTCGGCGAAGCCGCCGCCGACAAAGATGCGCTCGATCACCTTGCCGCCGTCATAGACATCGATGACGCCGGGCTTGAGGGTCGAGATCAGCGGCGTGTGGCCGATCAGGACGCCGAAATAGCCTTCGCTGCCCGGCACCACGACCATGTCGACCTGCTGGCTGAGCAGCAGGCGCTCGGGCGACACCAGCTCGAAGGTGATCTTGCCCGGCGGATGGATATCGACTGCCACGCGCGCGCTCCCGCCCTAGCCTTAGGCCGCTTCGGCGGCGAGCTTCTTGCCCTTCTCGACCGCCTCCTCGATGGTGCCCACCATGTAGAAGGCGCTCTCCGGCAGATCGTCATATTCGCCGGCGACCAGGCCCTTGAAGCCCTTGATCGTGTCCTCGAGCTTCACGAACACGCCGGGCGTGCCGGTGAAGACCTCGGCGACATGGAAGGGCTGCGACAGGAAGCGCTGGATCTTGCGGGCGCGGGCGAC
>Ga0070681_10000764_pt1 | contig 26712 bp, 19 predicted proteins | sample KBSC83BmetaG_FD_65650 | JGI IMG/M metagenome (GOLD analysis project Ga0070681, IMG submission 65650) | Corn rhizosphere microbial communities from Kellogg Biological Station, Michigan, USA - KBS C8-3B metaG | ecosystem: Host-associated > Plants > Roots > Rhizosphere | place: USA: Michigan...
GGATCGCCTGCGCGGCCGGCCTCGTAGTTCTGCAGACCGACGTGGATCAGTCCGGTCAGAAAGGTGCCGGTCGTAAGCACGACGGCCGCGGCCTCGAACGCCACGCCGATCTGCGTAACGACGCCGGCAATGCGATCGCCATCGAGCAGCAAGTCGTCCACGGGCTGCTGGAAGAGCGTCAGACCGGTAGCGTTCTCCAGCCGCCGCCGAATTGCCCGCCTATACAACACCCTGTCGGCTTGCGCCCGCGTGGCCCGCACCGCGGGGCCCTTGCTGGCATTGAGTGTGCGGAACTGGATGCCGGACTCGTCGGTAGCGAGCGCCATCGCACCGCCCAGCGCATCCACTTCCTTGACGAGGTGGCCTTTGCCGATCCCGCCGATCGACGGGTTGCAGGACATCTGGCCAAGCGTCTCGAAGCTGTGGGTCAGCAGGAGCGTGCGGCGCCCCGCCCGCGCCGAGGCCAGCGCCGCCTCGGTGCCGGCATGGCCGCCGCCGACGACGATGACGTCGAAGCGCTCTGGGTACTTCATGGGGCGTGCTCGCGGAATTGCTGGGGCGATTTTAGCGCGCTTGGCGCGCGAGGCTGGTCAGGCCGGTAATGAAAATCGAGAAGCCGCGAACGCGAGCGGAAGTTTCACGTGGAACAGCATGCGCCGCCGGCGGTGCGAAGGATGGCTATATGGAGGCGTTTAGTGGTAGTGAGCGCTCACATTCCTATCCGTCCCGCCAACCGATCCCGCTCTCGCAACAACCGATCGGGTCGCTTGTCGCCAAGGCGCCGGAAGAGCGCGTCGTGCGATACGAGCTCGACCTCCCACTCGTCGCGATCGACACCCATCATGCGCGAGAAGCGCCGAGCGTCGAACTCGAGGCCGGACCAGTCGAGATGGGTGTATTCGGGAACGAGGCCGAGCAACGTCTCTGTCGCCCCCGCCTCGCCGGTGCAGCGCTCGAAGATCCACTTGAGCACGCGCATGTTCTGTCCGAAGCCAGGCCAGACGAAGCGGCCGTCCGCGTCCTTTCGGAACCAGTTCACGCTGAAGATCCGCGGCGGACGCGGAACGGCTCGGCCCATCTCGAGCCAGTGCCGGAAGTAGTCGCCCATGTGATAACCGCAGAACGGCAGCATCGCGAAAGGATCGCGGCGCACCTCGCCGACCTTGCCGGTAGCCGCGGCGGTGGTCTCGGAGCCCATCGTCGCCGCCTTGTAGACGCCCTCGTCCCATGTGCGCGCCTCGGTGACGAGCGGCACGGTATCGGACCTGCGGGCGCCGAACACGAGCGCCGACAGCGGCACGCCGTCGGGGTTGTCCCATTGCGGATCGAGCGATGGGCACTGGGTGGCCGATACCGTGAAACGCGCGTTCGGATGCGCCGCCGGACGGCCGCTGCTCGGTTCCCACGATTGACCGCGCCAGTCGGTCAGATGCGCGGGCGGCGTCTTCGTCTTGCCTTCCCACCAGACGTCGTCGTCGTCGGTGAGCGCGACGTTCGTGAAGATCACGTTCGCGCGAAGCGTCTCCATCGCGTTCGGGTTCGACTCGTACGACGTGCCGGGCGCGACGCCGAAGTAGCCCGCCTCCGGGTTGATCGCATGGAACGTCCCGTCCGGCGCCGGCTTGATCCACGCGATGTCGTCGCCGATCGTCGTCACGCGCCAGCCCTCGAGACCCGCCGGCGGGATCAGCATCGCGGTGTTGGTCTTGCCGCACGCGCTCGGGAATGCAGCGGCCATGTAGCGCCTTTCGCCGCGCGGCGACGTGACGCCGAGGATCAGCATGTGCTCGGCAAGCCATCCCTCGTCGCGGCCCATTACGGATGCGATCCGCAGCGCCAGGCACTTCTTGCCCAGCAGCGCGTTGCCGCCGTACCCCGAGCCGTAGCTCCAGATCTCGCGCGCCTCGGGAAAGTGGACGATGTACTTGTTCGCCGGATCGCAGGGCCACGCGACATCGCCCTGACCCGGCGCGAGCGGCACGCCGACGGAATGGACGCACGGAATGAAACTGCCGTCCTCGCCGAGAACGTCGAGAACGCGCGCGCCCATCCGCGTCATCAGCCGCATGTTGACGACGACGTAAGGGCTGTCGGTGATCTCGACGCCGATCTGCGCGATCGGGCTGCCGAGCGGACCCATCGAGAACGGGACGACGTACATCGTGCGTCCGCGCATGCAGCCTTCGAAAAGCCCACGCAGCGTACGCCGCATCTGCGAAGGCGCCACCCAGTTGTTGGTCGGTCCGGCGTCCTCCTCCCGTTCGCTGCAGATGAACGTCCGATCCTCGACCCGCGCGACGTCCGATGGATCGGATCGCGCGAGAAAGCTGTTCGGCCGCTTGACCGGATCGAGCCGATGCAGCGTGCCCGCCTGCACCATCGCCTCGCAAAGCGACGCGTACTCGTCCTCGCTTCCGTTGCACCAGACGATGCGCGCGGGCGTCGTCAACGCGGCGATGTCGCGGACCCAGCCGAGAAGCCGGCGGTGCGCAACGTTGTCCGGCGCTGCGACCGATTCAGCAAGCGCGCCCGTCGATTGTGTTTTCATCGTGAACACTCCGCCAGCCGGTGCTCGCGTTTCGACCGGCGAGGACATGCGAGGATTCATTCGACTTTAGCACCGCTTACCGACGCTGCAATGACGCGCCGCAATACCGGTCCGGCGCTCGCGATCATGCGCGGGCGCCGGAGCCCGCGGTCGCCTTCGAAACGACGGCGCGAGCACGCGTCGGTGACGGACGCGCGAGCCATCTTGCGACGATCCAGAGCGCGACCACGACATAGGCGAGCGCTCCGGGTACCCACATGACGAGCCCGCCGAGTTGCTGATCCCCGAGCGCCGAAAGGCCGAATGCGCGCGTCTGCGTCGGATCGGCATACCACGGCGACGGCGCGAACGTGAGCAGCGCGCCGAGCGCGCTCGTCTGCAGCATCGTCGCGAAAAGGCACGCGAGCGAAACGGGGCCCGCCCGTCGCCTGCCCCCGCCCGCGACCGCCCACCAGAACGCGAGCGCCGACACGAAGAAACAGAGGTGCTGCAGAACGTGCAGCGGCAAGCTCCGGAGCGCCGCGACGAACAGCGCCGGTACGTGCCAAACCCACAGGACGATCGCGTGCACGACCGTGGCAGCGACAGGGCCGGTCAGCGCCGCGCAGAGCCGGGTGATCGCAGGCGCGCGTGCAAGCGACGCCATCGCGTGCCGCGCGCCCCGCGGCAATCCCCAGACGCTCGCCTCGAGCGGCCGCGCGAGCACGAGGAGCGGTGCCGCGACGACCATCAAGAGCTCGTGCTCGACCATGTGCAGCGCGAACGATCGGTCGGCCAGCGCGTCGATCGGCGACAGCAGCGCAGTGGCGACCGCGATCATGCCGAGCGCGAAACGAACGGCGTCGGCAACGCGAACGCCGCGCCCCGTGCCAGCCCTCCGCCAGATGCGCGCGACACCGCGTCCATAGAGAACGGCGACACCGGCGACCAGGCTCGCAAGCGCGGCGTCGAACAACGGATGCGCTACGTCGACTTCTTCCACTCCGTGCGCCGCACACGCGCCGCCGAACATCATGCACGCCCCGGCGACGATCAGTGGGCGCTTGAAACGCGCTAGATGCACGGCCGCAGCACCCACGTGACCGCCCACATGGACGCGATGACGAGCGCGGACAGCGACGCCGCGCCGGTCGCGAGGCCTGCCAGAAAGTGCCAGCGTGCGAAGCTCTCGTTTTCACCGGCAGCCGCCGCCGACGCGCGCCAGTTTCGCGCGGCGACGATCGCCCCGACGATCGCGACGACGAGGAACGACGCGTGAACGCCGTGCACGGCGAGCGTGTTCTGGTGCGAGCACGCCCAGACGCTCGTCGCGTACGCGACGCTCTGGTCCAAGAGCGCCAGGAACGGAACGGCGACGAGCGCGAACCAGACGACCATCCCGCTGCCGCGCTAGAAGCGCGGTCCCCAGTAGACGACCGCGTAGATCGGGATCCACGACAGCACGATGAACCACCAGTAGCCCGAGTTCTCGGCGACGTCGACGAGCCGCTTGCCGTCGATCGGCTCCTTGAACATCACGGCGGCGACGACGACCGAATCGAGGTAGTTGGTGATCAGGTTGAACGTATGCAGTCCGAACAGCACCCATACCGCCGACCCGTACGCGCTTGCATCCCAGCGCACGTTGAGGTGCAGGAACTCGAGGTAGCGCACGCCGAGCAGCGCGAGGCCGAAGACCACGAACGCGATCATCCACAGGCGCACCTTGCGCACGTTGTGATCCTTCGCCGCGGCGTCTGCGAAGATGTTCGGCACGATGCTGATCACTGCAAGCGCGACGTTGACGGTTCCCCAGAAGAGATCCGGCGCGTGACCCTCGTTCGGCCAGACGAGGCTTCGGCTCTTCAAGTCGAAGTAGACGACGATCATCAGCACGAAACCCATCGCCTCGATCGTCGACATGCCGGCCGTTCCCCACCACATCAGGCTGCGCGTGCCGAAGCCGTAGCTTGGAAGATCGGCGACGTCGAGCGCGTCGCCGCGGCGCACCGCCGGAATGCTGGCGGGCGTCGATTCGCGGCGACGGCGCGCACGTGTGCCCTCCGGCGCACTCATGGTTTGCGCTCCAGCAGGAGCTGCTCGACGGTTTCCTTTCGCGTCGGCCAGTACCACGCGACGAACGCGATCGCCGGCGGAATCAGGCCGTAGAACATGCCGGTCTCGGTCATGTTCGACCAGAAGAGCCAGCCGACGACGGTGATCGCCGCGATGAACGGCCAGATGGAGGGCTCCGGATACGAATAGCGGACGTCGGGCAAAGCGTCGAGGACCGTCGTCACGAGTCCTTCACGCGTCTGCGCGGAAAGCCCGCTTACATGCGTCGGCTCGTCGGCCTCGCGCGTCCACAGCGGCTCGCGGGAAGCCACGACAGGCAGCACGACGAAGTTGAACGCCGGCGGCGGCGAATGCGTCGCCCATTCGAGCGACGAAGCGTGCCACGGATTGTCGCCGGCCCGCGCTCCGTTGAACCCGCTGCGCACGACGTTGACGATGAACAGCAGTACGCTCAGGGCGATCACGCCCGCCCCGATCGTCGCGATCAGATTGAGCGTGCCCCATCCGGTCTCCGCGCCATACGTGTAGATGCGCCGCGGCATGCCCGCGAGGCCGAGCAGGTGCATCGGAAAGAACGCGACGTTGAAGCCGACGAAGAACAGCCAGAACTGCCAGCGGCCGAGGCGCTCGTCGAGCATGCGGCCCGTGAACTTGGGAAACCAGTAGAAGAACGCGCCGAACAGCGGGAAGACGGCGCCGCCGAGCAGCACGTAGTGCAGATGGGCGACGACGAAGTAGCTGTCGTGCACCTGCAGATCGAAGGGCACGCTGCCGACCATGATGCCGGTCAGGCCGCCGAGCACGAGGATCACGAAGAACCCGAGCACGAACAGCAGCGGCGTGCGCAGGTCGATGCGGCCGGTCCATAGCGTCGCGATCCAGCAGAAGATCTGCACGGCGGTCGGAATCGCGATCAGCAGGCTCATCGCGGTGAAGAAGCCCTTGCCGACCTCGGGCAGGTTCGTCGCGAACATGTGATGCACCCAGAGCCCGAACGACAGGAAGCCCGTCGCGATCAGCGACAGCACGACGGCGTCGTGCCCGAACATCGGCCGGCGCGCGAAGGTCGGGATGATCGACGAGACGAAGGCGAGGCCCGGGAGGAAGATGAAGTAGACCTCGGGGTGGCCGAAGAACCAGAACAGGTGCTGCCAGATCAGCACGTCGCCGCCCTCGGCGGGATTGAAGAAGTGCGTACCGAACGTGCGGTCGAATTGCGCGAGGTTGGCCGCAAGCATCACCGACGGCATCGCGAAGATGATCATCATCGACGTCACGAGCGATGCCCAGACGAAGATCGGCATCCGCCGCAGCGACATGCCCGGCGCGCGCATCTTGAGGATCACCGTCGCGAGGTCGACGGCGACCATCAGGCCCATCGCCTCCGACAGGTTGATCAGGTTGTTCCAGATGTCCTCGCGCTTGCCGACGCCGTATTGAGGTCCCGCGAGCGGCACGTACGCGAACCAGCCGGCATCGGCGCCTGCATTGATCGCGAAGCCGGTCCAAAGCGACAACGCGCCGAACAGGAACAACCAGTACGCGCACGCCGTCATCCGCGGAAAGGCGGTGTTGCGCGTGCCGACCAGAAGCGGCACCAGGTAGACGGCCATGCCCTGCATGATCGGCACCGCGAAGATGAACATCATCGTCGTGCCGTGCATCGTGAAGATCTGGTTGTAGAGGTCCGGCCCCACGACGTGGTTGTCGGGAAGCGCGAGTTGCATCCGCATCACCGCCGCGAGGATGCCCGCGGCGACGAAGAACGCGAACGACGTGACGACGAACCGGCGTCCTATGCGCTTGTGATCGGTCGTCTTCAGAAAGCCGAGAAGCCCCGGTTCATCGCGCCACGCCTCGTGAAGCGCGCGTTCCGCCTGCGATCCCCAGCCGGCGCCGTCGAGCATCGTCTCGCCGCGGCCGACGATGACGCGTGCCCGCTCGCGCAGCACCTGCGGCGAAGCGGCGGATCCCAATCCGGAAAGCGAGCCGGAGCCGGCGCTCATTGCAGCGACGCGAGATAGGCGGAAAGCGCTGCGAGATCCTGCGGCGCGATGTTCTCGGACGGCATCTTCGTGCCGGGCTTGATTTGCTGCGGATCCAGAATCCAGGCCGTGCGATTGCTCGGCGTGTTTTCGAGCGCGCCCGCAGCGATCGTCATCCGGCTCGCGACGTGCGTGAGATCCGGCGCGTGGCGAGCCTGCGCGGTCGTGCCGTTGATCGCGTGGCACATCGCGCAGCTTCGCGCGAGGAACAGATCGCGGCCGCGCCTCGCTTCGTCGGTCGAAGGCTCCGCCGCCGGCGCACGCTGACGCTCGGCCCAGCGCGCATAGTCGTCCGGCGGATCGGCGATCACGTAGAGCGCCATCTTCGCGTGCTGATAGCCGCAGAACTCCGCGCACTGGCCGCGATAGACACCGGCGCGGTCGGCACGAAACGACACGGTCGTGTCGCGTCCCGGGATCAGGTCCTTCTTGCCGGCGAGGCTCGGGACCCAGAAGCTGTGGATGACGTCGGCGCCGACGAGCGTGACGATCACGGGGCGTCCGACCGGAACGTGCAGCTCGTTGGCCGTGGTGAACATGCGCGACGGATCGGGATCGTCGTAGCGCGCCTCCCACCACCACTGATAGCCGGTCAGCTCGATGTGCAGCGCATTCTCGAGCGGCAGCTGCGCGAGCGCGCGGTCCGTCATCACGCTGACCGCGAGCAGCACGAGCAGCAGCAGCGTCGACACGGCGACGGCGGCGATCACGACGCGCGTTACCCTGGGCTCGCGCTTCGAAAGCAACGCGACGTCCGGCGCGGTATCGGTGCCTGCGCGCGGCGCGCGCCAAAGCGCCATACCGAGCGCGATCATCACCGCGACGAACACGAACGTGCAGATCGGCAGCAGCCAGTGCCACAGACCGACGATCGCCTGCGCCTGCGCGCCTGCCGGCGCCTGCACGTCGTGCAGGCCGCCGATCATGGATGCTCCGACGCGCCGGACGGCGCCGCTTCGACGGGCTTCTGCTCCTCGGCGTTGTTTTCCGGCTTCTTCACCTGCATCGCGTCGGCGCGGTTCGGCGCGGCGCCGCTCGACGCGAGCCCCGACAGCGAGCGCACGTAGGCGACGAGCTCCCAAACCTCGTTTTCGGGAATGTGCCCGCCGAACGACGGCATGCCGTTCGGCCGTCCCTCGACGATCGTCGAATAGATCTGCGCGGGCTTGCTGCCGTAGATCCAGACGTTGTCCATCAGCGCCGGACCCTTGTCGCCGCCGCCGTTCGCGTGACAGCCGTTGCAGTTGTACCAGCCGAACAGCCGCTTGCCTTCCGACAATGCGTACGCGGTGTCCTCGTATTTGCTTTCAATCGAGGTGTCCGTCGAAATCGCGCCCGGCTGAACCTGGCTGAGGCGCACCGGCGGCGGCGTGACGGCTTTCGTCGGCGGCTCGAAGTAGCGGGTCTCGCGTTGGCACGCCGTCATCGCGACGGCCGCCACAAAAACGGCGGCGGCAACGCACGCGCGACGGCGATCGCACGTCATCGCGATGCCCTCGGCCCGGGCGCATCGACCCGCGTCACCGCGTACTCGCGCAACACGGCGTCAATCTTCGGCGTGAGACGCGCAAGCGAAGCGCTCAGCGCGTCACGCAACGCGACGTCGCCTCGGCGCACGCCCATCGCGATGGCGAAGTCGAAGCGGGGATCGTCGCGCGCGCCGCGAATCGGCACGACGTCGAGCGCGAAGTGACGCCTGACGATGAAATAGCCGGGTTGCGGCGACCAGACGACGCCGATGTCGAGCGTTCCGTCGGCAATCGCGTCGACGATTCGCTGCGCCGACGGCGTGTCGCCCATCACCGGATAGCCGACGACGTTCGCGACGATGCCGCGACGGGCCAGCGCGCGAGCCGCGGGTGTCGGCGTCGCGTCGATGCCGACGACCTGGACGCCGATCCGCGCGTCGCGCAACCGCGGATCGTCGAGACTGGACAATCCCGGGAAGCGCGATCCCGCGTAGACGAACGCGAACGTGCCGCGGTAGTACGCGGCGGTCGCGAGCACGCTGTCGTCCGCCTGCGCGATGCCGGGAATCACGTCGCAGCGCTGCTGTTGCAGCGTCTTGCGCGCATAGCCGCGCCACTGCGGAAGCCAGTAGTACGTCAGTTGCGCACCGAGATCCTTCGCGATGAGTGCGGCGATCCGGTTCTCGAAGCCGTCGCCGGCCCGGTCCGAGTACGGCAGGTCGTTCGGATCGGCGCAGACGCGGAGCTCGCGCGCGGCGGCGGGATGCGCGATGCAAAGCGTCAGCGCAACGGCGAACGCAACGGCACGAAGGTCAGGGCAGCGCGAAGACATAGAGCATCCCGCCCTTCGTCGTCTTCTGCTTCAGGTCGGCAACGACGGTCGCGAAGCCGCCGCCGGCGCTTTCGTCGCGCGGATCGAGGTTGCCGGCGACGATGCCGCCCGCCCAGCCGCCGACGCCCGACAGCACGGCGACGTATTGCCTGCCGTCGGGGCCGCGATACGACACCGGCTGGCCGACGATCCCCGAGCCCGTCTTGAATTTCCAGAGCTCATTGCCGGTCTTCGCGTCGACCGCCTTGAACCAGCCTTCCATCGTGCCGTAGAAGACGACGTCGCCGGCGGTCGCGAGCGCGCCGCTCCACACCGGGAAGTCCTCCTCGATCTTCCACGCGGACTTCGCCGCCGCGGGATCCCACGCGGTGAAGAGTCCCCGCTTGCCGCCCGGCCCCGGTTTCATCTTCAACTCGGCGCCGACGTAAGGCGTGCCGGCGATGTAGCTCACCTGCGAGGTCATCGCATCCTGGCAGAGGTTCTGATGGGGGATGTAGACGAGATGCGTGCGCGGCGAGTACGCGGCCGGCTGCCAGTCCTTGCCGCCGGGCGACGCCGGACAGATGTCGCGCACCGTCTTTCCCGGCTCGGGATTCTTGTCAGGGCTCCACGCGATGCGGCCGGTGCGGATGTCGACGCCCGTCGACGTCGTGATCGGAACGTAAGGCGTCGCCGACAGCACCTGCCCGGTCTGCCGATCGATCACATACAGGTAACCGTTGCGATCGGGATGTACGAGCGCGTGATGCGTCTGCCCGCCGACCGCGACGTCGATCAGGATGTTCTCGTTGATGCCGTCGTAATCGTGCAGGTCGTGCGGGCTCGTCTGGTAGAACCAGCGCGCCTGTCCGCTTTTCGCGTCGCGCGCGAAAACGCCCGACGTCCACAGGTTGTCGCCCGGTCGTTGCGACGGATTCCACGGCCCCGGGTTCGCGGTCCCGTAATAAATGAGATCGAGTGCCGGGTCGTACGACACGAAGCCCCAGACGGTGCCGCCGCCGATCTTCCATGCGTCGCCCGGCCACGTGCTCTTTCCGAGATCGGTGCCGCGGTCTTGCGGATAGAACGGCTTGAACGACGGGCCGATCAGCACGTCGTTGTCGGGACCGGTGCTGTAGGCGCGCCATAGCGGCTTGCCGCTCTTCGCGTCGAGTGCCTGCAACCAGCCGCGCACGCCGTATTCGCCGCCGCTGTTGCCGACATAGACAACGTCGCCGACGACGAGCGGCGCCATCGTCATCGTCTCGCCCTTCGCGATGTCGCCGAGTTGCGCGCGCCACGCCTCCTTGCCGGTCTTCGCGTCGAGCGCGATCGTCTGATTGTCGAGCGTGTTGAAGTAGATCCGCCCGTTCGCGTAGACCGCGCCGCGATTGACGACGTCGCAGCATGCCTCGCCCTGCGACGACGACGACGGGTACGGCGAGAACGACCACTTGATCGGCGCGCCGGGCTGCGTGAGGTCGAGCGCGTAGACGACGTTCGGGAACGGCGTGACGACGTAGAGCGTGTTGTCCGCGACGATCGGCGCCGCTTCGTGGCCACGCAGCACGCCGGTGGAGAAGGTCCAGGCGAGCGTGAGCTTGCCGACATTGCCCGTGTTGATCTGATCGAGCGGGCTGAAGCGCGTGGCCGCATAGTCGCGCCCCGCCATCGTCCAGTTGCCTGGGTCGTCGCCTGGCCCCTGCGCAAATGCCGTCGCCGCAACGCAGGCGAGCAACCCGATCGATCGACGTAGCGCTTTCACTTGGCCTTGCTCCCACGCGCGGTGTCATCAGCGCACGGCAAGGAGCGTACCAAGTAAAAGTGCTCTTACTTCATGTGCTTACCGGACGTTTATCGTCGACCGAGGCAATAATTCCTAACGCGACGGCGGAAGATTTTGCCGCCGCGACGACGTAACGGGCGACAGAGTTCATTTGCCGATGCAGAACCGCGAAAAGATCTCGCCGAGCAGGTCGTCGGCCGTGAACTCGCCGGTGATCGCCGAGAATGCCGCCTGCGAGACGCGAAGCTCCTCGGCGAAAAGCTCGAGCGTCGCGTTGCCGTAGCGAAGCTGTTCGGCCGCGCGTTCAAGATGCGCGCTCGACTCGCCGAGCGCCGCGAGATGGCGGGCGCGAGCGAAGAACGCGTCCTCGACGCCATGCGACGCGCCGGCGATCCGGAGCATCTCGCCTTCAAGCAGCGGTACGCCCTCGCCCGTCAACGCGCAAAGCCAGACGTGCGTGACGTCCGCGTCGTCGGCGACGGTGCGATCCGGCTCGTCGAGCTTCGCCGGATAGCGCGCGACATGCGGGGCGGCGAACGCGAGGTCCGCCTTGTTGTGGACGACGATCCGCGGCAGCGTCGGCGACAGTTCCGCGGTCGCCGCGTCGGCCGCCGGCCGCCGCTCGTCGTCGCGCGCGTCGACGAGCACGAGCGCAAGGTCGGCGCGGCCGATTGCCGCGCGCGTGCGCGCGATGCCGTGCCGCTCGACCTCGTCGTCGGTATGGCGCAGGCCGGCCGTGTCCATTACGGTCAGCGGGACGCCGCCGATCTCGATCTGGCGCTCGATCGTGTCGCGCGTCGTGCCCGGAATCGGCGTGACGATCGCCGCATCCTCGCCGACGAGGCGATTCAAAAGACTCGACTTCCCGACGTTCGGCGCGCCGACCAGCACGATCGTCATGCCGGTCCGCAAGAGCGCCCCACCGCGAGCGCGAGCCAGCAGGCGCGCGAGCCGCTCGCGTATCGCGCCAAGGCGCTGCGCGACGTCGCCTTCGTGGAGCAGTTCGATGTCCTCGTCGGGAAAATCGAGCGTCGCCTCGGCGTACATCCGCAGCTCGACCAGCGCGTCGCGCAGCGCGTTCACCTCGCGCGAGAACTCGCCGGTGAGGCTGCGGGCTGCCGCGCGCACCGCGGTCGCGGTCGACGCTTCGATCACGTCGGCGACGCTTTCCGCCTGAGCGAGATCGAGCTTGCCGTTCAAGAACGCGCGCTTCGTGAATTCGCCCGGCTCGGCGAGCCGCGCGCCGAGCTCGACGCAGCGCGCGAGCAGCAGCCGCATCACCGCGACGCCGCCGTGGCCGTGCCACTCGACGACGTCCTCGCCGGTGTACGAATGCGGCGCCGGAAAGTGGAGCGCAATGCCGTCGTCGATCGCCGCCCCGTGCCCATCCCGAAAGACGACGCGGGTGGCGACGCGCGGCGGCAGCGCGCGCCCGGTCATGCCGTCGATCAGCGGCGCGAGGTCGCGACCCGAGACGCGAACGATGCCGATGCCGCCCCGGCCCGGCGGCGTCGCGATCGCGGCGATCGGCGGCGCTTGCGACATCGGCGGCGCTTATCCCCGGCGCCGAACCTCCGACGAAGGGGCCTCAGTCGCGAAGGGCCGTCCCGAGCGACTGATTCGCCCCCTGGGGGGGAGCGGGCAAAGCGAGCGTGGGAGGATCACACTACCTCCGTCTCGCCGCGGCCAGCGCGGTCTCCTTCGTCAGCATCCGGTTGACGTGCCACTGCTGAAGGATCTGCAGCGAGTTGTTGACGAGCCAGTAGAGCACCAGCCCCGACGGAAAGAACAGGAACATGATCGAGAAGGCGACCGGCATGAACTGCATGACCTTCGCCTGCACGGGATCGGAGATCGGCGTCGGCGACAAGCGTACCTGCAACCACGCCGTGATCGCGTACACGACCGGCAAAATGAAGAACGGGTCCGGCGCCGACAAGTCGTGGATCCAGCCGATCCACGGCGCGTGGCGAAGCTCGACCGCCGACAGCAGCACCCAATAGAGCGCGATGAACACCGGTATCTGCACCAGGATCGGCAGGCAGCCGCCGAGAGGATTGATCTTCTCCTGCCGGTAGAGCTCCATCATCTTCATCTGGAGCTGCTGCTTGTCGTTCGCGTACTGCTCCTGCAGCGCCTTCATCTTCGGCGCGACGATCTTCATCTTCGCCATCGAGCGCGCCGACGTCGCGTTGAGCGGGTAGAAGGCGCCCTTGATCAGGATCGTCATCACAATGATCGCGAAGCCCCAGTTCCCGATCAGCCGGTGCAGCCACTTGAGCAGCAGGAACAGCGGCTCGGCGATGATCGTGAAGATGCCGTAGTCGACGACGAGGTCGAGGCCCTTCGCGAGCTTCGACAGCGTGTCCTGATCCTGCGGCCCGACATACAGCCGCGAAGCGACGACGCCGGTGCCGCCCGGTGGAATCTCGCCGTCGGCGTAGCGCACGCCCGCCGTGTAGAGACCGTTGTCGAGCTTCGCCGTATAGAAGCGCCGCTCGACTTTATCGGGGGGCAGCCATGCCGCCACGAAGTAGTGCTCGATCATGCCGATCCAGCCGTTGTCGTCCGTCGGCGTGAACGGCGGCTTGCGTGACGGGTCGGTCGCCTCCTTGTCGATCTCGCCGAAATCGATCTTCTTGAACTTGTCCTGGTCGTCGTAGACGACCGGGCCGACGAACGACGCCGGCGCCATCGAGCTTTGCACGCCAACCTTCTTCGTGTCGCGCATGAGCTGGAAGTACGCCTCGGGACGAATCGGCGTCGTCCCGGCGTTCGTCACGTCGAATGCGACGTCGATCACGTACGAGCCGCGATGGAACGTCAGCACCTGGACGACCTTGTCGCCGTTCGCGGCGGTCGCCTGCAGCTTGAGCTGAAGCTGATCCTGACCCGGCTGCAGCGTGCGCGGTCCCGGCAGCGCCTCGTACGATGTGCGGTGATTCGGTAAGCCCTCGCCGATCAGCCCCGCCTGCGCGACGAACGTGCGATCCGCGTTGTGCTGCAGCAGCAGGTAAGGCTTCGACGTATCCTCGATGGCGCGGTGCTTTTCGAGCCCGACCTGCGAGATCGTGCCGCCGACGGTGTCGACGTCGGCGACATAGAGATCGGTGCGGATCTCGATCGTCTGTCCAGTCGGCCCCGGCGCTGCCGTCGGCGGCGCGCCCGCTGGCGGCGTCGGCGTGCTTGCGCCCGCCGTGGTCGATGGCGCCTTCGCCGACGGCGCGGGCGCCGGCTGCGTCGACGACGCGATCGGCGGCAGCGGCGGCGGATTGTGCTCGCGCTCCCACGCCTGCCAGAGCATGAGGCCGGAGAAGGAAAAGACGAGCCAGAGAATCAGGCGTTGCGTATCCATTGAGCGATCTGGATTGAAACTTTCTCCGGCGGACGCCGCTTGCGGCGCCGCAACGTGAACTTTCAGGGAACCGGGTCGAACCCGCCGGGATGCCAGGGATGACAGCGCGAAACGCGGCGAAGCGCGAGCAGCGCGCCGCGCAGCGCACCATGCCGCTCGATGGCCTCGCTCGCGTAATCCGAGCAGCTCGGATAGAAGCGGCAGTTGGCGCCCAGCAGCGGGCGAAACAGGTAGCGATAGGCGGCCAGCGCCGCGAGCAGCATGCGCTTCATCGTCGCACCAGCAGCCGCTCGAGCAACGCCGCGGATTCGTCGCTCGCTGCCGGGATGTCGTCGCGGGCGAGCGCGCGCTTGACGCGGACGATGATGTCGAACGCCTCGATCGCGGGCCTCGCCTTGCGCACCCGCTCGCGGAGGCGCCGGCGCAGCCGGTTGCGATCGACGGCGCGGCGGATCATCTTGCGTCCGATGACGTAGCCGACGCGGCCGGGGGACTGCGCGGCCGGCGCGGCGATCAGTTGCAGGAGGCGTCCGTCGTGCCGGACGCCGGTCGCGAATACCGCTTCGAACGCGCCGGCGCCTCGCAGCCGATAGCGGGCAGCGCGTGGAGTGCCGGCGCGCGTTGCAACGTGCGTCAGACGGAAAGTCGCGCGCGGCCCTTCGCGCGCCGCGCCGAAAGAACCTTGCGACCACCGACCGTCTTCATCCGGGCACGGAAACCGTGCGTGCGTGCGCGGCGAATCTTCGATGGCTGAAAAGTGCGTTTCATGAGCTGACCTCGATCGCTGGAAGGTTCCCGCGACGCCTGCCGATGCGGGGAAGATGTTTGCGCGGGCTCGCGATCCGTACCCGACGGTCGGGATCACGCGCGGGGCAAAAGCGCTCCGCAAAAACCAAACGTTGAAGCGCTTGCTGAAAAGCCTTTCATTAGAGCGCGTTACGGAGCGTTTGTCAATTGCGCTGCGCACGCGCCGCGATCGCGCGGCTTTCGCGAGTGATCACTTTCGCGCCGAACCAAGCGGCGCAACGCCGACCGTTGGCGCTCGATCGCCGTTGTGGATAACTGCGAAACGCGCGGCTAAAATGCGTCCCCCGGCCAGTCGCAAAAGCAATCGCGTCACGCCGTAACTCCAATAATCCACTGGCCGCCTTCCACGTGCATTCCTCGCATCCACCCGCCTGGCTCGCCTGTCTCGACGCATTCGAACGCGAGTTGACCCCGCAGCAATTCGCAACCTGGATTCGTCCGCTAACGTGTGCCGACGAGTCCGGACGTTTGCGCCTCACGGCGCCGAACCGCTTCGTTCTGCAGTGGGTGAAGGATCGCTTCGGCGGCCGGATCGAAACGCTCGCACGCCAGGCGACCGGTGTGTCGGTCGCGATCGATTTCGCGGTGGCCGATGCGAATGCCGTGAAGCCGTCGAAAGCGGTCACCGAGCCCGCGGCGCCGGCGTCGATGTCGTCGCCGTCCGCACGTGCGCCGGCACCCGCCGTCAATGTCGCGCCGATGCCGAGCGCCGCCGGCCCTGCGGGAGCCGGCGCGCCGACGTTCGCGATCAACGGCGCGCGCCGGCCCGAACCGGGTGGGCTGAACCCGACGTTTACCTTCGGCGCGTTTGTCGCTGGCAAGGCGAACCAGCTCGCGCGCGCTGCCGGCCTGCAGGTCGCCGACCATCCGACGTCGTACAACCCGCTGTTCGTGTACGGCGGCGTGGGCCTCGGCAAGACGCATCTGATCCAGGCAATCGGCAACCAGATCCTGTCGCAGAATCCGGCGGCGAAGATCCGGTACATCCATGCGGAGACCTATGTTTCCGACGTCGTGCGCGCGTACCAGCACAAGGCATTCGACGACTTCAAGCGCAATTACCGCTCGCTCGATCTGCTGCTGATCGACGACATCCAGTTCTTCGGCGGAAAGAGCCGGACGCAGGAGGAATTCTTCTACCTGTTCAACACGCTGATCGAGGCGCACAAGCAGGTCGTGATCACCTGCGACACCTATCCGAAGGAGATCGCCGGCATCGAGGAGCGACTGATCTCGCGCTTCGGCTGGGGACTCACGGTTGCGCTCGAGCCGCCCGAGCTCGAGATGCGCGTCGCGATCCTGCTCTCCAAGGCCGCGTCGGTCGGCGTGCGCCTCGACGAGCAGGTGGCGTTCTTCATCGCCAAGCATATCCGCAGCAACGTCCGCGAGCTCGAGGGCGCGCTGAAGCGCATCCTCGCCTATGCGAACTTCCACGGCCAGGAGATCACGCTCGCGATGACGAAGGAGGCGCTGCGCGACCTCCTCGCCGTGCAGAACCGCCAGATCTCGATCGACAACATCCAGAAGACGGTCGCCGACTATTACAAGATCCGCGTGACCGACATGCACTCGAAGAAGCGCTCGCGCGCGGTCGCCCGTCCGCGGCAGGTGGCGATGGCGCTGGCGAAGGAGCTGACGCAGCTCTCGCTGCCTGAAATCGGCAGCAACTTCGGCGGGCGCGACCACACGACCGTGCTGCACGCCTGCCGGCAGATTGCCAATTTGCGCGAATCGCTGCCGGACCTGAATCACGACGTCAATTTCCTGCTGCAAGTGCTGCGGAGCTGAGGCGCCGCTCCGCGCGTCAACCGGCGTTTTTCGACCCGTTCCCCGCGTCTGGAAAAGACGGGGGCGGAACCGTTATAATTTGTGGATTAAACCGACCGCCGGCGCAGGCGCAGAAAAGTCCCCAGACGATCCACAGCCGGCCAAGCGACGATACACGCGAAAGGCGAACGCCCAACCAACTGACGCAGCGGCCAAAATCGCCGTTGTCGGCGTGAATCGCCGATCTCCTATTAACGTTCTTATTGTTCGACATGCAATTAAAGCAAATACCGCGGGACGCGCTGTTGAAGCCGCTCTCGGCCGTCTCCGGCATCGTCGAACGACGCCACACGCTGCCGATCCTCGCCAACGTGCTGCTCGAACAGAAGAACGGCCAGTTGCATGTCACGGCAACCGACCTCGAGATGCAGATCACGGCCGTCGCCGATCTCGAAGGCAAGGATGGACAGGCCACCACCGTCGGCGCGCGCAAGCTGCAGGACCTTCTGCGTGCGCTGCCTGACGACGCGCAGGTGACCGTGGACGCGACGGGAAGCCGGATGACGGTGCGCGCGGGACGCTCGCGCTTCAACCTGCAGACGCTCGCCGCAACCGACTACCCGCGCATCAACGTCGCGCAGGACAAGCTGCAGTCGCTCGCGTTGCCGCAGCGCGATTTCCGCTCGCTTCTGAAGCTCGCCGAATTCGCGATGGCGCAGCAGGACATCCGCTATTACCTGAACGGCATGCTGCTCGTCATCGACAAGGGATCGCTGCAGGCGGTCGCCACCGACGGCCACCGCCTCTCGTGGGCGAGCCTCGCGATCGACGGCGATTACGCGCGCGCCGAAGTGATCCTGCCGCGCAAGACGGTGCTCGAGCTTTCGAAATTGCTCGAGGACGACGACACGCCGGTCACGATCGACCTGCTGCCGAACCAGGCGCGGTTCCGTTTCGCGAATGTCGAGCTGGTCTCGAAGGTCGTCGACGGCAAGTTTCCCGACTACAACCGCGTGATCCCGACCGGGCACGGGAAGAAGATCGAGCTCGATCGCGGCACGCTCCTCTCCGCGCTCTCTCGCGCCGCCATCCTTTCGAACGAGAAATTCCGCGGCGTGCGCCTTGTTTTGGGCGACGATCAACTCAAGATTATCTGTACGAACAGCGAGCAGGAAGAGGCCGAGGAACAGCTCCCGGTCGCCTACGCAGGCGAGAGCATCGACATCGGCTTCAACATCACGTATCTCCTGGACGTGCTGTCGAACCTGGCCGGCGAGAAGGTCAATTTCGCGTTCGGCGACGCCAATTCGAGCGCGCTCGTGACGCTACCGGAGCGTGACGACTACAAGTACGTCGTCATGCCGATGCGGATATAGGCTTTGCTCGGTAACGTCGCCAACCGCCGTGATGCCCGCGTAACGCGGGTCGCCCCAGCATGATCAACGCCGACTTCGAAGGTCGGCGTTGATGCTTTTGAAGCAGCAGCAATCGCAGCAACCGCACCGAAAGTCACGATGACCGCACAAACCAAACCGCGCCAGCAGGGCGACGACTACGATTCCTCGAGCATCAAGATCCTGAAGGGCCTCGACGCCGTACGCAAGCGCCCGGGCATGTACATCGGCGATACGTCGGACGGAACGGGCCTGCACCACATGGTGTTCGAAGTGCTCGACAACGCGATCGACGAGGCGCTGGCCGGCTATTGCGACGACATCAAGGTCGTCATCCACGCGGACAACTCGGTTTCCGTCGTCGACAACGGCCGCGGCATTCCCACCGACATCAAGCAGGACGACGAGGGCCGCCGCTCGGCCGCCGAGATCGTGATGACCGAGCTTCACGCCGGCGGCAAGTTCGACCAGAACAGCTACAAGGTGTCGGGTGGTCTGCACGGCGTCGGCGTGTCGGTCGTCAACGCGCTCTCCGACTGGCTCAAGCTCCGGATCTGGCGCAACGGCGAGATCCACCAGATGGAATTCCGGCAGGGTGTGCCGGTCGCCCCGCTGGCCGTCGTCGGCACCACCGATCGCCGCGGCACCGAGGTGCATTTCATGGCGTCGCTCGGGACGTTCAGTCGCGTCGAATTTCACTACGAAATCCTGGCGAAGCGGATCCGCGAGCTCTCGTTCCTGAACAACGGCGTGCGGATCGAGCTCGTCGACCAGCGCGACGGCAAGAGCGAGAACTTCGCGTACGCCGGCGGCATCAAGGGCTTCGTCGAGTTCATGAACCGCAGCAAGAGCGTGCTGCATCCGAAGATCTTCCACGCGACCGCCGACAAGGACGGCGTCACCGTCGAGATCGCGATGCAGTGGAACGACTCGTACGCCGAGTCGGTGCAATGCTTCACGAACAACATCCCGCAGCGCGACGGCGGCACGCACCTGACCGGGTTGCGCCAGGCGATGACGCGGACGCTCAACAACTACATCGAGAAAGAGGAGGTCGCGAAGAAGGCGAAGGTCGAGACCACCGGCGACGACATGCGCGAGGGCCTGACCTGCGTACTATCGGTCAAGGTGCCGGAGCCCAAGTTCTCGTCGCAGACGAAGGACAAGCTCGTGAGCTCGGAGGTGCAGCCGATCGTCCAGGAGATCGTCAGCGCGATGCTCGCCGACTTCCTGCTCGAAAACCCGGCCGATGCGAAGATCATCTGCACGAAAATCGTCGAGGCCGCGCGGGCGCGCGAGGCGGCGCGCAAGGCCCGGGAGCTCACGCGCCGCAAGGGCGTGCTCGATGGCATGGGCCTTCCGGGCAAGCTCGCGGATTGCCAGGAGCGCGATCCGGCGCTGTGCGAGATCTACCTCGTCGAGGGCGATTCCGCCGGCGGCTCGGCGAAGCAGGGACGCGACCGCAAGTTCCAGGCGATCCTGCCGCTGCGCGGCAAGATCCTGAACGTCGAGCGCGCGCGCTTCGACAAGCTCGTCTCGTCGCAGGAGATCGTCACGCTGATCACGGCGCTCGGCACCGGTTTCGGACGCCCGAGCAACGGTGACAACGACAAGGACGCGTTCAACGTCGACAAGCTCCGCTACCACCGGATCATCATCATGACCGACGCGGACGTCGACGGCTCGCACATCCGCACGCTGCTGCTGACGTTTTTCTATCGGCAAATGCCGGAGCTCGTCGAGCGCGGGCACATCTACATCGCGCAGCCGCCGCTCTACAAGGCGAAGCAAGGGCGCGGCGAGGACGTCTACCTGAAGGACGAGCACGAGCTGAAGCAGCACCTGCTGCGCGTCGCGCTGAAGGGCGCCGAGCTCGTGCCCGGCGAAGGCCGCCCGCCGCTGTCGGCCGAATCGCTTGGCGACGTCGCGCGCGAATACCTGCTCGCCGAGGCGGTGATCGAGCGCCTCGCGCGCGTCGTCGATTCCGCCGCGTTGCGCGCGATCCTGAACGGCGTGCAGCTCGATCTTTCGACGGAAGCCGCGGCCCGGCGCAGCGCGACCGCGCTGCAGACGGCGATCGACGATCCCGAGGTCGTCGCCGAAGCGCGCTATGACGCGACGAACGAAGTGCACCGGATCGTCGTCGTGCGCACGCATCACGGCACGCCACACGCGAGCGCGGTCGACGCCGATTTTCTCGCGAGCGGCGATGCCGAGCAGATTCGTCGCGCCGCCGACGTACTGCAGGACCTGATCTACCCGGGCGCCGTCGTCAAGCGCGGCGACAAGCAGCAGGCGGTGAAGTCGTTCAAGGAAGCGCTCGACTGGCTGCTCGGCGAAGCGCGCGCGAGCGTCGCGATCCAGCGCTACAAGGGTCTCGGCGAGATGAATCCCGAGCAGCTTTGGGAGACGACGATGGACCCGGCGGTGCGGCGGCTTCTCAAGGTGCAGATCGAGGATGCCATCGGCTCCGAGGAGATTTTCTCGACGCTGATGGGCGAGCAGGTCGAGCCGCGGCGGGCGTTCATCGAGACGAACGCGCTCGGCGTGCGCAATCTCGACGTCTGAAGCCTGCCGAACAGGAGCTCGACGCGAGCGGAGAACGCCGGCGCATACTCGCCCCGTTCCGCCAGGCCCGTCGGCTCCGCGCCATGTCTCGCCTACTCGATCGCTCGTTCCTGGTTCGCGTCGCCGTTGGGTTTCTCACGGCGCTCGTCGTCCCGTTGGCGGGCCTGCCGAGCGCTCGCGCCGCAGCGCCGCTGGCCGTCGAGACGTTCTTCAAGAAACCCGACTACACGGGTACGACGCTGTCGCCGAGCGGACGCTACGTCGCGATGATCGCGCCCATCGGCAACCACCACGACGTCGGCGTCGTGGATCTCGACACGGGTAAGGCGACCCGCATGGGTTCGCTCTTCGGTGACGGCGACGTCGTGTGGGTCGGCTGGCAGACCGACGAGCGGATGCTCGTCCGCCTCGGCGATTGGCAAGCGGTCGCCGGCGAGCCACCCCGCGAGTTCGGGCTCTTCGCGGTCAATCGCGACGGCAGCGATTCGCGCTCCGTCAGCGGCAGCGTCGTACACGTCTTTCGCGGGACCAATGCCATTCTCGTCGCGGCCGCCCGGCGCAGCCGTACGAGCCGCGACCTGTATCGCTATGACACGGTCACGAACACGTCGCAGCTGCTGACGCTCGATTCCCCGGGCAACGTCGTGCGCTGGGTCGTCGACTTCGACGGGGTACCGCGCGCCGCCGTGACGGGAAGTGTCGACGACGATACGTCGGCCTGGTACGTGCGCGCGAGCGCCGACGCACGATGGGTGAAGGTCGAAGAGGCGAAGCTCGGGCGCTTGCAATCGACGCCAATGCAGTTCGATCCGGCCGGCAAGATTTTGTACGTCGCCGCGCGCAGGGACGGAAGCGATTACGCGGGAATCTACGAATACGAGATCGCGAGCGGAACGTGGAAGGGGCCGGTCGTGCATCATCCCCAGCGCGACATCGATGCCGAGGACGCGGTGTTCGTCGTCGATTACAAGGCTCGCAAGCTGCTTGGGCTTCGCTACGCCGACGACCGGCCGGCCACGGTATGGTTCGACCCGGAATGGGCGCGGATACAGAAAAGTGTCGATGCGGCGCTGCCCGATACCGTGAACGTCCTCACGCGCGACGGCAATCGCTGGCTCGTCGTTTCCTCGTCCGACAGGAACCCGGGAGAAGCACGCATTCTCGACGCCAAGTCGATGCAGATGAAGCCGCTCGTCGTCTATCGAGCGGGCATCGACCCGAAGGCCATGGCATCCACGACGTGGGTCCGTTACCCGGCCCGCGACGGGATGACGATTCCCGCGCTTTTGACGCTGCCTCCCGGCCCGCGCGACGGGCCCGCGCCTCTGATCGTCGACATCCACGGTGGCCCGAACGTGCAGGCCACCGACTCCGGGTTCGATTCGGAAACGCAGTTTTTTGCGTCGCGCGGTTACGCGGTACTGCGGCCGCAGTTCCGCGGAACGCGGGGATTCGGCTGGAAGCTCGAATCCGCCGGTTTTCGGCACTGGGGCGAAGCGATGCAGGACGATCTCGAGGATGGCGTGCGATGGGCTGTCGCGCAGAAGATCGCCGATCCGGCGCGCGTTTGCTTCTATGGCTGGAGCTACGGCGGTTACGCCGCCGCATGGGGTGCGGTAAGGAACGCGACGACGATCAAGTGCGCGGTCGCGCTTGCGGCGGTGACGTCGCTCGATTACATGTTCGACAACGCGCAGACCGACCTTTCGCGGGTTGCCGACCGTTCGTCGCTGCTTTCGTATTGGATCGGCGATCCGAAGACCGACCGCGCGCGATTCAAGCGCGTGAGTCCCCTCGACAATGCGGACAAGGTCGGCGTGCCGATTTTCCTCGCGTACGGCGCCTCGGACCACCGCGTGCCGCTCGTTCACGGGTCCGACTTCCATGCGGCACTCGACAAGTACCACAAGGCGCACGAGTGGGTCGTCTATAGCGACGAGGGCCACGGGTTCAACAAGGACCAAAATCGCTACGACCTGTACAACAAGGTGGAGCACTTCCTGGGCGAATACCTCGGCACGCGCTCGACACCCGCCGCCCCCGCGCCGGAGGAGGTGAAGTGAGCGTAACGGCACGCGGGTGCTCGCATGGCGAGCGCTTTAGCTCGGCCGGATACGCGGCTGCAAGCCCTTTCCTCCGCATGGTCGTCGGTGTCGTTGGCATCGCGCTCAGCGCCTCGGTGTTCGCCGTTTCGACGCCGGCGCGCCTGATCGTCCGGCTCACGCCGGACGCGATGAAGTCCGCACTGACGCCGAAGGCGCGCATCGCGAAGCTCGCAACCAGCAGTGCGGTCGCGCTCACGTACGTGCGGCCCATGGCGCTCGGCGCCGACGTCGTGACGGCCGAGGGATCGGCTGCGGCCGAGGAGGTGGCCGCGCGACTGGCAGCCGACCCTGACGTCGATTACGCGGTCGTCGATCATCGCGTGCACGCGATGCAGGCTGCGGGCGTATCGATCAACGACACCTTTGCGCAGCAGCAGCACTACCTTGCGAATACGTCGACCGGAATCAGCGCCTACGACGCATGGACGATCACGCACGGCTCGCCGAACATCGTCGTCGCGGTGATCGACACCGGTTACCGGCCGCACGCGGGCATGCTCGGCCGATTCCTGCCCGGCTACGACATGATCTCCGACCCGCAGACGGCGAACGACGGCGACGGCCGCGACACCGATGCCTCGGATCCGGGCGATTGGGTGACGGCGGCCGAGGCCGACGGTGACTGCCCGGCGCACAACAGCAGCTGGCATGGGACGAGCGTCGCAGGCATCATCGGCGCGAACACGAACGACGATGCGTGGACCGCCGGGATCGACTGGAACGCGAAGATCCTGCCGGTGCGGGTGCTCGGCAAGTGCGGCGGATTCAATTCGGACGTCGTCGACGCGATCGCGTGGGCGGCCGGCCTCGCCGTCCCGGGCGCGCCGCCCAATCTCACGCCGGCGCAGGTCATCAATCTGAGCCTCGGCTCGTCCAACAGTTGCGAACAGCCGTTCACCGAGGTCGCCGCTGCGGCATACGCGGCCGGGGTGACGCGTGCGATCGTGGCGGCGGCCGGCAACGATGCCCATGACGTCTCGAACAACTCTCCCGCTGGCTGTCCCGGGTACTACGCGGTCGCATCGACGACGGACGTCGGTGGAAGCCTCGCGTCGTTCAGCAACTTCGGCGCCGGCATCACGCTGTCGGCGCCCGGCGGCGCCGCGAAGCTTCGCACGGCCGCGGACACGATGGTCGTGCTCGGGAACTCCGGGACGACGGTGCCGCTTGCCGACATCGTCGTCAACGAAGGCGGAACGAGCTTCTCCGCACCGATGGTATCGGCCACGGTCTCGTTGATGCTCTCGGTGGCGCCGTACCTGACCGCCGACCAGGTTCACGACCTGATCGTCTCGACGGTGAAGCCGTTCCCCGCCTTCTCCGATTGCACGACCGACCGCTGCGGTGCCGGCATCCTCGACGCGGGCGCCGCCGTTCGCGCGGCGGCTGCCGTGCCGCCGCCACCCGCCGCCGTCAACTATCAGGGCCTGTGGTGGGCGTCGCCCGCGGGATCCGAATCGGGCTGGGGCATCAATTTCGCGCACCAGGGCGACATCATCTTCGCGACCTGGTTCACCTACGACACGACCGGCAAGGCATGGTGGCTGTCGATGACGGCGATCAGGACGGGCCTGAACAGCTACGCAGGCGATCTGTTGACAACGCACGGGCCGGCGTTTTCCGCGACGCCGTTCGACCCGAACGCGGTCACGCATGCGACCGTCGGGCGCGGGACGCTCACGTTCGCCGACGCGAACACCGCGCAGTTCTCGTACACGGTGAACGGCGTCGCGCAGGTGAAGACGCTGACGCGCGAGATCTTCGGCACGGCGCCCGTCTGCGCATTCGGCGGGCAGCCCAGCTTGGCGGTCGCGACGAATTACCAGGACCTGTGGTGGGCAGCGCCGGCCGGCGTCGAGTCGGGCTGGGGCATCAACCTGACCGAGCAGAGCAATGAGATCTTCGGCACATGGTTCACGTACGACGTCGACGGCACGCCCCTATGGCTTTCGGTGCTCGCGACGAACACGGGCCCTGGCGTTTACTCGGGACCCCTGATGCGAACGCGAGGGCCCGCGTTCAGCGCGGTACCGTTCGATCCGGCGAAAGTGACGGCGACGCCGGCGGGAACGGCGACGTTCACGTTCAGCGACGGCGCGCATGCGACGTTCGCGTATACGGTGAACGGCGTGTCGCAGGCGAAGGCGATCACGCGCGAAGTGTTCGTGAATCCCGGAACGCACTGCCAATGAGGACCGGGTCATGAGCGACGCGCTTGCTGACGGCGTCGACGAGCGCGCGGCGCCGGTGCTTGCGCGCCTCGGCCTGATCGTGGGCGACCGCGGCAGCGTTTCGCGCCCGCTCGCCCGGCGCACGAGCGACGGACCCGATCTCGTTTCGGTGAATCCCGCGAACGGCCATGTCCTCGGTCGGGTAGCGACGACGACGTCCGCCGCGTTCGATGCTCTGCTGGAAGATGCGATGGGAGCGGCGCGTGCATGGCGCGACACGCCGGCACCGTTGCGCGGCGAGGCGGTGCGCCGCTACGCGGAGTTGCTGCGCGAGCACAAGGACGCGCTCGGCACGCTCGTGTCGCTCGAAACCGGCAAGATCAAGGCCGAGGGGGACGGCGAAGTGCAGGAGATGATCGACATCGCCGATTTCGCCGTCGGCCAGTCGCGGATGCTCTACGGCAAGTCGTTCCATTCCGAGCGGCCCGCGCACCGGATGTACGAGCAGTGGCACCCGCTCGGCGTCGTCGGCGTGATCACGGCCTTCAACTTTCCGGTCGCCGTCTGGGCGTGGAACGCGATGCTCGCCTGCGTCTGCGGCAACGCGGTCGTCTGGAAGCCGTCACCGAAGACGCCGCTGACGGCGCTCGCAACGACTGCGCTCGCCGATCGCATCGTCGACGAGCTCGGGCTGCCGCGGATCTTCGAGGTGGCCGTCGGCCACGAGGCGCAAGGGCGCAGGCTCGCGGAAGACACGCGCGTCGCGCTCGTATCGTTCACCGGCTCGTCACGTGTCGGAAAGCTGGTTGCCGGCGCAGTGAGCGATCGCTTCGGCAAGGTGCTGCTCGAATGCGGCGGCAACAACGCGGTGATCGTCGCCGACGATGCCGATCTCGACCTGGTCGTGCCGTCGGTCGCGTTCGGCGCGGTGGGAACCGCCGGCCAGCGCTGCACGACGACGCGCCGCGTGATCGCGCATCGCACGCGCGTCGACGAGGTCGTCACGCGGCTCGCGTACGCTTACGCGCAGGTGCGCATCGGTGATCCGCTGGAGCCGTCGACGCTGATGGGGCCATTGATCGACGCTGCAGCGGTCGATGCTTATAAAAAGGCGATCGACGAGGCACGCGTGGCCGGGGCGACGATCGTCTGCGGCGGGCGTGTCGTCTCGCGCGACGGCTTCTTCGTCGAGCCGGCGATCGTCACCGGTCTCGACAATGCGCATCCGCTCGTGCAGCGCGAGACGTTCGCGCCGATCCTCTACGTGATGCCGTACGATACCGTCGACGAGGCGATCACAATGAACAACGGCGTGCGCCAGGGACTTTCGTCGGCGCTCTTCACGCAGAGCCTGCGCACCGCCGAGGCGTTTCTTGCCGCATCCGGCAGCGATTGCGGGATCGCGAACGTCAACATCGGGACCTCCGGCGCGGAGATCGGCGGCGCCTTCGGTGGCGAGAAGGAAACCGGGGGCGGCCGCGAGTCGGGCTCCGACGCGTGGCGGGCCTACATGCGGCGGCAGACGAACACGATCAACTGGAGCCGCGACCTGCCGCTTGCGCAGGGAATTCGCTTCGAGATCGGCAAGCCGGCATAGGGTCTCTGACCCTACATCGGTTTTACTTGCGGAAGAGCCAGAACAGGACCGATACCACGATCGACACGACGATGCCGGTCATCAGCGGAAAGTGGAACGACCAGCCGTCGCGCTCGATGTTGATGTCGCCGGGCAGCCGGCCGAGACCGAGCCGCGCGATCCACGGCCACGCGACGCCGACGAGCAGGATCACGAGGCCGGCGACGATCAGGAAGCGCTGCATCGCGTAACGCG
>Ga0070681_10000765_pt1 | contig 26705 bp, 28 predicted proteins | sample KBSC83BmetaG_FD_65650 | JGI IMG/M metagenome (GOLD analysis project Ga0070681, IMG submission 65650) | Corn rhizosphere microbial communities from Kellogg Biological Station, Michigan, USA - KBS C8-3B metaG | ecosystem: Host-associated > Plants > Roots > Rhizosphere | place: USA: Michigan...
TCATTGTCTGTCGCGGCGAACCGGTAGCAATCCTTACACTGGCGCACATTGTCCGCGATGCTCGTAATGAGCGCGGCGAGCTTCGTGCGCTCTCCCGCGTTCGTGGAAAGGAGATAGTAGGCGAACCGGCGCGCCTGGCGCGGACCCACTCCCGGGAAGCGCGCGAGCAGGGCGGAGAGTTCCTCGATCTGGTCTCTCATACGCTAGAACTCGTTCGCGAACTCACCGTAGCCCGACTTGTCGACGGGCATGTAGGATGTGCGCTTCTGGTCGAAGTAGAGATCAATTTTACCCGTCGGCCCGTTGCGGTGCTTCTCGACCAGGATCTCTACGATGTTCGGCTTATCGCTATCCGGATTGTTCTTGTCGTCGCGGTGGATGAACATCACGACGTCTGCATCCTGCTCGATAGAGCCCGAGTCGCGCAGGTCCGAGAGGCGCGGCTTGCCGCCACGCTGCTCGACCGCGCGTGAGAGCTGGGAGAGCGCGAGCACTGGTACCTCGAGTTCGCGCGCGAGCTGTTTCAGCGACCGCGAAATCTCTGTGACCTGCTGCACCATAGAATCAGACGCCTTGGTATTGGTCGGCGCCATGAGCTGGAGGTAGTCGACGATGATGAGACCGATACCGTGCTCGCGCTTGAGGCGGCGCGCCACCGCGCGCATGGAGAGGATGTTGTTACCCGGCTTGTCGTCTATATAAATAGGCGCCTTGGAAAGCGTCTCGAGCGCGTCGCGGATCTTGCTGAAATCTTCCTCGGCGTGGACTGCACCCGTGCGGATCTTCCACGCGTTCACGTGGGACTCGGCGGAGAGCATACGGTCGACGAGCTGCTCGGAGCTCATTTCCAAGCTGAAGATGCCGACGGGAATGTTGTGCTTCACGGCCGCATTGCGCGCGATGTCGAGCATGAGGGATGACTTACCGACCGATGGACGCGCCGCGAGGATCACGAGGTCGGAAGGGTGGAGGCCCGAGAGGAGGTTGTCGAGATCGGGGAAGCCGGTGGGCACGCCGCGGATAGCGTCTTGATTCTTCGACAGGCTCTCGATACGCTCCCAGGCTGCATCTACCTTCTCCGACACCGCGATGAATTTATGGACCGCAGACGCGTTCCCGATGGCGTACACAGACTTCTCAGCGTGGTCGAGCACTTCTCCCGTGTCCTTCGAGTCGTCGTACGCGTTCTCGGTGATCTCGTACGCGGCATCGATGAGGGAGCGCATCACGTGTTTACGAGACACGAGGTCTGCGTAGTGTGCGTAGTTGCCGGGGGATGGCGTCGCGGATATGAGTTCCGCGAGGTACGACTTTGTGCCCGCGCGCTCGAGCAATCCCTTGCTCTCCAACCGCTCGCCCATGGTGAGCAGGTCGATGGGTTCGCCGCGCGTCGAGAGCTCGAGCATCGTCTCGAATATGATGCGGTGCTTCTCTGCGTAAAAAGAATCGGAACGGATGGTATCCGCCACGTCGTGGATGGCATCGGGCTTCAAAAGGAGGGCACCGAGGAGCGCCCGCTCGGACTCAAGGCTCTGGGGCGGGACGCGGGTGACGGAGTTGCTGGCCATCACCCAATCGTATCACTGCGGGTCCCGGGTGAGTAGCGTCCCGTTTGGCCCGTCTTCCACACGATATCCCCGGTCCGAAAGTTCATAACGCAGGGCGTCCGCGCGGGCATAGTCCCCAGCGCCACGGGCGAAATCCCGCTCGAGTACGAGCTTTTGTATGGCTTCTGGGAAGCTCGAGAGGGGAGCAGGCTCGTCGGTGCCCTCGGCGAGCGAAAGCCCCAAGAGCTCGTCGGCGGTCAGTATGAGACCCCACTTCTGCTCTGGAGAAAGCTCGTCTTCGCGCAGCGCGGTCGCGAGTATGGCGAGCGCCTGCGGGGAACCGAGGTCGTCCCGCATATGGGAGATCATGCGGTCGCGCTCTTCAGAGTCTTCCGTCTTCTCGCCCGACTCGCGGCGCACTTCCGTAGCGATGCGCGCGAAGCGCTTGCGTGCTTCCGCGCTCGCACGAAGCGCGTCCCAGGTGAAGGAGAGCGGCGTACGATAATGGGCCTGGAGGAAGAGGTATCGGAGCGCGAGCGGGTCGATGCCCTTCTGCGCGATCTCCGAGATATAGATATCGTTCTGGAGGGACTTCGAGATCTTGTCCGCGCCGATTGTGAGGAATGCTTCGTGTATCCAGTAGCGCGCGAGCGGGCGGTTGTTCGCAGCTTCCGACTGCGCGATTTCATTATTGTGATGGGTGGGGATGTGATCCATGCCGCCCGTATGGATGTCAATCGTCTCGCCGAGAAGTGCCTTCACCATCGCCGAGCACTCTATGTGCCAACCCGGGTTGCCGCGGCCCCACGGAGAGTCCCACTGCTGGAGGTCGTCCGGCTTCGCGTCGCGCCAGAGCACGAAGTCGGTCACGCTCTTCTTGCCGCGGATCTTCTCGATGCGCGCACCCGGGAGAAGCTCCACTTTGTTCGCGCCGCCGAGGCTGCCGTAGTTGGGGAACTTCGCGGTATCGAAGTAGATACCGTCTTCTGCGCGGTACGCGAACCCGCGGTCATTAAGCGTCTTTATCATCGCGACCTGCTCCTTTATATATTCGGTCGCGTGGGGGAAGAGTACCGCTTCTGTATCGACGTTGAGCGCGGCGAGGTCTTCTATGAAAAGCTTCGTGTAGTGCGCAGCGATGTCGGCGGGCGACTTCTGCTCTTCGCGCGCGCCCTTGGCCATCTTGTCTTCGCCATGGTCACCGTCGCCCACGAGGTGGCCGACATCGGTGATGTTTATCACGCGGCGCACATGGTAGCCAGCCTGCGTGAGTACGCGCACGATGGTGTCCGAGAATATGTACGCGCGCAGGTTCCCGATGTGCGCGCGGCTGTACACCGTGGGCCCGCATGAATACATAGAGACCACGCTCGGCTTAAGCGGGATGAAAAGATCCTTCTTGCCGGTAAGTGTGTTCGTGAAAAAGACAGGCGCTGCCGAGTCTGTAAGTCCGCGCCGGCGAGTGAAGGGCCACATGTCCCTATTCTACAGCCACTTCCTATGGATAGTGAACCAGGCGAGGAAGCCCGAGACCGCGAGCATGAGGGCTATCACGATCCAGAATGCGTGCGGGTCGTTCATGAGTGGCGCGCCGGGCACATTCATCTGGAAGAGTGCGGCGATGAGGGAGAGCGGGAAGACGATGAACGTCACCACCGTGAGGGTCTTCATGACTTCGTTCTGGGATGTGGAGAGGAGCGAGTCGTTCGTGTCGCGCAGCTCGGTCGCGACTGCGCGATAGGAAGCGATGAGGTTCACCGCGTGCTCGCGCTCGGCCTTGATGTGTGCGCCGTGTTCGCTGAAGGGCTTGCCGAAGAAGCGCGACTCCGTGAGCTCGTCGATGAATGCGGAAAGCGGTTCCGCGTGGCGCGTAAGCGTGGTATCGAATCTAAGCAACATGCGCCCCACGTCTGAAATAGAGCGGACCGTCGCGCGCTCGCGACCCGCGAATATGTCGCGCTCTATCCGTTCCAGCCTGCGCGCTGCGCTTTCTACCTCCTGCCCGAGCGCGCCGTAGAGTCGGCGGAAGATGCGCTCGAGGAGCGTCGCGGTTTTCACCTCATCGTTCGGGATGCCGAGGAGCTCTTCTGCTTCGAACACTTTGTGGAGGTTGTGGATAGGGTCGATGACCTCGTAGCGTGCGGTGATGATGAAGTGCTTACCCACGATGAAGTCCATCTCCTGACTCTTGGTGCCGCCCTCGGGGAGCGCCGTGGGGAAGTGGAGCACCATATAGACGTAGTCGTTGAACGGAATGAAAAGCGGGTAGGGCGTGGGCGAGATTATCTCGTCCTCGATTCGGGAATCGATGTCGAACTCGTGGAGCACGTTCTCGAGCTCCGACTGATCCGGAGACTCGATGTCGATCCACGTAATGCCGCCGCGCACATGACGAAGTACCATATGCAGATAGTATAGCGTGTGCACAAACGTGCGAAACGCGTGTGATAGAATAACTGCAATGGTAGAAGAGGAGCAGGTTGCGACAACAACCTTTACGATAAAGAGCGCGATAGGATACGCGCTCGTCGCTGTTATTTTCTTCGTGGGCGGCATGTTCGTGGGCGGCCACACGTCGTCGAGCGTACTCACGAACGTACCGCTTCTGAGCGATGGACTCGACGCGACGCCGGATGCGTCGGTCGACATGAGCGGTTTCTGGAAGGCGTGGAATACGCTCAACACCCAGTACGTGAAGACGCACGCATCGACCACCATCCCGACCGCGCAGGCTAAGATTTTCGGTGCTATCCAGGGCATGACCGCTACCTACGGTGACCCGTACACGGTATTCATGCCGCCCGCAGCTGCGAAGGTCTTCAACGACAACATCTCGGGTAATTTCACCGGCGTCGGTATCGAGATAGGCGCGGGCAAGGACAATGCGCTCACCGTCATCGCACCGCTTAAAGACACGCCGGCGGAGAGGGCAGGGATCAAGTCGGGCGATGAAATCGTCTCGATAGACGGGAAGTCGACCGATGGCATGACGAGCGATGACGCCGTGAGCGCTATCCGCGGACCGAAGGGTACCACCGTGACCTTCGTCATGGCGCGCGCTGGCACCATGATCACCATCCCGGTGGTGCGCGACACCATCCAGGTACCGGAAATCGAGAACAGCAACGACCCCACGACCGGCGTCTACACCATCGCGCTCTATGAGTTCACCGCGAACTCCGCAGAACTGTTTGATACCGCATTCGCAGATTTCCAGAAGTCGGGATCGACCAAGCTCATCATCGACCTGCGCGGTAACCCGGGCGGCTACCTCGACGCCGCAGTCGCCATCGCAAGCCACTTCCTCCCGAAGGGCACGACGGTCGTCACGGAAGACTATGAGGGTAAGGCACAGAACGATGTGCACGCAAGCGCGGGCACCGGCGGACTCCCGACCGGCACCAAGGTCGCCGTACTCATGGACCAGGGTTCGGCATCGGCGTCTGAAATCCTCTCGGGCGCGCTCCAGGACAACAAGGCGGCGACCCTCATCGGCACGCGTTCGTTCGGCAAAGGGTCCGTACAGCAGCTCATCCAGCTCGACGGCGGTAACCTGAAAGTGACCGTGGCGCGCTGGCTCACTCCGAGCGGCAAGAACATCTCCGACGGCGGTCTCACCCCGGATATCCAGTCCACGCTCGCGACCTCCACCACGCCAATCACTCCAGATGGCGCTGGCGACACCCAGTACGCGCGCGCGGTCCAATTCTTGACCACCGGAAACTAGTTTAATAGCCGCAAGTACCCAGGACTTGACACAGTTCTGGTAGTAATACATTATATTTTGGAACGGTTCAGAGCTGCTGAAACCGTGACGTGAAATCAATAGGAGATTGTAGATGTTGAGCACCTTTCAGCGTGAAGCGCTTACCCGGGCAAGAGGCTTTATCGCCTCTCCCGACCACTGGACCACTGGCTACTTCGCCAAGGACACAAACGGCCGCGAAGTGTGGGCCAATGACGCAAAGGCAGTTCGATTCTGTATTCGTGGGGCCATCTCGCGCGCATTGCAGCAGATGGGCGCCTGGAGCACGAAAGAGAACGGTTACAGCGAAAAGAAGCTGAGCCTGGCCTTTGCCAAGGAAGCGGGTATTTCCGCTCGCAGCGCCGGCGGTGTCGGTAACTGGAACAACCAGAACGACCACGCGACGGTCGTAGCCACGCTCGACGGTGTCCTCGCGCGCGCTGCCTGATCTGTCAGGCCTCTGTTCCTCAACCCTCCGATCCCAGTGTGGATTGGAGGGTTTTGGCTTTAAATAGGGCAGCATTGCGGCCAGCCGCCAAAATTGGTAGGATGCCATAAACAAATCAATATCTATGAAAGTCGTACTCACGAAAGATGTGAAGAATACCGGGCGCGCAAACCAGGTGGTAGAGGTAGCAGATGGCTACGCCCTCAACTTCCTTATCCCGAAGAAGATGGCGCTTGTGGCTACGCGCGCAGCGACCAAGGTCGCTGAGGGCCGCAAGGCCGCTTCTGACTCCGTCCGCGCCGGGCGCGCGCAGGCCGTGGCCGACCGCCTCCAGGCACTCGCGAGCGAGAAGGTGACCGTCACCAAGAAGGCGAACGAGCAGGGTCACCTTTTCGAAGCAGTGACCGCTGCTGAGATCGCAGCTGCGGCAAAGGTGCCGGAGGATGCCATTGAGCTCGACCGCCCTATAAAGGAAGTCGGCGCACACGAGATCCAGGTCTCCTTTGGCGACGACACCGGCGCTTTCACTCTCGAGGTAGTCGCTGAATAAGCGAATCGGTTCATAAAGAAAAACCCCGCTTTCGCGGGGTTTTCTTTTGTCGGAGTCGTTAGGCGACGTCGACGACTTTCTTGCGGAATACGCGGCCGTCGAAGCCGGTCTTGCGGCGCTCGCGGAAGGATACCGTGCCCGCGGTAGCAGCGTAGAGCGTGTGGTCGCGGCCCACGCGCACGTTCTTGCCTGCCTCGATCTTGGTGCCGCGCTGGCGGACGATGATCATTCCCGAACGGACGGCCTGGCCGTCAGAGAGCTTTACCCCGAGATACTTCGGGTTGGAGTCATTCAGGTTCTTTGTTGATCCGCCGGCTTTGGTTGATGCCATAGTGGTATGCTGTTAGTGAGGATGAGTATACCAGAGCTCGCAGCTCGCAGCAAGACCGTCCTGGACCGGTTCCCCGGGCCCTATTTCCTCGTGGCTATCGTGGTGCTGGCCTCCACGGCTGCCTTCGGCCTCGGGTACCTAGAGGGCCGTAGCCAGAGTGGGGGAGGGGTCTCTATCACCGAGCTCTCCACCACGACCCCGGCCTTTATGGGTACAGCGGCTGCCGCAGAGGCTCCGGCGGCAGCGACCACCACCATCCCAGCCGGTGGGCAGGTCGTCGCGAGCAAGACCGGCACCAAGTACTACCTGCCGTGGTGCGGCACGGTGAAATTGATCAAGGACGAGAACAAAGTGTGGTTCGCAGATGCCGCAGCCGCGCAAGCAGCAGGCTACGAACCCGCAAGCAACTGCAAAGGACTCTAGTCATGTCGTATACTGTGCGTAATGGCTGATCCTTTGCTTCCGTCCGACCAGAGTGCGTTCCCGCAGATGGCGGGCGGCCGCGATGCGCACGAAGCTGCGGCGCATCTCACTAATGCTATAGCAGAGGGGAAGCACCAAGTTCCTGCCGTACCTCCACCGCTTGTATGCAAACCCCGGCAGCTCGAGAGCTGGCGCGTGTTCAAGATAATGTCAGAGTTCGTGGAAGGGTTCGAACTCCTCGGTCGCTACGGGCTCGCCGCGACTTTCTTTGGTACTGCGCGGCAGACCTTCGAGAGCCATTTCTATGACGAGGCGGCAGAGCTCGCGGGGAAGCTCGCGAAGCACGGCTTCGCCATCATCACGGGCGGGGCGGCGGGCGTCATGAAAGCTGCGAATGAAGGAGCGTATGAAGCGGGCGGTTCCTCCGTGGGTATGAACATCCGTCTCGAGTCGAATCAGGATGCGAACAAATACCTCACCGACTACATGCTGTTCGACCATTTTTTCGTACGCAAAGTGATGCTCACGTTCGCTTCCGAGGTGTATATCTATTTCCCAGGCGGGTTCGGTACGCTCGATGAGTTCTTCGAGATAGTGACGCTCATCCAGACCAAGAAGATCCAGCGCGTCCCCATCGTGATCTACGGCCGAGAATACTGGACGCCACTCATCGAATTCTTCAAGAATAAATTGCTCGCCGAGCACCAGGCGATAGACCCCGAAGACCTCGACATTTTCCACTTGGTCGACTCCGTCGACGAAGCGTACGACTACATCATCAAGAACGTGCATTGTTAACCAGCACGTACCAAAAGCAAAAGGCCGAGAGTGATCTCGGCCTTTCGCACTTCAAATCCAATCATATCCCTAGGAAGCACTATTAGTGCTAGTGCTTCGCCTTGCCATTCACCGTCAGATGACGGTAGATGCTGACTGCTGCCGCGGCTCCTTCGCCGATCGCAACAGACATGCGCTTCGGTACGAAGGCGCGCACGTCGCCAGCGGCGAAGACTCCCGGCTTGGAAGTCTCATAGGGCAGCGCGGGCCGTCCGACCACCACTTCCGGCCACACGCCACCTGGCAAGTCGCGGTCGGTGTAGATATAGCCATGGCTGTCGAGCTCGACATCGAGCCATCCGGTCGGCGGTTCGTTGCCGATCTGGATGAACAGGTAGTCGACGGGGATGTCGGTTGTCGACACCTTGTCGCCATCCTTCGTCTCGATCGTGATCGACTTCATCCACTGGTCGTCGCCGTTGACACGTTTGAGCGTGCTGTGCGGGAAGACCTCGATGTTCGACGCCTCCTGGACGTGTGCGAGAAGGTACCGGGACATGTCGTCCTCGAGACCCTCGCCGCGCACGAACATCCGCACATGGCATTCGTGACACGCGGACAGGAAGCGAGCCGCCTGGCCCGAGCTGTTACCGCCGCCGATGATCGCCACCTTCTTGCCGACCCATTCGTCGGGCTGATGGTACTGCGGCGATCCGTAGCTCACGCCGCGGTTCATGAACTGCTCGATGCCCTGAGCGTCGAGACGACGCGGCGAGGCGCCGAGCGCGAGCAGCACCGCGCGAGCGGTGATGCGTTCACGATTGACCGAAATGAGGGTGTGTACGCCGCTCGTTTCGTCATGGGTATGCCGCACGACCGTGAACGGAGAGCGGATCTTCACGTTGAAGACCTGGATGGCCTGGTCGATCGCGCGGTCCATGAGTTCAGCGCCAGTGAGGCCCGGACGGGGGATGCCGAACACGTTCTCGATCTTCGAGCTTGTGGCGACCTGCCCACCCGGACCCTTTTGGTCCAAGATGATGACGCGAGCACCTTCGCTTGCGAGGTTGATGGCCGCTGCAAACGCAGCGGGACCAGCTCCAACGATAGCGACATCGCAGTCACAGGTTGAGCAACTGTTGATGAGTGTCATGTGATCCTCCCGGATCTGGCTGTGGGGACGAAGCCCCTAGGTTGATTTGGTTGTCAGTGCGTTACATCGCACGCTGCGATGATTATAGCAGATATGGCTTCCCGCGTCAAGTGGGGCCTTTCTATAAAAACGTACCACCGGCACTACGTGTGCCAGTGGCTATTTTGCTCGCTTTTTAGCGTTGCGACTTCGCGATCATGGACCCTGCGTACCAGGTGGTCCAGTTCTCGTCCGTATGGCCGAGCCCCTTCTCGTAGACGTGGTGAGCTTCCGCGGCGGCGTTCAGAAGCCGCAGGAAAGTGGATTCGTCAACGCCGAGTTCTACGACGGCGTCTTCCGCGTAGCGCTTTGCCCAGTCGTCGGTTCCCTTATGCCGCTCGGCGGCTTGCTTAAGGAAATTCGCAAGGTCCTGTTGGTTCATCGAGAGCATGTGATGCCTTCCTTCCGTGCTCTTGTGGTTTCTCTTGACTCGTGGCATTATGACATAAGACGTGCGCTATAGCAAGCGTCGGCAAACCCACAACGAACGAGGAGCATGGCCGTCATGAATAGGAGACAGGTACTAGGGCTCGGCTTGAGCCGCAGCGCCGCGACAGAACAATTCGCCAGGGACGTAGAACGGGGACTCGGTGCGTCACCGAAACACATCCCGTCGCTCTACTTCTACGACGAAGCAGGGTGGCGGATATGGCAGCGCATAAAGGAGCTGCCGGAGTACTACCTCACCCGCTCGGAGACGGACATCTTCCGCGAGTACAGCGAACTCATGGTCGCGCACATCCCCGAGGGCCCGGTGGAAGTCATCGAGCTCGGATCCGGACTCAGCGACAAGACCTTTGAGTTCCTGCGTGCACTCGGCGATCGTCCAGTGCGCTACCGCCCGATCGACGTGAGCGCAGATGCCATCGAGAAAATGGGGGTGGAATTCAAAAAACGCTTCCCACACTTCGCTTACGACGGCATCGTCGCGACGTACGAAACCGGCTTACTCGCTTTGCGCCGGGAACCGCCCACAGGCCACGCGCGGGTCATCCTGTTTCTCGGCTCAAACATCGGCAACCTGACGAGCGAAGGCGCGGTGCAGCAGCTCCTGGACATCAGGCTGCTCATGGGCAAGGATGACCGGCTGATCGTCGGCTTCGATCGATTCAAATCGCTCAGCGTCATGCAGGCGGCGTACGACGACTCGCAGGGCGTCACAGCGGAGTTCAATCTGAACCTGCTGCGGCGTATCAATCGCGAGCTCGGCGGCACGTTCGACACAAGCGCCTTCGTGCATCACGCGTACTACAGCCCGCAGATGAAAGCGATGGTCAGCTGGCTCATCGCTACCAAACCGCAGACGGTGAAACTTACTAAAGTCTCAGAGACCCTCGAGTTCACTATCAAGACGGGGGAGGGCATCTGGATGGAGGTGTCTCGCAAGTACACCGATGACGACATCAGAGAACTCGGCAAGTACACAAGCCTCGACGTGCGCAGATCCTTTACCGACCGCGACAAGCTGTTCTCGGTCGTAATGTTCGAAACGCGGTAAGGAGCCGCATAAAATACGTCGGGGCGGGCCATATTGGTCCGCCCCGATTTCTATTTCTTACTTTCTATCCCTTCGGAGAATATTCCGGGTAGTACTCTATCTTGATGTCGTCTACCCACTCGGTACCCGGGATGACGCTCAGTACCTTGCCGAATATCTTGGAGTCTTCCTCGGCCACGACGATAGTGTGATACTCAGCACCTTCGTTGCGCGGCTGGAGATACACGACCTCATCCACCTTGCTGTACTGCTTGATGACGGCCATGTTGCCGAGCACTGCTACCACACGGTCGCCATTCTCGACGGCGTCGGTCACCTCTACGATGACGTAGTCGCCATTCCTGATGCCCGCGTCCTGCATGCTGTCTCCCACAGCGCGCACGGCGGCAATGTTGGTGTGCTTCCGCAGCAGTTTCTTATCGATGAGGATGTACTCGCCGAACTCGTCCTGCGCGTACACGTCTACTGCATCGCAACCAGCAGACGCGATGACCGGTACCTGGATCATATCTCCCGAGAGCAGGGAAGCGGACGCGTCGAGTATGCGTACATTGCGGCGCTTGAAGCGGTCGCGCGCGATGAGTCCCTTCTTCTCGAGCGACTCGAGGCGCTGGGTGACGCTCCGGAGCGAGCCAAGCTTGAACTGCTTTCCTATTTCAGAAACGGTCGGTGCCTGCCCGTGCTTAGTAATGTATTTCTTGAGGTACAGGAGCGTGTCCTGCTGCCTTTCCGTAAGTGTTTGTTGCCTCGCCATATCTGATTAGCATATGTGTAGATCGTGAGTATGAAAATACACATATCCACAGTTAGAGTACACAACATACACATATCGTTTTTGCCGGTTCTGTGGAAAATGAAATGCGCCCGGGAATTGCTTCCCGGGCGCACCAAGCTTCCAAGTCGTTACTTTGGGCCCGTTTCGATCCCCAATGGAGCGAATACGGAGCTCGGTGACCTTACCAGAGCTCTTTCTGGGTGTCTATAGGAGGGGAGCGGGCCCAATGTAGCCTCCAAACCACCTCAACGTCGCTAAAGTGGGGAATTCGAACAAATTCGTCTGTGTTTTGTAGGTAGTGAATCTAGGATGGACGAGCGTATAATTGAGGGGATGTCCAAAAGGAACTACATCCTTTTTATAGATGAGTCAGGTAACGCAAAAATGAGCGAGACCGGTCAGGGTAATTTCTTGCTCTCAGGTTTGGTGGTAGATCGAGACCTGCATTCCGCACTTTCCAGCTATATGGCGTTTTTAAAGGAGAAGTCCGGTATTCCTACTGATGAAAACATACACGCCTTTGACCTATTTGAGGCAGAAAGAAGGAAGGTATATCACCCAAACGGCGCCCCAGCAAAAGGTCCGGGTGGAATCAACCTCCATCAACGTATTCCTTTTGCAAATGTAGACACATTTTTTGATAGACTCATTAATCTTATAGAGGGCACCGACCTCGCCTTTTCGGTCTATGAAATAAACAAGCAGCCATATTTAGATCGTATTAACGCAGTAGCTAATCGCGAAGGAGTCCCTGCTGCTACAGTTATTAAATATATTAAGCGGAAAGGGTTGAACGACTTTATATATGAATCACTTACTCGAAAGCTTATTTTGGATTTTGGCCACTTCTTAGAGCAACATGATGCTCACGGGCAAATTATTGCGGAGTCTAGGAGGCAGGAGGACGCTGCCGTGCTTAGCGCTTTTGTCGCTGTAACTAGTCCGTCCAACTTTAGGCACTCTACCAGGTTCCAGAGCTGGTCCAGATCAGCCCTATCACGCATACATAGTCTTACATTCCAAAACAAAAAAGGATTGGGTTTTGGTCTTGAAGTTGCAGACCTCTTTGCGTGGGCACACTTCTATCAAACATTCGGCAGCCCGTTTCCGCCAAATTCCCAAACACACTCCAGGCGAGTACAAAGAAGAGCAGAAGAAGTTTGCGATGTCATGGCCACCTTCTTTCAAAGAAATGGGCCAGAGAACGTCTCCAGCTACATGGTGGGGAACATAGCACGAGATAAGGTCTCCGAATTTACTGAGGCGCTTATGGATTATCGAGCGTAACCCTCCGTCCCTTCGGGGACCTCACCAGGTAACCCTGGTGGGCCTTAGCTAAAGTATATACCGGCCACTACTGATAGAAATATGAATAAAGACAAAATATGCCTTATTTAAGCCATATTTTTATAAATTCATTTTTTGAAGATTTCTAAAAAATTAACGAAATATGGGGTAGTTGACATATAGGCCCCGAGGAATTAAAATGCTCGTAACGAGCATTTTAATTCCTCGGGGTGGCTACGTTGTATAATAAGAGTAGAATAGGCAGGGAAGTCCACACATCTTCCTCCTGCTCCTCCTCTCGTGCTACGGTAACGGCAAATGAAAAGGCTGTATCTGGACATATATAACGCCGCTAACGCGAATGCCATAGACCTGTTGTCTGCGGGTAAAAACCTCTATCGCGCAAAGAAATACTCGCAAGCTTATGTGCTTGGATTTTCCGCTTTAGAGGAAATCTCAAAGGGCCAACTGGCCGCGGATGTATTTACCGGTCTAGTATCTGAGGAGAAGTTTAAAAACTCGTATCGCAGTCATACTCAAAAAATAGAAAGGGTTGAGTGGGCGCACTACGATGCGAGCTCTTACCCACACAATTTGAAATGGATTGGTCCAGATACGGATGACTTCGAACAAATAGATCCGACTAATCCGCTGTTCAGTAAGCGACAAAATGCTCTGTTCGTTGATGTAGATTTTAAGACGGCAAAGATCTCGAAACCCAAGGATGTCATTAGGGAGAAAGATGCTAAGGGCATATTGCACATTGTAGACGTAGCCTTGGAGAGAATTTGGGAAGTTACTGGCGAATTCGGAGGAAATCAAATCGGGACAAAGGGCTTCATGAAATAAAACCCAAAAGGGAAGTAACTCCCCTAGGCAAAATCCTCCAACCACTTCCCCAGACCCCTAAAAATTGAGATTCAGGGAAGTTCCTATATTTAGGGGTCAAACCACGCCCTAACAGGCAAATAGAAGCCCAAAGACCGGTTCAGGAAATAATCCTGGTCGGTCGTTTGAAAGGGAAGAAAGGCAATTCAGGAGATTCCCGGATCCAGCCTTTTCTAGGCCTGTACGTACGTGGGGGAGTTTATAGTGGGAGTGCGCACAATATATCTTTTGCGTCATTACTCCTAGGAAGCCTTGGGAAGGCCTTGGCCCAGGCAAGCCACTCGGATATTGGGAGCAGTACTTCCCGATGGAGGGACACTGAGCGCTACAACGGCGTAGATCTTTCTTATTCCCTCAAGAAATAGAGATATGCCAGGCAAATGCAGGAGCTGGAGGGCGGGCTTGGAGAGCCTCACCCGGGAGGCTAGGAGAGTGCACTCCCCTCTCCCCCATCTCGGACATCCGAGATTCCTAGATAGTGGGCCGTATTTGAGCGAGTTGTAAAGCAAAAGGCCACGTACTCCTTGGTAGAAATACGTGGCCAATTTTCTGCACCGATTCCCGGAACTACGCTGCGATGCCACCACGAGCGGCGCGGCGCTCGTTGATCTTCCGACGGAAAATCGCCGTGAGGCGCTGAGCATCGTCGGTTCGACGAAGCTCGGAACTACCGACGGGATAGAGTCCAAGCGGCTTTGCCACGTAGTCATCTTTCAGGCCGACCTGACTGAGCGCGGCATTGTATCCAACGCCGCTCACTTGACCGAGCGGACAGTCAGCGTTCCAGCGGACGTCGAGTCGCTCGAGGTCCATGGCGTTGACCTTATCGGGCCCGTATTTCTCGTCGAGGAGCGCGAGGCCCGCAAGAGCTCTTTTCTCGCGCTCAGCCTCGGGCGTGCCTGCAAACCAGGCTGTACTAATGTTCATCTGCTTCTCCCAACTTTTCGTTGCACTTCAGCGCATTACGCTGGGGCTCAAACCCAGGGCCGACTATACAATCAACTTCCCTTTGTGTCTAGGCGCCCTCGAGATGCCGCGTGAAGTGCTGCTTGATGGTCGCGTCGAGCGCCTTGCTGAAATCTATCGCATGCTTCGGAGACATTACTATCTCACCGATGAGCTGGCCGGCGGTCGCGTGCGGGCGCAAATAGGCAAACTGTATGACCACGGCGTCGTCGGAGACGGTGACCTGGGTCGCATTGCTAAACGATGGCCGGGTCTCTGGCGGTATGGTGACGGAGATCGGCGTCGAGTTATTGTTTTCCATGTTCAAATTATTTTCCATGACCGTAAGGATTAATGGACAAAGTGGCCAACCCAAGTGATGAACAGGTCATAGAAACCTTGCACATAATGCCAGCCCTGGAGGACGAGGCTCCAGAGGTAGGAGAAGTTGGTCTGCGCCTGCGGCGAGTGGATGACGCTCTGAAGCGATATGCCGAAGAACGACAGGATGAGTATGGCGATGACCGTGTAGAAAAGTATGTGCAGCATGTCTTCCCTAGTATACCGCGCGTCCCTAGAGGTACGACATCGGGTTAAGGTAACCGTTATTCGGCGCGACCGGGAGTATTGCGCCAGAGTCCGTGCACGGAGTGCCGCCCGAACCGCGGAACTTCCCGAGGTCCATGATCTGCACGCCCGAGGCGACGTATACGCCGAAGTGGAGGTGCGGGCCGGTCGCGTATCCGGTCATGCCCGAGAGGCCGAGCTCCTGCCCTGTCGTGACGGTCTGCCCTTTCGTGGCCTCGATCGAGGAAAGGTGCGCGTAGAGCGTCGCGAGACCATTCGGGTGCTGGACCATCACCCACTTACCGAATGAGTAGCACTGGCGACCTTTGGAATCGATATACTGGTCGGTGTTGCCGGTACCGAGCACCGTGCCGCCGAGCGCGGCCAGGACCGGGGTGCCGATCGGCATACCGATGTCGATGCCGTCGTGACCCATGCCGTTATAGATCTGCGCATTCGCAGTCGCGAACGGCGTATTGCCGAAAAATTGCGTGACGCAGAAATCATTCTTTGGATTCAGCGCTGACGCTATCGACGGACAGTGCGCCATGAACGCTGCGGAAGCCGGCCAGGTAAGGACCCCGGTGCCTGGGTGCGGAGCCGCGCCTGCAGCCACAGGCGTGAGCTGGGACTGCAGGTTCTGGAGGGTCTGCTCGAAGCTCGCCTCCTGCGCTTTCTTCTGAGCAATCAGGCTCTGGTACTGCGACTCCTGGCTCTGGGTCTGGCTGAGGAGCGTCTGCTTGGTCTGCTTGGTGACAGTGAGCTGTTTGTTCTGCGTGTTCAGATTGCTGCCGAGGCTCGCCAATTGATCGTGCTGCGCTGCGATACTCGACTGTTCATTGGCGAGCTGATCCTTCGCCTCAGAGAGGCTTTGTGTATGGCCCTGGAGCATTGCGGCGAGCTGATTATCCGCGTCCACAGTGGCCCACGCGGTCGCGAGCGAGTCGGAGCTGAATATGGTGGCGACAAGCGGGACGTCGTCCGTGCTCGCGATGTCCCGCAGCGATGCAGCGACCGCCTGCTTCTCGAGGTCGATGGAGTTCTGCGTGTCTCCGATCAGAGAGCCGAGCTGCGTGAGCTTCAGGTTCGCCGCGTCTATCGACTTCTGTGTGCTCTTGATCTTGGCCTGGAGCTGGGCCTGGGAGGTGGAGAGTCCCGAGATAGAGGTCTGGAGCGTCTGGTGCTGTGCACCGAGCGCGTCGAGCTGTTTCTGGTACTCAGCTATTTGCGCGTCGAGCGCGGCCTTCTGGCTGTTGACGTCATCTATCTGCGACTGGATATCAGAAATGGTGTCCGCGTGAAGCGTAAGCGGATGCGCAGCAAGCGCTATGAAAAGTAGCGGGAGGAGTAAGAGGAATGAACGGCGAACCTGGGTCATTACTCAAAAGTATATCAAATCAGAGGAGCGCGAGGGCGGCCCGGACGCGCGAAGCGGCTTCCTGGGGCCCAAGGATGGCGATAAGCGTGAAAGGGTCGGGTGAGCGCTCCGCGCCCGAGAGGGCGTAGCGTAGGGGGTGGAGGACCGGTCCCCTGCCCTCCTCGCTTTTGTCCGCGACGGGCATGATGGCGTCTTTCGCGGCATCTACCGTGACCGCATCTCCCATGGCAGCGAGCTGGGCTGCGAATGTGCTGAGATATGAAGCCGTAGTTCCCGGCGTCTTCTCTTTCGAAAGCAGAATCGCCTTATCAATCTGCGGCGCGCTAAAGAGGAACCCGAGTTCGCTCGTCAGGAGCTCTCGCGCTTCGCCAAACGTACTCGCGCGTTCTTTAAGTACGGAAACGACAGCCGGACTGACTTCCTGCCCGAGCTGCGTTACGTAGTCTGCATCGGAAAGCTTGCGCATCCATTCTTGATTGATGTGGAGGAGTTTCGCTTCATCGAAACGCGCGCCGCTTTTCTGCACTTTCTCGATATCGAATGCAGCGATAAGTTCCTCGCGCGACAGGACTTCGCTTCCCTCTTCCGGATGCCAACCGAGGAGCGCGAGGAAGTTCATCATGGCCACCGGCAAGTATCCCTCTTCGCGGTACTCGAGCACGTCTTTGGCTCCGTCTCGTTTACCGAGCTTTTTAGTACCCGCCTCTCCCAAGATGTGCGGCAAGTGCGCGAGTACGGGCGACGTCACACCAAGTGCGTCGTACAGGGAGAGATATTTCGGTGTCGAGGCGACATACTCCTCGCCGCGCATCACATGCGTGATGCCCATCTCGATGTCGTCGACGATGTGCGCGAAGTTATAAGTCGGATAGCCGTCACTCTTTATGAGTATGAAATCGTCGAGGGCCTCTTCACCAGCGGAGAGGTGCCCGCGTACGAGGTCGTCCCATTCGTAGCGCTTGATTTCCGGTACGCGGAATCGTAGAGACTGCGTGCCGTCCCATTCGCCGACAGTCTCGGGACGGTGCTCGCGAGCGAGAAAAGGCCTTTTTTCTTCTTCGGCTTTCTTCCGTAGTGCATCGAGTTCGTCTGGACTGCGTGAATCGGGGTATGCAAATCCTTTCTCGATAAGCTGCTTCGCATACTTGGTATACAGATCCAGGCGCGACGACTGAATATATGGTTCATGGGGGCCGCCGATGTCGGGCCCTTCATCCCAGTCGAGGTTGAGCCACTTGAGCGACTCCATGATGTGCCCTATCGAACCCTCCACTTCCCTGTTCTTATCCGTGTCCTCGATACGCAAGATGAATTGCCCGCCATGCTTACGGGTAAAGAGCCACGCAAAGATCGCGCTGCGCACATTGCCTACATGCATGAAGCCCGTCGGTGAGGGCGCGAAGCGCGTACGGACGGTCATAGGTCGCGGGCTGGGAGCAGTACCTCACGCACTTCCTGGGGCTCGTGCGCGAGCGAGATGCGCAGCACTTCTTCTGCGATAAGCTTCGCCGCGTCTCCTGGCATGAATGCTGCGCCCTTGGCCGCCATATCTCCTGTGAGCGACTTATCGCTCACGATGCGACGGATCTCAGACGCAAGCAGGTGCGGCGTGAGGTTCTCTTCTTCGAGCACGACTGCAGCGCCCGTGCGCGCATATGCGTATGCGTTGGAACGCTGGTCGTGGCTCACCGACTCGGGGATCGGGATGAGTATCGCGGGCTTCTTCCAGAGCGAAATTTCTGCGATGGAGGTAGAGCCCGCGCGCGCGACGATCACATCTGCCGCGCCTGCAGCGCGCCGTATCGACTCTGCGTTGAGGTACGCGAACGGATGGTAGTGCGAAGCGTTGGGGTCCTTGGAGAGTTCTGCTTTCGCCGTGGCCTCCACTTCTTTGATTGCCGCCTTGCCCGTCTGGTGGATGACGTTCCCGATGGCCACAAGGTCTGGGAGCGCACCGAGGATGGTCTCATTGATGCGGGCAGAGCCGGTCGATCCGCCGAAGATGAACACCGTCGGGAGCGCGACGTCGAGCCCGAGCTCCTGCTTTGCTCCCTCCGGTTCTGCACGAGCGACTTCGCGGCGGATAGGGATACCGATGAGCGCGAGCTTGCTCTGCGCCCTTTTCGGGAAGTAGTGTGCGGAACTTTCAAACGCGATGCCGACACGATCGGCGAAGTGGGATGCGAGTAGGTTCGCGCGGCCGGGCTTGCTGTCGGACTCGTGGATGATGACTGGGATGTCGAGCAGCTTCGCGGCTATAACGACCGGCACGCTACCGAACCCGCCCTTCGAGAACACCACATCCGGATACACGGAAAACATCTTCCCAATCGACACGAATATGCCCCAGATAGTGAGGAAGAAATTGCTTATATTCTTCAGCGAGAAATAGCGGCGCATGTTCCCCGCCGGGATCTGGACGAATGCTATGTCGTTCGCGAACAGCGACTCCTCGTCGTAGGGCGCGGGGGCGAAGAAGTAGAGCTTGGGCGCCACCAGGTGGCGTTCAGCCACTATCTCGCGGATAGCCTCCGCCACCGCGATAATCGGGTAAAAGTGCCCGCCCGTCCCCCCGCCGGTAAATACTATTTTCATGCGATATCGGCACTATATCACGATTTTATGTAATATTTGACATTATATGTTAATAAGTGTACAATAGTGATAGTCCCAAATTCTAGCCCTAGGAGGGGGAAATGAAGTTCATTACCAAACTTGATACCGAATCTTTCAGAGACTTGCTAGGTGCAAGCCGGCACGTGTTGGCTGACGCATGGCGGGATGGCAGGCTACAATTTGCCGTTCTCGCATTTATCGCCGTTGGTATGGCGACGATGCCCTACATCACTAATGGCATCGAGGCGCTGTTACTCAACGCGCTTGCCATCGTCTACCACTCACACCAAGCTACGACATACCTGTGGCAGCTGCTTGCTGCGACAGCGCTTGTGTTCTTCTGCCGCGAAGGGTTGTTCGCGTTCATGCACCATTACCAGGTGCGGACACGTACTGCTCGACAGCAGAATTACGACCTACGGTTCTTCCAGAAACTTGCAGAGCTGGATGTCGCTACTCACGAAAATGGAAAGTTCCGTGATCAGCTCCAGGTAGTGCAGGAACACGGCTCATCGTTCGCGGTCGCCGGATTCTTCAATTCCCTGGTTGGAATCGTGAGCAGTCTTATCAGCGTTATCACGGCGGCGAGCATCGTGCTCATCACCGACTGGCGCCTCTTCATGCTCATCCTTGTCTCGAGCGCTCCTCGATTCTATATCGAAGCGCGCTACGGCGAGAGTCTCTGGAACATCTATCAGAGCCAGTCGGAAGACCGGCGGCTCTATGTGGAAGTTACAAGGCACATGGAAACCAAGGAGGGTGTCCGGGAGCTTCACCTCTTCCAGACCATTCCCTACTTCGTCCAGCGCCAACGGCAGCTCCTCGAGAACTTCCTCGGCGCGCAACAAAAGAAGGAGAAGGATCGTTTCCGCGCGGCGCTTGTCGCTGAGTGGCTTCTGGTCATCGCAATCGCCATTTCTCTCTACGTGCTCGTCGAGCACGTCGTGGGAGGGCTGCTGCAGATCGGAACATTCACCTTCATCTTCGCCGCGATCGTCGGCTTCCAGGACGCCGTCGCCGGATTCTTCGGCGCCGTCGCTTCCCAGATATCCGAGTCGCGCACGGTCGCTTCGTTCTTCGACATCCTGTCGAGGGAACGGGCCGTGGCTCTGCCAAAAGAAGGCGTGCGCTTAACCTGCGCGAAGGCTCCACGAATCGAATTCAGAAACGTGACCTTCGCCTATCCGCGCAAGCCCGACGTCATCGTGCTTCAGAATTTCTCGCTTACGATCGAATCCGGTGAGCGGATCGCGATCGTCGGCGTTAATGGAGCCGGTAAATCGACGATGATGAAACTTTTGTGTCGTATCTATGATCCGACCTCGGGTTCCATCTTCATCGACGGCGTCGACTTACGAGACGTCGACCTCGACAGCTGGTACAACTGCATCGGCATCCTACTACAGGAATACGAGACGTACCGTTTCCCGGTCGACGATTCGATAGCCCTGGGCCGACTCGGTAATCGCAGTGAAGACGCGATCGTGAACGCCGCAAAACGCGCCCAGGCTGACGCCTTCATCACTGAATGGTCTGACGGTTACCGGCACCAAATCGGGAGCGAATTCTCGAATGGCACCGATCCCTCGGGAGGCCAGTTGCAGCTGCTCGCACTTGCGCGGACACTGTATCGCGATGCTTCCGTCACGATTCTCGACGAACCCACGGCACACGTGGACGCTGAGGCCGAGCGAATCATCTTCGAGCAGTTGGATATGACGAGCGCGTTCCAAACGTTGATTTTCATTTCGCACCGCTTTTCAACGGTACGACGTGCCAATCGCGTTTGCGTGATCGAACATGGCTCGGTGAGCGAGCTCGGAACCCACGAAGAGCTTCTCGCGCATGACGGAACGTATGCGCACCTCTTCAGGCTCCAGGCAGAAGGATATCGGTAATCAAGTCGTTCTTCGTCTCTGGCCGCGGTGGTATCCAACCCCCGCGGCCTTTTTTTATCTGGTCACGGAGATGGTCTCCCCGAGCTCGGCCGAGGGCGCAGAGACGGTGTAGCGGCCCGCGGAGTCAACCATAACGTGGTAGCCGGTGTCGTAGTCAGTCGAGCCAGTCCAGTGGGCGCCTGTCGCCGAGGGGTCAAACGGGAGTGCCGCTGGGATATAGGTCGGCGTAAGACAGGAAAGGTCGATGCCGCCAGAACTTTTAATAGCGTAATCGGTACCCGCGGTAAGCACCGGACAGGTATAGGTATCAGTCCCAACCGTAAACGATCCATCGAACACGCCCTTGTTATCGGCGATGCGCTGCCCGATGGCGTTCAGTATGGTAGTCGTATTGCTGACGCGTTCACTATTGCGAGCGGTAGCGAACTGCCTCCCGGGGTTGAGCGCGACGAGCACTATCCCCGCGAGTATGGCGATGATGCCGATTACGACGAGAACTTCGATAAGGGTAAAACCACGCGATGAAGCGTGTAAAGACTGCTTGCGAGCGGTCTGCATATGGTGCGAGCGGTTATTTAATAACGAACACTAAAAGTGTAGCACCGTGACCGCGCCGTGATACGCGATACGCACAGTGGACGAGCTCACAATGCACGGTACACCATCGACTGCCATATCCCCTCCCCCGGTATAGGTGGGATCACTCACGAGACGCAGCTCAACGACTCCGACGCAGCTCTGCGCGAGGAATAATGACTCCGCCTTCCACTCTGACTCGAGCATGTTCATACGCGCATAGAACATCGGGATGCTCGCCCCGATGACTAGCACCATAAGCGCTGCGGAGATTATGAGCACCGAAGTGAGCGCGATAAATCCTCTCATGGCATGTAGTAGCGGCGGCTGAATAATTCCCCGCTCACCACGAACGCCACATCGTATGCGATAGTCGCGCCTGCAGCATTCTTGACCGGTGATACTGACAGCGCGCTCACTGTTACATTCGCGCTTGTAAGCGCTACTGAGCTGAGGGTGATGGCGTGATTTTGAGCGTCGAGCGCAACTCCCGAGACCGATCCCTGCTCTGACACGAGCCATGACAACTTGGCTTCTACGAAATCTGCTTCGTCTGCGACCGTGGCAGTGTCCTGCTCTTCGCTCACACTGCTTTCGAGCGCGTACAGACTCATTACCGCACCCGCCATGAGTATGGAGAAGAGCGCCATGTATACGATGACTTCTATAAGTGTGAACCCTCTGTTAGTTGCCGACATATGTGTGGAGCGTCGATGCATCGAGCGCGAAGACTTGCCCTCTTGCATACTCAATGCCTCCGAGTATGAGCCCCGGAACTTTAAGTGCCGTATGGAGTGTCATGTGCGCTGGGTTGCTGATATCCCACACCTCGAGCATGCGGTTGCTTGCGCCATCGTTGGTGGCTCCCACAAACAGCAGATTCCCCATCGGGATGAGGGCCGTGATGTCTTTGCTCGCGACCTCTGCGCTGCCGATAATTCGCGGCGTTGCAGACGAGCTGCTGATATCGAATGCATAGAGCTCGGGGCCGGCCGTGTTCGAAGCGCGGCCGAGGTAGAGCGTGCCGCCCTGTATCGCGAGACTGTCGCCGTCTTGTGTGCCCGGCAGGTCCACGCTTTGGGCAAGCGACACGTGCGCAGGATCAGTGACGTCGTACACCGCAAGCTCGCGCGTGTCGTAGGTCGTCGCGGCGTAGAGATAGGTGCGGATGCTTTTATTCACCAGCCGGGCTCGCAATGCCATAGCATTAATAGTCGTGTCGGTATTTACAGAGCCGAGCTCGAATGGATGAGTCGGGTCGCTCACATCAATAATGTGAAGCTCGGGCTGCGCGCCGATGATATAGCGCGTGGATACGTACGCGTGTTTATCGAAATAGGTAATGTGGTAGCCTTCGGCATCCGTACCGGTTGCCGTAATGCCATTTAGACGCAGAGGTGCCGCTAGTGTCGGCGATTGCGGATCCTGCACAGAAATTACCGCGAACTGCTGGGTCGAGCTCGCGACAGCCGCGAACACGTAGGGCTGACCATTAACGAAAGCTGCGTCGAGCGCGTGCGTTACGGTCGGGAGCGCAAAACCATTGGTAAAAGTGACTGGCGTGACGCCATTTACGATGGCGAAGTACGGAGATGCAGGAAGCCCGAAATATTCATACCCACTCAGTGCATCGAGTGATGTGCCAGAAAACGCTACCGATTTCTGCGCGGTGAACCCGCTCCACGTGCTCGTGGCCGCGGCATATTCGCAATCGCCGCCGAGTGCTTGGGAAAGAGATATATCAGCAAGCCACGTAGAGAACCCGACGCCGTCCCCTACCCCGCCAGTGCTTGTCGCGCTGGAAGCAAGCTCTAGCACGCACGGCGTGATGCTCTGCGCACTAAGAGTGGCGTAGTACGGAATGCGATCCCGCACGCTCGTAGACGCAGTTGAAGTGAACAATGCGAAATCGGAGGTAGACGCAGCGCGCGCGTCATCAATCAGCTCCTGTGCAACGCTGCGCTCCGCAAACTCCCGCTCGAACGCGAGCGCATCGCTACTGCCGAGAAGCATGATGACTGAGGTAAGCACGAGCGAAGCCACCGCAAACGCGATGATGAGTTCGAGCGTAATACTGCCTTGGTGCCGCACCGTGCGAGCGGGTGGCATGCGCCCATGATAACGTGCTTAAAAAGCGCCTAACGGATTTTCCACTGTGCGTCCTGGCGGACGAGTTTAGCGCTGTCGCTCGGGTCAAGCAGGAGTGCGGCTACCACACGCTCGAGGCGGATATTGTTCTGCGAGCCCTTCATCAGTATGACGTCGCCCGGCTGAATAAGTGTATGCAAAAGTTCTGCGGCTTCTTCGGGCGAACCGAATGAGTGTACTTGTGAAAGTCCAGCGCCGCGCGCTGCCTCTGCCATCGCGCGCGAGCGGATGCCGACCGTGATAAGCACATCCGCGGTTTCCGCGGCAATCCTGCCGATACGCTCGTGCTCTTCTACAGAGAACCGCCCGAGCTCGAGCATGTCACCCATGACAGCGATGCGGCGCTTCACATGCTTGAGACCCTTTAGTGCACGGAGCGCTTCCTCTGCGGCCACCGGCGAAGAGTTATAACTGTCGTCGATAAGCACGACATCGTTCTTGCCCTTCAATATGCGCATGCGGCCCGGTGGCGACGCGTACGTCGCGAGGCCTTTGAGCGCGTGGTCGAGCGGAATGCCGAGCGCGTTTGCGGTCGCTACCGCTGCTGCGGGCGCGAGCATCTGGTGCGCGCCGAGTGCACCGCGCACGGTGAGCTCGAGCGTGACATCATCCACCGTCACGCTCCCCTTCATGCCAGAGGGGCGCTCGCTGTCGTACGCGACGGCGACACTGTGCACACGCACATCGGCATCGGGACTGGTACCAAAGGTATGGATGGTGAGCGAGAGGCGTTTCGCGTATGCAGCTGCGTACGCATCCTCGGAAGAAATGATGAGCGGCGCACCGGGCGGAAGACCATACGCCGGCACGAACTCTTCTTCTCGCACCGCTTCCGGCGATGCGTACGCTTCCACGTGCACGGGAACCTCTGGGAGCCGCGTGACTACCACTACATCCGGTGTCGCGATCTGGAGCACCCTCGCGAGGTCGCCCGGCTTATCGGCGCCCACTTCGAGCACGAGCAGTTTCGGGTAATGATTCGGGAAGAATACGAGCGCGAGCCCTTCCTTCATCACGCGCAGCCACCCGAGCGCGCTCCCCCACGGGTTCGGCATGCCGATTATTGTGAGCGGGACGCCTATTTCCGTGTTGTAGCCCTTCTCGCTCGCGCGCAGGTAGGTCCGCTCCGAGAGCGCCGCAGCGATGGCGTCCTTGGTAGAGGTCTTCCCCACGCTGCCCGTGACCATCACGATGGTGGGTTGGTACTTCTCCACGATAGCCCGGGAGAGGCCCGCGATGATGCCTGCGACTGCTTGTTTAAGAAGGGTTTTCATAGGTGGCCCGGTCGGGCGGGATGGCGTAATAGTTGGTCAGGAAGTGCGTCAGGTCAAGGAAGGAGGTCGTGAGCGTCTCAGATGCGTACTCTACTCCCTGTGGGCGAATAGTATAGAGAAGGATGATGAAGCGAGGATTGGTCGCGGGGAAATAGCCGAAGAACGAGTGGAAAAAGATGTTACCGGGATAGTACCCGCCGCCCGGCGCAGCGATCTGCGCAGTACCGGTCTTCGCCGCCACCGTGTAGTCAGGATTCTTGGCCTTGCCGTTCAGGAGCGCGGTATCGACCACGGTGATCAACATATTGGTCACGGTCGCAGCTGACGACGGCTGGAACACCTGGGTCGGTGTGCCCCACGACAAAGGGCGCGTGACGCCGTTGTCGAGCCTGATGGCAGTCGCGAGGTGCGGCGTGACGATAGCGCCGTGGTTCGCGAGCGCGCCCAGGGCACGGATCATCTCTACGGGTGTGAGCGCGATGCCCTGCCCGAACGACGCCGTATCGTAGTTCACGTCGAGTCCCGGGCTCTGCAGGTTCGCGAGCGTACCGTTGATCTCGCTTGGGAGATCGATACCGGTCTCGGTGTCCATGCCGAGCGCCTTGAAATACGCTTGCATCCGCGCGTGCCCCACCTGGGTCGCGACCCACGACGCGCCCACGTTGAGCGACTGCGAGAGGATCTGCTGCATCGGGATCACGCCGCGCGCGCGCAGGTCGTAGTTACAAATTTTACTTTTATTGACCGTGAGGCAGCCGGTGTCGTTGTATGTCGTCTGCGGTGTGACCGCGCCCGTGTCGATGCCCGTCGTCATGGTGAGCGACTTCATGATGGAGCCGAACTCATACCGGCGCTCCACGAGCGGATTGCCGAAGGTGTTCGCGTTTCCGGTCGAGAAGCTATTCGGGTCAAACGACGGATTTACATCGAGCGCGACGATCTGTCCGTTCGAAGGATCCATGATGATGCCACCCGTCGCCTGGCTCGAATACTTGGCTTGCACGTCTCGGAGTTCGTCGTCGAGCTTCTGTTCCACCACGGGTTCTATAGAAGTGATGACGTCGCCTTCCTTCGCTTCACGCGCGTCGCCGAGCGTGTTCCCCACGTTTGCAAACAACTCCGCAAAGAAGTTCCCGAAGAGCCCGCCGCCCGGCCGTTGCAGCACGTCATCATAGTAGCGCTCGAGTCCGTACCGGCCTTCAAGCGAGTTGTCGTCGTTATATCCCACGAGTCCGATGCTCTGCGCGGCCTCGCTTCCAGCGGGATAGGTGCGCCAGCGCTCGCGCACGAGTATGACGCCCGTGATATCGAGGTCGCTTATCTTCTGCCCCGCATCCTCCGGCACCTGGTCGGCGATGACTTCGTACGGGTCGGTGGTCTTATTCGCATGTCCCATGAACGCATCGTGGTCGAGCGGGAGAATCGCATTTATCTTCTGGTACGTGTCCTCCGGGTTGGTGAGGAGCTCGGGGTCGATGGCGACGAGAAAGCCGGTCGCGAGGGTGGCTGCCGAGATGAGCGTGCCGTCTTTGCGGGTGAAATAGATATCGCCGCGGTCGTAGAGCGTGTCGCTCGTGTTCACGTATTGGTTCTGCGCGGCGAGCGCGTAGTCGCGCCCGTGTACTACCTGCAAGAAATAAAGCCTGACGATCAGGAAGGCCGCGAAAAGAAGTATGAGTATGAAGACGATGCGCAGGCGCGAGCGGAACAGATGCCGCATTGTTATATCCCGGCCTGCGTGAGGACCGGAGCGGTGGCGGCGCGCGCGAACTCGTGGCCGACCGGCTGGACGTAGCCCAGGGTCGTGGGATCGATCGCGTCGATCCTCGTCACCGCGCTGTA